>Ga0209751_10000796_pt1 | contig 33336 bp, 21 predicted proteins | sample RifCSP13_1_FD_184019 | JGI IMG/M metagenome (GOLD analysis project Ga0209751, IMG submission 184019) | Soil microbial communities from Rifle, Colorado - Rifle CSP2_sed 13_1 (SPAdes) (version 2) | ecosystem: Environmental > Terrestrial > Deep subsurface > Rock core/Sediment | place: Rifle...
CCCAGTTCCCCAGTTCCCCCGTTCCCCAGTTCCCCCCGTTCCCCCATTCTCCCTCTCCCCTTCCGTCGGCACTCTCTTCTGCTAAAATCCCTGCGCGATGATCCGGTGCCCGGCTTGCAATAGACACATCCTGGCAAATTCCACATCCTGTCCAGCCTGTGGAGCAGCGCTCGACGATCTGGTCACGCGCCGTCTCGATTCACCCAAACCCCCGGGTTATGCGTTTGTTGAAGCGCCGGACGATGTGCGTTTCGTGCCGGGTACGATGCTTGAGGAGAGGTATCGCATCGTGGGGCTTATCGGTCGCGGTGGTATGGGCGAGGTGTATCGCGCCGACGACCTCAAGCTCGGTCAGCCGGTGGCGCTCAAGTTTCTTCCTGACAGGCTGCTCCGCGACGGCGTTTCGCTCTCTCGATTTCATCGCGAGGTGCGGGTTGCGCGCCAGGTGTCTCACAAGAACGTCTGCCGGGTTTACGACATTGGCGAGATCAATGGTCATCACTTTCTCTCAATGGAATTCATTAAAGGGGAAGAACTCTCTTCCCTGCTTCGGCGGATTGGCCGGCTGCCGCAGGACAAAGCCATCCAGATTGCCCGCCAACTTTGCGCTGGCCTTGCTGCCGCCCATGAAAGTGGCGTGCTCCATCGGGATCTCAAACCGTCGAACGTGATGATCGATAGCGACGGCAACGCGCGTATTACCGACTTTGGTCTCGCGGGCCTCGCTGAAGATTTTCACGAAGATGAAAAAGCCGCGGGCACTCCCACCGCCTGGTACGCCAGCACTTTTATCTTCGATCTGATTATCCTTTTAGCCCTCACAATTTACGGCTACTACACCTCCTTGGGTGGCCAGTCGCCCTTCAACATAAAGCTCCTCGCAGAAGAGTGACTATCGCCGCTTACAAGTTGTCGTTAAAGACCATCTCCTAAGACCTCTTTCATCACACTGGCCAAATCTGTCAGAGCTTGCCCGCCATCGCCGGAGAAACTTGAGCCATGCATGAGAGCAATCGTCTTCGGCTGGAGAGCAGCCAATCGATTGAGAGTTGCCTCGGTTTGAGGTGTACAGGGGTAGGAGTTGGCAAAGGGTCCCTGCTGGTCAGCAATAAGATTCGTTCTGAACCGGCCCACAACGTCAGAAGTGGTTAGGGGTTCGGCATCGCCCCAGTGGAAGAAGAGGTCGGAGCAAAAGAGTATCTGGGAAGTTTCCTCAAAAAGCAGACTCGCTTCCCAACAGTGTGGCACATGGGGAGTTTGAAGGAAGCGGAAAAATAATACACGGTTAGGCAGCCCTGACGATAACGATCGTCACCGAGCCGCCGCGCAAAGAGAAATGAGCGCTGCTTAACCGAGAAGCTGAAGGCCGAGGATTTGTTCCAATATCGCCCCAAGGATGCCGAAGGTCCCATTGGAATAACGACCATACTGTGAGCGGCTGTAATAACCGTCCTCGTAACCGCGCCGGAATCCCTCGCGGAAGTAATATCGATACTCATCTAAATCAACGTAATATCCATCGTAACCGTAGCTCGCGTCGTCGTAAGCGTAGGTATCGTCAGGATTGAAGCCCCATCCGTCTTCACGGTCAGCTTGTCCGGCGCGATAGCCTTGCTCATAACCGTAATTAACTGCCCTGCGAAGCATCTCTGCCCCATACTGACTCGTTTCGTAATATCGACTCCCTCGATAATAACGATAGCGGGTCGGACTATAATCACGGTACTGCCAGTTTTGTAGACGCAGCTGATCTTGACGGAGATGTTCTAAGTATCTTTGCTGATATCGCCACTGCGCGCGACGGCGCTGCTGGTCGAGAAAACGCTGCCGCTGCAATGCCAGGTTCTGACGGCGCTGCATTTCACGACGGTATGCTTCTCCGCGCTGCTGCTGAAGTGACTGCCACTTACGTCGCGACTCATCGTTATTGCGGTTTGGAGATTGTCGCCACCGGATAGACTCCTGCTGCTGCTGTTCCCGCCGTCTTTGCAGTTGCGAATCCTGGCGCTGTTGCTGTTGTCGCTGGAGTTCCCAGCGTCGCTGCTCTTCTGCTGTCCGTCGCTGCTGATTCTGCCGTTGACTATCTCGGCGCGTTTGCTCTGACTGCTCGTTTTCGCGAGCCTGACGGCGTTGCTCCCCAATTCGTTCTTGTGACTGTTGTCGCTCGTGCTGCTCCCGCCGCTGTCGCTCTTGCAACAATCTTTCTTGTTCTTGACGCTGCTGTTCCCGGACTCGTTGCTGTGACTGCTGTCGCTGCTGCAGCTCCCGTCGCTCTCGCTCTTGCAATGATTGTTGTTCTTGACGCTGCTGCTGCACTCGCTCGCTGCGGCCCTGACGCTGGTAAGTCTGCTCCGCCTGACGACGTTGCTGCCAGCGTTCTGACTGCTCGCTACGGCGCTGTGCCCGATCAGCTTGTTGTGGCCGCTGCTCTCTCCTCTGCTCCCTGTTTTCCTGCCGTTCCTCGCCCCCTTTGCGACCCCCGCGTCGTTCTTGCGCGTGGACCAAGCCACCTGCAGCAAATAAGGCCACGGATAACATGGAAGCTCTCGCTAAGTGCTTCAACAATTTGCCCTTCATCCAAAAAGCCTTTCGTATATGCAATTACCGGCGGGGAAACTAAGCTGTGAGCCTTAAATGAGCAACTTTCATTCCGAGGTCAATTATCGGGCTACTGATCCGTGGCTCCGTGCCCCGAGGCGACGTTTTGGATTCATCGTTCAACGTTATGGGATACTATTTCGTCGCAGCGCTATGACACGACGCGTAGGCGGGCTTCAAGGTGTTCGGGGCGGCTGCGGCTGAGCTTCAGTCTGGTGCCGTCGTTCAGAACAATGATGTAGTCCCCGTTGAAGTGCGGATACATCTCCTTAATGCGATCGAGGTTCACGATTATGGAACGATGTATGCGCACGAACCTTTCGGGATCGAGCTGCGACTCAAGCTCCTGCATCTTTTCGCGCAGCAGATGGGATTTCGGGCCGACGTGCAGCTTCGCGTAATTGCCATCAGCTTCAATCCAATCGATTTCACTTACCTTCAACAGAAAGACGCGGTTGGCAAGCTTGATCATCAATCTCGACAAATAGCTCTTTTGTTGAGACAGCCTTTTCTGATCACTCTCTCGCTCTTCGAGCAGCGCCAAGAACCCTCTGAGGTTGTCCGGAAATCGGCTCAGCGCGGGCAGTAGCAATCCAACTGTTGCCCGCCGGGTCATTGAGTTTCCAGACACTTGTTTCGGAGTTGTCCAGCTCATTGTTTTTTACGCGGCTCCAATTTACCTCACCCGCCCATTTCTCGTTGATACTTTTCTTTCTACAACGTGGAGTGCACCGTCTATCCAGAGGAAAGACCGGCAGTCGTGATCACTTTACCGTTATCCACACATTTGGCTTCGGCTTACCAGCTTCCGCGGCCTGTTGCGACGCTGCCGTTACACTTGAAATCAGCAAGCTGGCAAATATTAGCAGTGCCTGAGTCGTCAATCTTTTGCTCATGGAAACCTCCTTCAAAAACTCCTGTATTGACGAATTAGCCCTTTCCAGGGATGAAATGTGAAACGCGGGCACCATTTTGAGTGCCACTCCGGGCCTCAAATCTTCTGAACAGTCCAAAATTTCTTCTTCAGCGAGGAACGCGGGCTGGTATTCGTTTCCGATTTAACAACCGAGAATCGGAACACGGTATCCGATATTTCGTACAACGCTCCGGAATAACATTCCTTGACTACAGCGCCGGGGGTGGATATCCTCACGCCACATTTAAAACCCAGCCGGAATAAATGGATTCACATTCGTCGTTTTGACTCCGCTCGAAACGTGATCCTTCCGATGAACAGACACCATTCAAACTGTTGGGCATAAAGGAGGCACACAATGAGACGCAAAGGCCTTGTCATTTTGATTGCAGCATTAGTTTGCGCTGCCGCCGTGGCATTAACTTCCTGCGCGAATGTCGAGGAAGGGACCGGTATTGTGGCAAGCAACTCGGGAGAGGTTGGCAGTGGCAAGATTCCCAGCACCTCCGCATCAGAAGAGGCTCGAAAGGAATTTCTCTGGGGCAGAGATCTTGCCGAGAGGTTGCTGATCCAGGATTCGATTCAACACTTCGACAAGGCTATCTCCCTGGACCCAACATTTGCGTTGGCAGAACTCAACCGGGCAAATGTTTCTCCCACGGGTAAAGAATTCTTTGAGCACCTGAACAAAGCAGTGAGCCTGGCTGATAAAGCTTCGGAGGGAGAACGTTTACTGATACTGGGTACTCAGGCGGGGGCCAACGCCAATCCAACAAAGCAACGCGAACTGTTGGAAAAACTGGTCGCTGCCTATCCGAATGATGAGCGAGCTCATTTCACACTCGGTGGTTATCATTTCGGGCAACAGGATTCTGATTCCGCCATCCAGCACTATAAGAAGGCCACGGAACTGGCGCCGAATTATTCTCCAGCGTACAACATTCTTGGCTATGCATATCGTCAGAAAGAAGATTACGCAAACGCCGAACAAGCCTTTAAGAAATACATTGAACTTATTCCGAACGATCCAAATCCTTACGATTCTCTAGCCGAACTTTTCCTGAAGATGGGAAAGTTTGATGACGCGATCTCCCAGTATCGCAAAGCACTCTCAATCGATTCGAATTTCATCAACTCACATCTCGGAATGGGCGCCGCAATGATGTATCAGGGCAAGGCGGACGATGCCGCAGCCGAGTTCAATAAGATAACGTCTAAGGCGCGGAGCGACGGTGAGCGCCGCACCGCACTCTTTGCCAACATGGTGCTGGCTGCCGATAGCGGCAAGCTGGACCAGGCACTGGCAGAGGCTGACAAGCAATATGCTCTGGGTGAAAAAACCAGCGACGTCCCTGCTATGGCCGGCGACTTGCAGCTCAAGGGCAATATATTGCTGGAAATGGGAAAGCCTGACGAAGCCAAGCAGATGTTTGAACGTGGGTTGAAGGCGACTCTGGATTCCAATCTCTCCCCGGAAATAAAAGATAACGCTAAACTCGTCCAGCACTACGACCTGGCTCGTGTAGCTCTCGTCAAAAAGGATTTGGCCAGCGCGAAGACGGAAAGCGAAGAGTTCCGAAAAGGAGCTGAGGCTTCTAAGAACCCGGCTCAGGTCAAACAGTCGCACGAACTTGCGGGGAGGATTGCCCTCGAAGAAAAACGATTTGACGAGGCAGTCACAGAACTAATGCAGGCGAATCAGCAGAATCCCTATGACCTCTATCGTTTGTGTCAGGCGTATCAGGGGAAAGGGGATGCCGCGAAAGCAAAGGATGCGTGTACAAAAGCTGCGACATTCAATTCCCTTCCGCAATTGAACTACGCCTTCGTTCGCACCAAGGCAGCCCGAACCGATGTTGGAGCAAAAGCGGCACTCTAGAAATGGCACCATTGTCCGGGCTGAATTTATAGCCTGCCTAACATTCATAGCTCCCGTTCGCGCCAGCGATAAGCGTCGCGACGGGAGCTTCCCTTTTCAGCCTCGTAGGGGATTTTGAAGAGGGAGGATGAAGCATCGTTCTTACCCGTCCTTCCAACTTACTCTGAAATAAACACTTACCGTCCTCAAGAATTTCTCAAGGATTTCTCAAGAACGGTTCATATCCTGTACCTGTCAATTCAAGAGGAGGGCGGGATATGCCAGGCATTCACCGATCAAAGGTTATCCTGCTGTATCCGCCGGCACGACGTGCATTCCGGGAGACAGCCCATTCTATTCAGACTACAGTCCGTTGATGTCTCGGTTCAACTTTGATCTCTCTCGTTTTGCAGGCTTGACCGGCCAGATCCGTTTTCGTTGGGGCACCGATGCTTTGGTGGAGGTTCCAGGTGGGGGAGCCTGGGTAGACAACATCAAAGCAAGCCGCATGGTAGTCCCGACTCCAAGCGCCCCTTGTCTGTAACAGACAAGCCGCGTCAGCGGTGGGCGGCAGGGGCGTCACCCGTGGCGCCCCTTTGTTGATCCGCGCATACTCAGATGCACAGATAATAACCAACACCGCTCTCGAGCTTCACTTACCAAAAGAGAAGAGAAAACACGAAACGGGGATGAGTGAAACGAGCCTCCTGGTGATACAATGTGCAGCCATAACAGTTAAGTGAACCGCGCAGTGTTCCCCTCGGCTGTACGCGGGAGCGCTTGAGCAGTGCTTACCGGCTCCCTCGCAGTTCGGCTTCAGGGCAATATCCCCGACTGTGCCCATGTGTCGAGCACGCTCAATGCAGTATCCAGGAAAGCAAATCTGACTGTGCAAAACGTCAGTGTCGCTTTTCAAGAGCAATCTAAGAAAAGGATCAAGAACAGTGTATTCTGTAAAGCCCCAACTCACCTCCAATTCTGAGTCGACCCAAAATCCCGAGGCCGAATCGTCCCAAAATTTTACTGAGCAGGCCAACCCGCATGCTGAGCAAGCCAACCCGGATGCTGAGCAAGCCAGCCCGGATACAAGCGCGGGCCAGCAAGTCGAAACCGCAAAACGGGCTGTGAGAGATTTTTTAGCTGGACGCTCAAGCCAACTCGAACTTCCCGAAACACTCGACAAACCTGTCAGGGATGCAGTGGAGGCTGAACTCCTGGCCGCAATGAGGGAATCAGGTCCCGTTGAACAGTCGTACGCTCGAGAACTGTTTATTGAACGCGGATTTCTGGATGCGGCTATTCAGGATCTGCGGACCGCAGAAGAACCGGCCAGGCGTGCCGCGGCTGCCAGAGCGCTGGGAAACGTGGGAAGTCAGCGCGGAACGGCCCCTCTTATCGCGGCCCTCTTTGATGATGCACCGGAGGTGCGTCGCATCGCCGGTGAAGCGCTGGCGCAGATCGGCGATCCGACCGTCAATGCGCCGATGGCTGACCTATTCGATCTTGTTGATGAAGCCCACGGCGCGACTCAGCCCCCTGCGGTAGAAACTACTTCCGCCACGGAGGGGGTGCCTGCAAGCAGTAAGAGTGCCGCAGTCCAAGTGGCACCCGCTCAAGAAATTGTGGGCGATCTCTCCGCTGTGACCGACGAGGCAGACCTTCTTCAGAGAGAACAAGCTGTTGCCAAGGCTATGAAGGATGTTGAACGCCGCATGTCAGAGACTGCGGCCGCGTGGAATGAGGCAGAGAAGGAGTTGCGGTTGCGCACTGAGTGGGAAACAAAGTTTAGAGCGGAAATGGCAGTCAGGCGCCGGGCAGAAGAGGAGAAATTGGCCGCCGCGCAAATTGCTCGGGTAGAAGCTGAAGAGGTTGCTCACCGTTTTGCGGCAGAAGAGGCGCGCTGGCGGCTCGAGGCTGCAAGCCTCAGGCAAATCATGTCCGAACTCGCACAGAAAAGAATTGACTTGGAGATCCAGGCGAGTGAAGCGGCTGCCTCCGCGCGCCGTGCTGAAGCGGAACGCGCCTGGCAGGAAGCGGAAGCACGGCACAAGACAGAGCTGGAGCGTCTGCGCGGCGAGGAACAGGAGCTCCTCCGCGCTGTTGAAGAGAGTAACCTGACACACGCAGAGGTCGTCGCTAAACGTCAGGCGGCTGAGTCGCAAATTCAGCGCTACGAGGAGGAGAAGTCGCAGCTGGCGGCCATGGAGGCTGCGCGGCGGTCTGAAGCTGAAGGCATGCGGCGCGAAGCTGAAGACAGGGGACGCGCAGAGCAGGAACAGTTGCTGAGACAAGTCGCGGAATTGCGCCGTGTGGCGGAGGAAGTGGCGTTGCGACGCGGCGAAATCGAGTTGGCCCGGCAGAAGACTGAAGAAGAAGCTCAGCAGCTCTTGCAGACACAGGAACTCATGCGCGCGGCCGAGGAGAGTCGGCGTCAGGCGGAAGCCGAACGAGTGAAGCTCGAAGCGGAACTTCGGCAGCAGGTCGAAGCGGAACAACGTCTTCTGGAAGAAGCTCGTCTGCGCGCAAGGGAAGAGCAACAACGCTTACAGGTCGAGGCCAAACAGCGGTCTAGCGAAGAAGAACAACGTTTGGCAGAGTTAGAAGGTTTCCTGAAGAGTATGGAGATGGCCGGGCAACAACTCCTGGGAAAAGAGCGGCAGATCAATCGCGAGGTCGAGAGTTTGCGAATCTCGGAAACGGAAATCCGCGCCAGAATCGATGAGGCTGAACTTCGCAAGGGCACGGCGGAGGATACTCTTCGCATGGTGACCGAGAAAGTCCAGATGGTTGAAGCCGAGGCTCATGTTCGAGCAGTCGAAGAAGAGCGAATGCTGGCTAAGCTGGAGGAAGTTCGTCGCAACGTGGCGGTGGAAGCGCAAGCCAGGGCTGAGCAGGAACGGCGCATTAAGGAGGAGGTCGAGCTCCTGCGTGGCATGGAAGAGGAGCAACGAGAGCGTGTCGAGGAAGAAAGTCGCCGCCGGGCCGAGGCTGAGAATCGTCTGCAACAAGAGAAAGATCGGTTGAGGGCTGAAGAAGAGGCCCGTTTGCGGGCCGAAGTTCAACTCAACATGCTTGCCGACCGCTATCGCGCCGCCAAAGCGGAGAGTGAAGGAAGCGAAGAGCCTCTATCGGCGTCCGACGACCGGGACTACAGCGAAACCGCCACCACAGCTGAGAGTTTGTTTCAGTCGAGTAGCCCACCCGCCGAGAAGCCCCACGTCGTCGTCGCCGACCTTAACAGCGTTGAACCCGACAGGCGGGCCGCAGCTTTAGCCGCCCTGGCGCAACTGAGCGCCAAGGATGCCTTCAGTCTGATAGCCAACTGCTTTGACGATCAATCATCCCACGTGCGAAATGCCGCTGCCCGCGCGCTACGTGACCTTGAGCCGCGCCGGACGGTCGAGTCATTTACCCGGGCTTTAGAAGAAGCTTCGCCCGAGCGACGGAAAAACATCGGCGCAGCAATCGCCGATTCTGGTCTGGCGGCGGAAGCGATCAATAATCTTGACGCCGAGAGCCGGGAGGAGACTTACAACGCGCTCTGTCTCCTTTTCGTAATGGCCAAGACGGGTGAAGTGCAGCCGCTGGTGCGAGCAATCGAAGAGCATGAGAACGTGGAGGTGCGCCGGGCAGCAATTAAGCTCCTTACTTTAAGTGGTCAGTCAGAAATAGCTGACGCTGCAGTTAAACGACATCTCAATAGCTACCGCGGAAATGGCGATTCGGTGGCAGGCTGAAGTCTCGTAGTATGTAAACTGCACCTGCTTAACAGATCGAATAGTTATTATCTGCCGCATTCAGAAAAGCGTTTCCAAATGCAGTAGGTTGTGGTAAAACTTAGTCAAGCTAAGCCAACAACCTGCACTAAGCGCTCCCCTCAAGGTTGTGCCGACCGGGCGGTAACTCGGCTACCGCTCTCTTGCTCCACACTCAATCAAATAGTCCAGGAGAAATAAACACATGCCAGAAGATTCTCTGCAAGCGAGCAGACGTAAGTTTCTTGGCCAAGTAGGTGTCGCAAGCGCCGTTACCTTGGCTACCGGGACGGTAGGCATCGAGCCATTGATGGGAACAGGGCGTGCGGCAGTCATGGCCGCATCACCTGGCGGTCCACAACAACGAGCGGCCGAATGCGCAAAAATCCGTCGCGACGCTGCGCAAACAGGGTTGAGGGAAACTCCGCCTCACCTACAACACGCCACCAATGGCGACGAGGATCTCTATGACAATAAGATAGCCAGTTTTTCCAAGGGGCTGCCACATAATGGCGACGGTACAGTATTGTTGGGTGCCTACGCCGCTATGCTCAAAGCGCTCACCGGCGGAAATGCCGCGGACTTTGACGCCATACCTATGGGCGGGAGTCTGCGCTTGACAGATCCACAATCAGGACTTGCTTTCGACATGGAAGGCACTGACTCCCATGCCCTCGTACAGCCGCCGCCGCCGACGTTTGCAAGTCGCGAACAGGCCGCTGAAATATCCGAGAACTACTGGATGGCTTTGCTGCGCGATCTTCCCTTTTCAGAATATGGAGGCGATCCCATAGCTAACGCGGCCGCAGCTGACTTGACACTTTATGGCGCCGATTTCAAGGGCCCCAAAAGCAATGGCGCCGTTACGCCGGCCACTCTTTTTCGCGGACTCACACCCGGAGATACAAAGGGTCCATTCCTCTCCCAGTTTTTTTACCAGTCGTGTAATTTCGGCGCGAATAAGCTTGAGCAACAAATAAACACGGTTTTCCCCGGCATCGATTATCTGACCGACTTCGGTTCGTGGTTGGACGTTCAGCGAGGATTTCTGCCCCCACCGGCGAACCTCGACAGCACCCCGCGGTATATGCGCAATGGCCGCGATTTGGCCCATTGGGTTCACATTGATGTACTGTTCCAAGCTTATTTTATGGGCTTTCTGGTGCTTGCAGGTCTTAATGCGCCGGTGGACGATGGCAACCCTTACAATAACAACCTAAGCCAGGACGGATTCGGTACTTTTGGCGGACCACACATCGCGTCACTGCTTTGTGAAGTGGCTGGTCGCGCTTTAAAGGCGGTTTGGTATCAAAAATGGTTCGTGCATCGGCGGCTCCGGCCGGAAGTGCATGCCGCCCGCATTGACCGCACGCTCTATCACAACGCAGGGTTTCCGGTGCACGCTGAGATTTTGAACTCGCTGTCCAGCGCCGGACGGCTGGGTGGGTACTTACCGGGCGGCAATGCTCTCCTGCCAATGGCTTTCGTGGAGGGTTCGCCGGCCCATCCTGCTTATGGCGCGGGCCATGCCACCGTCGCTGGCGCTTGTGTGACAATCCTCAAGGCCTGGTTCAAAGAATCCACTAGACTGGTGGATCTCGGTGTGACGCCGCGGCAGCCAACTGCCGATGGTCTGAGTCTTCTAGAGTACAGCGAGGACGACGCAAACGACCTCAATGTCGGGGGCGAACTCAACAAAGTCGCTTCCAACGTGGCACTTGGCCGGAATATTGCAGGTGTTCACTGGCGTTCAGATGCCACTGAGTCGCTCAAACTGGGTGAGCAGGTGGCAATAGGAATTCTGCGTGAACAACGGGCCATCTATCACGAAAAGTTTGCCGGTTTCAGCTTGACCAAATTCGATGGGACTGTGGCGACGGTGTAAGACAAGCAACTTATCCGGCGTTTTACTCCAAAGCTACGATCGCCACGGCGCCCGGTGCGAGACTCAAACGCATACTGCTCTGCCCATTCAGCCGCTGCACTTCGAGTGTTCTGCCACTGGTCCAATCTGTGGCGCGATGGATTGTAGTCGGTGCGTTGACTGTCGCAACTACAACCGCGCTATGGTCTACCCGGGCTAAACCCTGCTGTGGTTTGTAGACGCCATTGTTATTGAAGATAGTGACCAGCCAGCCGGATGCGGTCCGGTTCAGCAGGTACTCAACATCTCCTCGCACCTCGATTGGAAGAGCGCCCGCAAAGATGTGCGTAAGCATGTGAGCAGCAAACGGCGTGATGCGCTCGTCCTCGCCAAGCAAGTCGGGGAGTGCGGAGAAGATCACCCTTCCCTTCCCGACTCTATTAATCGTGACTAAAGCATCACCAGAAACAGCTGCAATCAGAGGTTTTGCTTCTCTCAGTTGAACCCTCTCGTAACGAAACGTCTGCCCAGTTAGGTCCTGCGGCGGTTCACCAGGCGAGAGACAATGCGCCGTATTGGTTTCCGCAGTGCTGTTGGTTTGACGCAGACCTACGAGGTCTTGCGGAAGACCCTTCATTTGCGCCGCATTCAATACAATTGTGCCGCCCGCCTGAGCATACTCCGTTAGCTTTTGGATCCAGCGCGGTGTCCAATCAATACGGCCTCCGACAACCACGGCACGATAATTGGTGAGCGGGTTATAGTTGGAGCCTGAAACAGGACCCTCGTCCGCAACTAGCACGTCGAAAACGTCGCCGAATATTCCACTCACAAACGCCTGCCGATCAGCCGTCGCAGGTTCCCCTGTTCTAACCGGACCGGGGTAGTAAGCCACGCCGAAGAGTTCGCTGAGGGCACGATCGCCCCGCGAAATCTGTGAGACTTCGAATGGCCATTGTGGATAATCAGTCATGTCCCAACCATGCGCAGGATCGAGCAAGAAAGCGATCGGCGTATAAGGCACTCCGCGATCTGGATGCTTTTCCGCAAACCGCATGAACTCGTCAGTGATCTTGCCAAGCGGATTAAGCTGAAACGGATGATCACCGGGACCCGGCTTGAAAAATTGATCAAAGCCCTGCTCAAGATAGATCGCGGATGCTCCGGCCATGTAATAGAAGTAATAACATTTGCGGTACCAGGAAAGTGATGGCCCCATTGTTGCGCCATAGCGAGAGTGGAAGAAATTGTCCGGGCCGGCAAAGTTTTGAGCTTTGGTGAAGGTCGTCGCTGTGTCGCCGAAGTTTGGGGCGTGATAATAAAGAAAGGCGCCGCCAAACTGCCGGGCCGCACCTCGCGTAAACGCGACGCGCATCGCAAACAAAGGCTGTACAGCGGCTGTTTCAATGCCTAGCAGGCGCACACCCCAGCTACTCAACGCGTGAGCAAAGGAGGTGCTCGAAGTGGACTGTGCGGGAATCAGTTTGTCCCACAGAGGACCGGTTCCTGTATGAAAAATCGCGCCCCATTTTTTAGTAAGCTGATTGGTATAGAAGACTTGATGGGCTTCGAGTAACTCACGCCGGCTCATGGAGGGAGTTATCTTTAGCTCCGAGGGAGCCGCGTCCCAGATGTATCCCACACTCTCACCTGAGATCCAGCCGAGGAATTGATTCTTCAGTTCCCCATTCAACAAACGCCACGCGGCCTGGCCTTCGTCCTCTGACAAATTTGCGGATCCATAGTTGATTAGAATGGCAAAAGGTGAATGTGTGTCGCGCAGATAGCGAAGGAAAGGGCTCCCTTCCTTCAGGTAGTCCCGCAGATTGTTGAGGTGAATAACCGGCACTACTAATTGCGAACTGAAGATTGGCACGTCAGGAGCGCCTGCGAATTGTTTGACAAACTCCTCAATCGGCTCAGCGTTGAACGGAAAGAGCGGCCGCTTGGACGCGGGCTGTTCGTATAGTTGCCAGAACTGGTTGGCAATATTCCAGGGCGTGAAGAAGTCGCGGCCGGCTATTTTTGGACGCAGCCAGGACTGGGGCACGACGTCCTTGTCAGGGGGAGTTATCAGCGAGGTCAATGCATCACGCTTGCGGGACCATGCTTCCAGGTAACGCGTTGCCGCAAAATCCGGTTTCCTTCTCCCGTCGGGCACGAAGGAGAGATCGTTCGTTACCAATATACAATCGACGTGACGCCGGGCCGCGGCAGACCTTTCAATTTCGATGAAAAGACGGGCCGGTCCCTTTTCAAGTTTTCCTGCCGCGCTATCCCACGTAAACGCCCATCCCCAATACATGCTGACTTCATCGTGGGCGTCAACAACATCTTTCGCTCCGAATTCGTGGCCAGAGCTTTCAATCCTGCCTTTGCCCTGTTCCCCTGTTCCCCTGTTTCCCCGTTCGGCAATCTTCAGCTGTTGCAGAATTCGCATCGTAAAGCACTCATCCTTGTTGGCCCAATCTGCATACCGCACCCAAACTCTGTAGTCTCCCGCCCTCGGAATCTCAAGATCCTGATAGATCGTCGCTCTGGTTTCATCGGCACTCGCTGCAGCCGAATTCCATCCGCTTTCACCACCCTGTGACCACTCAGCGGAAACACCAGGTCCGTTCATTCCCCATCCCGGCGCTTTAGCTCTGGGAAGGTTCAGCCATGATGGATTCGAGACTGGCGCGCCGAACAGGCCGGTAGAGAAGCCACGCATGTCTTCGGCCTCATACCACAGATACTCGTGAGTGACGGGTGCAGTCGGAGCCTGGATAGACTCGCCAGTATGGTCACTTGACGAGTGTTGAGTGTTGGAAACGGCAGGCACAACCGTTTCTAAGGCCCTCTGGAAGGAAAGCCGTGGCGTTAGCAAATGGAGTAAGGTTAATCCGAACACAATTGGCTTTTTGATCATTTGGGTACAGCGTAGTTTAAACTCTAGTTTCACGCGAGCGTTCTCTGGGAGCGCAGGCATCCTTGCCTGCCTCTCTGGTGCCGTTTTGGTTACTTCAGCAGGCAAGGATGCTGCGCTCCCATGCGCTCCCAGCTCTTCCTTAAGTTGCATTCGTAGTACGGAGTCGGCAGAATACACGCCGAGCCTGTGTTTATCTCACTGGGACAATATCCTTAACGGCTTTAGAGGTGAAAAGTATGAGTACGGAAAAGGAGCAGGGCAATGCAACGCGAAGCTCGCTCCGTTTGGCGCCGACTTGCGACGAACTTGACGAGCAGAAAAGTAAACTGCCGCGGCAGTTTGTCAACTTCACTTTTTATCGCGCTCGACCAGAGTGGCGTCTACTTGATGAAGCTCAGAAACAAAGTTGTCGCGCTGAGTTCCTTGCTGTAGTAGACGACTTCCGGAGAGCACTGCTAATTCATACCTACTCAACTATCGGGTTGCGCACTAATGTCGATTTCATGATTTGGCGGATTGGATACGAACTTGATCCGATGCAGCAGATGACCTCACGGATGAATCGCACGGCGATGGCCAAATACATCGAACCGACTCAATCATTCCTTTCTATGACCAAGCGTTCAATGTACATCGACCAGGACAATCCGGAACACGTTGAAGATCGGCTGCATATCATTCCCGGCAAGTCCGACTATTTGTTTGTTTATCCGTTCGTAAAGACGCGCGAGTGGTATTCGCGCCCGGCGGAACAGCGCCAGGAGATGATGGATGAACACATCCGAATCGGTTCCAAGTATCGCTCCGTAAAGCTCCACACCACCTACTCTTTTGGTCTGGATGACCAGGAGTTTGTGGTCGCTTTTGAAACCGACAACCCGGCGGACTTCCTTGACCTAGTCCAGGAGCTACGCGAAACGAAGGCGAGTTCTTATACCCTGCGCGACACGCCGATGTTTACGTGCCGGCAAAGGAAGCTGGCCGAGTGTCTGGAGTCGCTCGGATAAACCAGGCAGGACAGAACCTGACAGCACACGAATAACCCGGGCCAGTTTAGGGGCGTGGTTATCACACTAAATCAAAAGGTAACAAGCATCCTTCTAGTTGCTCTCACTTGATGTCTCGACGAAAATGAGGGCATGGCGGACGCAAATTTCACCGGCTCACACGAGCAACACTCCAACAAAGATCCCTGGCAGCCACCGCAATCCCGTCGCGCCTTCTTGCTGCTTTTGCCGGTCGGCATCGCTACCGCTGTTTTTGCCTCGCTGGCTTCTGCCGCCTACCGTTTCCTGCGGCCACGAAGTGCGGTTTTGAGTGATGAGTGGATAGACGTTGCGCCTCTTGCAGAGCTCCACGGTACTAAACCAATCAACCTAAGAATCCTGGTAGAACATACCGAAGGTTGGGCAAAATCTCTTGTCGAGCATTCTGTCTATGTTCTGCCTGCTCTTAACAACCAGGTACTCTCACCCGTATGTCCACACGAAGGTTGTGAAGTCGCCTGGGCCGAAGGCCGAAACGCTTTCGCATGTCCTTGTCACGAGAGCAATTTCCGGCCCGACGGCTCTCGCATTAATGGTCCAGCCTTGCGTGGTCTTGACTCTCTGCCTTCTCGCGTCGAAAAGGGCCGCCTGCAAGTGCAGTTCCGTTATTTCGCAAACAACACTCGGGAGCGAATCGTGACCGGATGAGTGTGCGGAAGAGGGGAATGCGCGTAAAGAGCAGCCAAACTGATGACGGCCCGAAGGACAGGAACAACTGGCCCCGGAACTGGCGCTGCTGGCTCAAAACCACGGCGGGAATTATTTTTCTGTTTCTGTTGGTCCAATTCCTCACGGGCCTGCTGCTCACATTCTTCTATGTTCCCTCGACTGATCACGCCCACACAACTGTAGCGTATATCGAAAAGGTGTTGCCGGCGGGGTCTTGGATTCGCGCCCTGCACCATCATGCGTCTCAGTGGCTGCCTGTATTTCTGCTTCTGCACCTGGCTCAACTTTTTTGGCGCGAAGCCTACCGAACCAGACCCGTTCAATGGCTCGTGACTGTTCTGGTTCTTGTGCTGGTAATGGTTGCTGCCGCAACCGGGTACTCCCTGCCCTGGGACGCACGCGCCTTCTTCAGCACTCGTGTTGCGGAAGGAATCGTTGCGGGATTGCCCCTTGCCGGCGCCAGCGCACGCCTCTGGCTCCTCGGTGGAAATGAAATATCGACGCTGACGCTCTCGCGGTTCTTCGCCCTTCATGTTTTTGTGACACCGCTATTGATCGGGATAGTGATGGCGTTGAGATGGCGACAGCTGCGACAGTCTCAGGAGGCCTCAAACAGTGTGAGTGCTGGCCCATTCTCATTAATGACGGCTCAGCTTTTTCGAAATTCGATCGTCGCCGGGTTGGCCTTCCTTGCTTTGGCACTTTTCGCGAAAAAGTTTCCGGCGCCGTTGGGACCACCAGCAGCGACGGTTACTACGAACTACCTGCCCCGCCCTGGTGCTCAATTTATCTGGCTCTATGAGTTGCTCAAACATGTCCCCGGTGGATTGGGTTCACTGGTTGGTCTTGTATTACCAGGCGTGGCTTTCCTTCTCCTGGCGCTGCTGCCGTGGTTGAATATCGGGGCCGTTACGCGCTTCATGAAACACCCACAAAGAAACTTGGGCGGCGCGGTTCTCGTTCTCTTGCTCGTAGTAGTAACTAGCATGACGATTGTTTCTTATGAAGGTGATCGGCGAGATCCGCGCACGCGCGAACAACTGTTGCGGCAGCGCCGGGAAGAGTCGGAGTTTCGTATAGAACCATTTAAACCGAGCCGCCTGCCAGGCGCAGGGGAACAAGCACGTGAAGCGGGAGTAGCACTGTCGCCACGCGAATCGGGACCGCCGCCGGCTTTTACAAAGTTCTGCGCCCAATGTCATGGGGAGAAGGGAGAAGGAGCGCGCCAGGGACCGTTGCGTTTTCCTCCTTTGCAGGGTGTTGCCGGAAAGCCACAACGAACAGTGGACGACATTGTTGCATTACTCAATGATCCGAAGGCGTACGGGCTTGAACCGCCAATGAGGTCTTTTGCAGGCAAGCTCACAGAAGAAGAAAAACGCCAGATTGCCGAATGGGTTGTCACGTTGAAATGAAGGTCAGCAATTGGGTCTTCTTCAATCCCGTTAGAGTCTGTCAGAAAAGCAATATTCTGATCTTCTCTGCGGGTTCTTCGCGGTCTTTGCGTCTCTGCGGTTGGTTTTGGGAGGGAATTCAACGCAGAGCCGCAAAGCACGCAAGAGGTCGCGCAAAGAAGACAGAATTTTGTTTTTTCCGACAGACTCTAACGGGGTGAAGGCGTCTACCGCAACTGCTCGTTGCGGTATAAACCCGTACATCTACATCTAATCTACCGACAATTTTTTGGCGCACTCCAAGAAGTCGCGGATCTGTTCACAGCGCGGCGCCACTGTTATACTGCTAAGACTTTCGTGGAGTACAAATTGGACCATGCGGGAGAGCTTGGATGAAGTCTGTCACATTGATGGCCGTGCTTTTTCTGTTTTTTACTGTGGGATGTAACCAGCGAGTGGAAGAAACAGGAAATTTGACACAGCAGTCCACTCCAAATCCGGCGGCATCAACTCCAACACCCGATGAATTGGCCGCCGCCCGTGGGAACTTCAAGAAAAACTGTGAGCCATGCCATGGTGAGGCGGGCGAGGGTGGGCTTGTTAAAATTGATGATAAGCGTCTTAAGGTGCCGTCATTCAAAAGTGAGCATGCGTTGAAACATACAGACGAACAATTCGTCAAACAGATCACGAATGGCGGAGACGGGATGCCAAAGTTCAAGGACAAGCTGTCCCCAACCGAGATGAATGATCTGGTGCGATTCATTCGCCACCAGTTCCAGGGAAAGTAACTAGACTATTCACGATTTACCATTTACGATTTACCCGTTCCTCCGCACCCGTAGCTCAGTTGGATAGAGCGTTTGACTTCGAATCAAAAGGCCGCAGGTTCGAGTCCTGCCGGGTGCACCATCCTTTACACCCTTTTATCGCTGGGTCAGGAAGATTTACAGCCACGAGACGTGGGATTTAGAACTCGGCATGCAGGTGAATAAGTCACTTCCCACCACGAATGATGCCAAGCTCGCTCTGATTGGCTTTCGCTACGACGATAATTCTTCATTCATGAAAGGCGCAGCTGAGGCGCCGCAACACATCAGGGCAGCCCTCCGGTCAGAGGCCTGGAACCTCATGACCGAGAGCGGCATCGATTTGGGAACCGAGAATACGTTCTTTGATGGTGGCGATATTGAGCCAGTGAGCGGTACTGAGATTTTCACGCTCATCGAGAGCTCGATCCTCACACTACTAAATGACGGTCTCGCTCCGATTTCGCTGGGGGGCGATCATTCGATTACCTATCCCATCATCAAAGCCTTTGCTAAAAATTACCGTGACCTGAGCATTCTTCATTTTGATGCGCATCCGGATCTTTATGACGACTTCCAGGGAAATCGCTACTCTCACGCGAGCCCGTTCGCCAGAATCATGGAACAAAAGCTCGCCAAACGGCTTGTCCAGGTGGGTATCCGCACCATCAACGATCATCAACGCAAACAAGCTGAAAGGTTTGGCGTTGAAATTATCGAGATGCAGCACTGGCGTGACGATTTGACGCTGGTGTTCGATTCGCCTCTCTACATCTCATTTGACTTAGACGCTTTGGACCCGGCTTTCGCGCCGGGCGTTTCTCATCGCGAGCCGGGGGGTCTGTCGACAAGGCAGGTTATAGATCTGATCCGGCGTTTGAAGGCCAATGTCGTGGGCGCCGACATCGTCGAATTCAACCCCCGCATGGACCCGCTCCACATCACGGGTACGGTCTGCGCAAAGTTGTTGAAGGAGATTGCGGCGAAAATTATTAGTAGTTAGTAAGTCCGTGGTCAGTTGTCAGCGGACAACGGACCAATACTTTACCCAGCAGCACCCGCACCGGTTCCCGCTTGCCTTCGCTCCATGGGAACATATTGTCGGCTTCGCTGCCCCAGATATACCTGCCGCGGCCGTGCTATCTTCTGCTCGGAGTCGTCGAGTAATTCGGCCCACTGCGCCAACCACCCTGAAGTGCGTGGAATAGCAAACAGAACCGGAAACATGTCCACCGGAAAGTGCATGGCCTGGTAGATGATCCCAGAATAGAAATCGACGTTGGGATAGAGCCGGCGCTTCACAAAATAATCATCTTCCAGAGCGATGCGCTCCAACTCGAGAGCGATGTCCAGCAATGGATCCTTGCCCGTGACCTCGAATACTTCGTAGGCAACCTGCTTTATTATGCGCGCACGCGGGTCGTAATTCTTGTAAACGCGATGCCCGAATCCCATCAGCCGAAACTCGCCCGCCTTCACACGCTTGATGTAATCCGGGACTCTCTCCTTTGAACCAATCTCTTTCAACATTCGCAGCACCATCTCATTTGCTCCCCCGTGCAGTGGTCCGTAGAGGGCAGCCGCTGCTCCCGCCAGTGCGGAAAAGGGATCCGTGTGAGCGCTGCCAATGCTGCGCATGGCGTTGGTACTACAATTCTGTTCGTGGTCCGCATGCAAGATGAATAAAACGCTCAACGCTCGCTCCAGCACCGGATCGGGTTGATACTTCAACTCTGTGGTCTTGAACATCATGTTGAGGAAATTGCCCTCATAGCTAAGGTCATTGTCAGGATAGGCATACTGCATCCCGATGCGGTGACGAAATGCGAAGGCGGCAATCGTCGGAACTTTGGCAATCAGCCGGTAAATCTGTTTCCAACGGCATTCCTTATCAAAAATGTCTTTTGCGTCTGGATAGAAGGTTGAGAGTGCTCCCAGAGTCGCTTCAAACATCCCCATCGGGTGCGCATTGTAATGAAATCCATCCATCACCTTCTTAATATTCTCGTTGATGAAAGTGTGGTAAGTGATGTTATTGGTCCACTGTTTCAACTGTGCCTCGGTGGGTAGCTCTCCATAAAGCAACAGATAGGCTACTTCGAGATAGCTGCTCTTCTCGGCAAGCTCATCGATGGGGAAACCGCGATATTCGAGGATGCCTTTGTCACCATCTATGAAAGTGATCCGGCTCTTGCATGAAGCAGTGTTCATAAACGCCGGGTCGTAGGTCATCAGACCAAAATCGTCATCAGAAACTTTAATCTGGCGTAGTTCCATGGCATTGATTGTGCCGTCCGCAATCGGAAGCTCATATTGCTTTCCGGTGCGATTGTCGGTGATTGTAAGACTTTCGGTGTTCATGTGCTCTCCTCACCTGTTGCAAACTATCTAAACGATCTTCCGAAGATTAACGCTGGCCCAGCGCTCCAATCAATCATGACAGGGGATTTATCATGCTTATCCGGAAAGTATTTGCCAGCCGTTACTTCACGTTCAAGAGTTCGACGTCAAAAATCAGAGTTGAGTTGGCGGGGATGTTTGGCTGTGCACGGGCTCCGTATCCTAGTGACGGTGGGATAATCAGCTTACGTTTGCCCCCGACCTTCATAGACATCAAACCCTCGTCCCAACCTTTGATAACTGAACCAGTGCCAATACGAAATTCGAATGGCTGGCCACGATCAAGGGAGCTATCAAACTTGGTCCCGTTCTCCAATGTGCCGGTGTAATGTACGGTTACTGTCTGCCCGAATTTCGGAGCAGGTCCTGTCCCTTCCTTGAGATCTACATATCGCAATCCCGAGGCCGTTCTTACTTCGCCTTCAGAGCTATTGCCTCTGCGCCACATTACGTAGACGATCGCCCCGATCGCCAGTACCACGACCAGCGCGATTGCCATTGTTCTAACCTGCTGCTGCTTTTTGCCGGGACCAGTAGGATTGGGAGTTGGGTAGTTCCCCTTCGGACGTTTCTTCGCTTTAACGGTTTTTCGATGCCGGCTTTGTGGCAACTACTTTCTCTCCTTGTTTATTGGTATGAATTCTCGGTCTGGAACTTCCAAGCGGATTTCAGAAGCAGCTTCAGACCACTTTCGAGTATACTGCAATCAGCAGTATACTGTGTGCGGTAGTTCTTCGATCCAGTCTCGTTGCAATCTATCAGAAGTGCACCACCAGGTGTCCCATTGTTAGACTTTTAACTCACGCCGTACTCATGCGCTTCGGATAGATTCGGAGGGGCTATCACACGCCCGACCTAACTTTCGACCCAAGCTTATCAACCGTTCCCAAGTACTTGCAAGAGCCTCTGCAAGTGAAGGCAACGTTTTGATGTCACCAGTTAAAATATTTGACCTGACCTGAACAAATATAGAGAATCACGTTTTGGAGGAGATCCGATGGAGCGTGAATCAAACATAGGCTGCATCGCGTTTGCGAAATTAAAGTTGCCCTTAATGGCCGGCCTGTTGCTACTGGCACTATAGCAACAGTGGGAACGTAGGTTCCATGACTTTCAACAGTCGCACGGGTGTTTTCAGTCAGGCATTCAATAGCGCCGCACTCTCGGCAAACGATGTCTGGAAACGAAATAGTATTTCTGGCTGGACCAGCGACTCCAGTTCAAGTGACTACGGAATTTGGAGCGGCAATGTGACCGTCAATTCGTATCTTGTAAGCAGCACGCCAAATGGCAATTATGGTGATGTCTATCTCGGAAATTTTCAGGCGGCAGCAAATCTACCGGCAGCAAACCCGACCGCCAATGCATTTCGAATCTACCTCGCTACCGACAGTGGGACTGCTCCCGTAAAGCCCTACCTGGAGCAACGCCCGACGCACGTCGGTGGACCCAATCCACCTCTCGTTGGGCAAACCACTACCGTAGCGGTAAGCATTGCGATAACAAACCCAACAACGCAGCCAATTACTTTCTCCGCTGCAAATCTTGTTACAGCCAACATTCCGGGAGGAGGCGCAGTATACGCCGGCAGTCCCCAGGTGACCCAGGGCGCGCTCGTTTCACAACCGACAATCGGCGGCACAGGAAACATTACTTGGAACCCCGGTACGCTCGCCGCCGGCGCGCTCGCCAGCCTCAGTTACTACGTGGACGCAACCCATCGCACTATCACGGACAACGGAGGTCGGTATCTTTTCGAAAACGTCGCGGTCGATGGTTTTTATACGATCACGCCGACCCGGGCAAACTACCAGTTCAATCCATCCAGCCGGGCCTTCTCGCTGCTGGGTGACATGACCGAAGCGGTCTTTACGGGAACACAAACCGGCGACAATCAGAATCCTTTGGACAACTAAGACTTCTTTGTACGGCAGCAATATCTCGATTTTCTCGGTCGCGAACCAGAGCACGGTGGATGGCTGTATTGGACCGATGAAATCACTCGCTGTGCCGGGGACGAAGCCTGCCGGTATGGGCGGACGATCGATGTAAGTGCAGCTTTTTTCCGGTCTGATGAGTTTCAGCAAAGCGGAAGTTTTGTCTACAGGCTATATACCGCAGGCCTGGGCCGGCAATTGTCGTTCGCCGAATTCACAACTGATAGAAGCCAGGTCCTGGGCGGACCCAATCTGGAGCAGAGCAAAGACAACTTCACGCGCAGTTTTGTCAGGCGTCCGGAGTTTGTCGAGCGGTATGGCAATGCTGATACGAGTGAGAATTTTGTCGATGCAATAATTCATGGTTTGCAGACGTGGTCCAATATAGATCTCTCGAGCCAGCGGGGCGCTCTCCTGGATGCATATAATAGTGGGCTGAACCAGGACGACAGCCGCCGGTTGGTATTGCGCCTGGTGATCCAAGATGTTGGGTTCCTGCAAGCTGAATACAACCGTTCGTTTGTGCTAATGCAGTACTTCGGGTATTTGCAGCGAGATCCTGACGTCGGAGGCTACGAATTTTGGCTCGATGTGATCAACAACCGCGAACCAAACAACTACCGAGGCATGGTCTTGCGCGTTCGTCACGTCGGCAGAATACCAGCGCCGCTTCAGCTCGCTGGTGACTCGAAGTAATGACGAATGCGGACAATGAGCTTTACCGCGCAGGCTCTCAGGATGGGAAGCGGGCAAGGCAGGCTTCAGGATAGGAAGGGGGTCAAGTTTCAGACTGCCGCCGCCCCCGCTGACTTCAAGAGCCACTCATCTTGAAATAAATCACTCAACTGCAGCAGTTTCTCAGATCGGCTGCCACTTCTTGAATGCCAATCAACATGGCAACAAAGAATCCATTCGAGTGGCTATTTCATGTTGAGTGCCATTCAATGTTGAGCGGGGGCGGCGGCAGACTGAAACTTGACGCGTTCCTGTCCTGAAGCCTGCCTTGCCCCCTTCCCTACCTGAGAGATTTCTTAACCTGACGCCTGCCTTGCCCGCCTTCTTAACCTGAGAGCTTGCCTCGCTCCTTCCTAAGGGTTTTCCTAAGCTGGAAATTTGTTTGAGCTTGAGCCTTCGGCGACTTAATCAATGATAAACTAGGGCGCTAAGCACCGTTTCTTATCCCAGAACTTGAGGAAGAGGCCCTATGCGTTTGAAAAATCGCGTTCTTGTCCCCTGTCTGCTTGCTCTTGTGTTTACGCCGGCGGCGAGAGTCGTCAGCGCGCAGGGCATGCCAGCATCCTCGGCAGCAACAAAGGACGAAACACCTCCGAGCTTTGATAAGGCGTTCGAACGGTTGGAGTGGCGCAGTATCGGACCCGCCAATATGGGAGGACGCATAGCCGATGTTGAAGGAGTGCCGGGTGAGCCAAATATCGTCTACGTGGCGAGCGCTTCAGGCGGACTCTGGAAAACTACAAACGCTGGCGTGACGTGGAAACCGATTTTCGAGCGACAGGGCACATTGTCCATTGGGGACATCGCGCTCGCGCCTGGGAATCCGGACGTCGTCTGGGTGGGGACTGGCGAATCCAACGTACGCAATAGCGTTTCTTTTGGTGACGGGGTGTACAAGTCAACCGATGGCGGCAAGACCTGGCAGAACATGGGGCTTAAAGAGAGTGAACACATTTCCGCCATCGCCATCAATCCGCAAAACACCGACATCGTTTACGTAGGCGCACTGGGTCATGCTTTTGGACCCAACGAAGAGCGCGGTGTATTTATGACCACTGACGGCGGAAAGACCTGGATCAAAACGCTTTACCTCGACAATCAACATGGGGTCTCCGATCTGGAGCTCGACCCCACCAATCCCAACATTCTCTATGCCGGTCTTTGGAGCTTTGAGCGGAAGCCCTGGACCCACCGCAGTGGTAGTGAAAAAGGCGGCCTCTACAAATCCATCGACGGCGGGCGCACCTGGAACAAACTCACAAACGGCTTGCCCAAGATAATAGGGCGGATCGGTGTACGCGTGGCGCCCAGCAATCCGACTGTGGTTTACGCAATTGTGGAGGCGAAGGAAGGTACTCTCTATCGTTCTGAGGATCGCGGTGAAACCTTCAAGTTAGTTTCTAAAGATGCGCGCATCGTTTCGCGTGGTTTCTACTACACCCGGGTGCGGGTGGATGCTACCAACGAGAATCACATTTACGCCGTTGCCTCAACTCTTTACGTCTCTGTCGATGGCGGCAAGTCATTCCGCTCAATAACCGGCCGCACTCATATTGATTACCACGCGCTCTGGCTTGATCCAAAAAACCCGAAACGCATCTGGCAAGGGCAGGACGGCGGCATTGCCGTCAGCTATGACGGCGGCGAGACATGGGAATATGTGAATAATATTCCCCTGGGCCAGTTTTATCAGCTTCACGCTGACAATCGCCTGCCCTTCTACTTTGTGATGGGCGGGCTACAAGACAACGGCGCCTGGACTGGCCCAGCGAGAACGCGCGAGCCAGCCGGCATCCTGAATGATGACTGGCGCATGGTGAGTTTCGGTGACGGCTTCTACATTCTAAACAACCCGGATGATCCTGAGGTCTATATCTCCGAGTCGCAGGGCGGCAACATCCTGCGCACCGACCTACGTAACCGCGAGCAACAGGCGGTAAATCCCTGGGGACACGGCAGTGGCGGCGGACCGCCTGTTGGTGAGAAGTTTCGTTTCAACTGGAACTCCCCAATCGTACTCTCGCCACACGATAAGCAAACTATCTACTTCGGCGGCAACGTAGTCTTCAAATCCAGCGACTTCGGCAAGCGCTGGGAGCAGGTCAGTCCTGACCTCACAAGAAATGAGCCAGAGAAACAGACGGATGCAGGTGGACCAGTTTCCTACGAGAACTCAACGGCTGAGTACTACAATACGATCATCAGTCTCGCTGAATCGCCGCTTGAGAAAGGCCAGCTCTGGGCCGGCACCGACGATGGGAACCTGCAGGTCAGTATCGACGGTGGCAAGAACTGGAAGAATATCGCCGGCAATGTCCGTGGAATCGCTGCCAACTCTCCGGTTTCACACGTCGAGCCTTCCCGGACCAGTCCTCAAGTTGCTTATGTGGCATTTGATCGCCACATGTTTGACGACTTTCGTCCTTATATCTTCCGGACACGCGATGGTGGCAGGAGCTGGGAAAATATCGCGGGTAATTTGCCGCCCAACGCTTACGTACAAGTCGTCCGTGAGGATCCCAAAAACCCCAGGCTCCTTTACGCCGGAACCGAGCTGGGTTTGTTTGTTTCTTATTCCGGCGGTGGAGAATGGCTACGGTTGAATCTGAAGAACCTGCCAAACGTATCTGTTCACGACATCCTGATACATGCTCGAGAAAATGATCTGATACTCGCGACGCACGGCCGGAGCGTCTGGATTCTGGATGACGCCTCGCCCATCCAGCATATGACATCACAGATCCTTGCGAGCAACGCCTATCTGTTTCCAGTAAGGCCCGCACTCCGCTTTACGACACGCTTCACGCGTTATGCTATCGGAGACAAATCTTTTACGGGGACCAATCCCTCATATGGAGCCCTAATAACCTACTACTTGAAAGAGAAGCCTGATGAAAAGGCGACTTTTAAGCTCCAGATATTCGATAGAGCCGGCAAGCTGGTTCAGGAAATCGACAAAGCACCAAAGGAACGCGGGCTCAACCGGATGGCCTGGAACTTAAGATTTGCAGGACCCGAAGTGAGGCGCGCTCCATCCGAGGAAGAGGCAGCCTTTGCTGGTCCGCCCAGGGGACCGCAAGTCCTGCCGGGCAGCTATGCAGTCAAACTCATAGTCGCAGACAAAACCTTTGAACAGCCGGTCCAGGTACAACTAGATCCTACTGTCAATGTCCCAATGGCTGAGCTACAGGCCCAGCTTGAGCTTCAGTTGAGGCTTCGCGATATGCAGTCAGCGGCAAACGAAGCGCTCAAATTCCTCGACAGCGTTGAGGAACAACTCAAGCATGCTCAGACTACAGTGAAGAATCTAAACAAAGAGCCCGACAAGCAACTCCTTACGGCTCTTGAAGATTATGTCAAACAAGTTGAAGCACTACAAAATCGACTGGGGCGAAGCACGGAGGGTTTAGGACTGCCGGGTAGGGCGCAGATCGCAGATAAGTTGGGTGGCCTATTCCGGGCTTTGGATGGTAGCAACGGTGCGCCTACACCTTACCAGCGGCAGTATTTTACGGAACTTGAACCTGAGTTTCGGGCGCGGATGCAAGAGGTCAATAGATTCATCACGGACACCCTGCCGCAGTGGAATGAGAAGTTGCGTGAGTTTAATGCGCCTACGCTCACTACACGAAAATCTTTCGAGTTTTGAGGTAATTTAAGCAACTCGTTATTGATAATGATTCAAGCTGAGACACTTGCAGGTTGAGAAGGGGGCAAGGCAGGCTTCAGGATGGTAGGAAGCCACTCTAGACAATTGCAAGTTGGGAAGGGGGCAAGGCAGGCTTCAGGATGGTAGGAAGCCACTCTAGACAATTGCAAGTTGGGAAGGGGGCAAGGCAGGCTTCATGGTAGGAAAGGCTCAAGTTTCAGACTGCCGCCGCCCCCGCTGAACATGGAATGCAAATCAACATTGAATTAGCCACTCAAATTGATCTCTTAAGTGTTAATGCCGATCATTCCATTGAGGATTCTACAGGTGCTGCCAACCTGAGAGATTGCTGGAGTTTGTATTATTCATTTCAATGGTGAGTGGCTTTTGAGGAAGCGGGGGCGGCGGCAGTCTGAAACTTGACCCCTTCCTACCATGAAGCCTGCCTTGCCCCTTCCCAACTTGCAATTGTTTAAGAGTGGCTTCCTTTTCGATCCCCGAAGCCTTGCTTGGTTCGCCCAGCTTGAAAATTGTTAGAAGAAAGCGGGCTGAGGTTGGTAGCCTCAGCCCGCTTTGGGTAAAGCGTCTCGCCGCGCGAGAAACTAAAACTGGTAGCGCAGAGCAAATTGCATGACGCGACCAGCTTTAGTCTCGCCCAACGGAGCTTGGGTTGAAGTGTAGCGACCGAAGTCTGAAGTCGGCTCGCCCCCAAGGAATGGATCCTGCCCCAGACTGAGGTCGGCAATCGTCAGCGAGTCGAAACGCTGAGTGTTCGTTACGTTAAAGACTTCCCAGCGAAACTGCACCTGGTGCCCTTCCCAGGGAAGCTTGAAAGTCTTTGACAAACCCACGTCTAGCGTGATGTACGCTTGTCCGCGCAACACATTTCGATCCCCAACCTCGCCCGGACGTGCATTGCGGAAAGCTTGATAGGCAGCTGTCGGATCCCGGAACAGGTTCGGGCTGCCGGTGCCTGTGGGTGAGGACTGCAACGGACGCACCCTCACGCCGTTAGACTGAACGTTCCAGTTCGTTGCCCAGACGCAACAATCAAATGGGGTCTGTACTGGCAGTCCGCTATTCCAGCGGAAGATGCCGCTCAACTGCCAGCCACCCAGGACGGCATCGGTTACCCCGCCAGCATTGCCGAGAAATCGCTTACCGCGCCCAAAAGGCAGACCAATTAGCCAGTTCGCATTGACGATGTGGCGAGCATCAAAGTCGGAGGTGGCATAGTTCTGGTCGGGTGTCAGTGCGTTAACGATGAACGCGGTGCCATAGCTTGTCGAACTCTGTAGACCCGACGCGTTATCCAACGAATGCGCGTACGTGTAGTTGAAATCGAAAGTTATGTCATCCTTGAACCGCTGTCTTAAACTGAACTGGGCCGCATTGTAGTTTGACCTCGCGACGGTCGAGAACGCCGATAGCGCGGCGAACTGAGGCTGGTAGAAAAGGTTGTTAACGCTGGCCACAGGTTGGTCATCGAGCAACAGTTGTACGAACGTATAATCTATTAAATCGAAGCCGCCGACGCTGGCAGGCGCAATTATTTCGTAGACTGCTTGCGTCGGTGTGAGACTCGGATCCCCCCCAAAGAAACCAGGGAGGCCGGGGAAAAAGAATTCGAAGAAAGGTATCGGCTGGATAGAAGCGATTTCGCGATTTGCGTAGCGCGCATCAACGAGCAGGCTCATGGCTTCGTACCAGGTTACTCCCGACTGCGGATGGCGAATGTCGTTCAACTGCATGATATCGCGTGTGGCCAGCAGCTTGCGGGCAAAACGGCCTACGTAACTTGCTTCAAATGAAAGGCCCTTCCCTATCTCACGACCGTACGAGAGACTGTAACTGTAGTTGTAAGGCGTGGTGATGGTGTCGTCCAACGAAACTTCAATCCGCTGATCTTCGTCCGCCGGTACGGTTAATGGAAAGACGAGTGAAGTTGGGATCGGTCCCGTGGATCCGGGAAATGGCAGTGTTCTGACCGTCGGATTAAAGCCCGTAAACAAGGGGCCGATATCGTCTTCGCTGCAGCAGACGTCGAAGGTATTGGCGTTGATGTTGCGAGCTGAGGTGAAGCCTGCAAGATTGTTCAGATCGAAGTTAACGGCCAACTGGCTCCCGACTCGATCAAAGGTCTTGCGGAACCCTCCCCGGATGACGCTCTTGCCGCCTCTGCCGAGAATACGGCTGAACCAGTTATCACCCAACTCAGGAGACCACGCGACGGAGACTGAGGGCGCAAAGTTGTTCCAGTCCTGCTTATAGTAACCGCGAGCATTGTTCGCTTTGCCACCGAGTTCAAACGTCACCAGGTCATTAAACGGCACTCCCTGCTCGGAGCTTTCCACTCGCCTCCGGAAATAGTCGCCCAGACTCGGGTTCGGCACTACCTGCAGACCATTTCTTTCATACACAGGTGTGGACGTAGACCAGCGGAGGCCATAGTTGACCGTAAGGTTACGCCGAATGCGCCATGAATCCTGCCAGTAGAGTTCATACTCTTCCGTGGCGAAGGAGCGTTCGGTCGGCGTCCCTACTGATTGGAGTTGGCCACTTTTGTCGTAAACGAGGTTGGCGCTGTACTGCGAGTAGCGCCCAATTACGGATGACAAGGCATCTCGTAGCTCATTGAACGAACCGCCTGCTACATCCGGAAAAGGATCAGCTACAACTGCTCCGGAGAAGTTATAGAAGGAGGGGTTGATGATGGCATCATCGAAGGAGGCGCCCGTTGCCGTCCGGTTGTTGCGGATCAGGCGAACATTCCCGCCAAACCCGAATGTATGGTTGCCATTGATCCAAGAGACATCATCGACGAAGTTGTGTACAGGGGTTGTGCGACGCAAGGCGCGCCTGTAGCCCAGAGGCGCAAAGATGAAGCGGAAGGTAACTCGGTTCTCATTCGATTCGCCACTGTCAGTAAAAGCAGCGCGCGTAAAGCCATAAGCGAATCGATTGACCAAATTATTCGACGCAGTCCAGGTATGACCGCTGGCGATGCCCTTGGGATGGTTCCAGATGGTAAGGGGAGGAGTGTCGGGAAAGCATTGAATGTTGTCGGTTGAATCAATACCGCAATCGGCGCCACCAAATCCAGTATGCGTCACCAAATCGTTCTGGTAGTTTCCTCTGACAAACAGTGTCTGCCGATCAGTCAGGTTAAAATCGAACCTGGCGATATAGGTGTTCAACCGAGCCGGCGTCTTGGCATTGAAGCGAAAGCCGCTGGTGTTCAGCCCATCACCGACGGTGTTGTCATTTGCCGGATATCGCGCGGCAGCGCTGGCAAGCACTGCGAGAGTTGCAGGATTTGTTCCCGGCGAGAAGCCGTTTGCCGTCAGATACGTATCGTTGATTTCATTGAGTGTCAGGCAGTTGACTCCCGCCGGAGTGCCTGCCGGACAGTCCGGATCACTCGCGCCGCTATCAGTTCGGTAGCGCACAATTCCTTGCCCCAGCGTCGGCAGCGGTACTTCACGAACCACGGGGGTCTGGGAAGCTTCCCGGAAACCTTCGTAGTTGAAGAAGAAAAACGCGCGGTCACGTTTGATAGGGCCGCCGATTGAGCCGCCAAAGACATTGCGCAGCAATTGCGGCCGCGGAACGCGCGCGTCACCCGCGCGGGCTTGTCCGACTTGTACCGGCAGGTCATCGCTAGTAAATCGGCCAGCGGCGTTGTTGAAGAAGTCGTTCGCCGTGGTAACCGTGTTGCGGTGTGTTTCAAAGAGCGAGCCATGCCAGTCATTCGAGCCCGAACGCGTTACTAGTGTCACCTGCGCTCCGGATGAGCGTCCCTGCTCGGCATTTGGATTGGTCGTAGTCACGCGAAACTCTTGCAGCGAGTCTCTGGTGACGCGCAACACGCTCGAGAATGCTTCGTCGGTAACCACATCGAGCCCACGCTGCTGTTCATTTACGTCAACACCGTCAAGAGTCACGTTAGCCTGGTCTGCACGTCCACCATTAACGTAACCGGTACGGGTCACACCGGGCTGCAACGAAAGCAGGGCGACGACGTTGTTCGCATTAAGTGGCAGGTCCACAATGCGGCGTCTTTCGAACGTATTCCCGATTGTCGCGTCGCTGGTATTGATCGGAGCTTCCCCTCCTGAGGTAATGAGGACGGTTTCAGACACAGCGCCCACTTCAAGAGTGGGATTGACCTCCACCGTCGTGTCCACCGGCGCCTTTACCTCGGCTATCGAGAGTTTTTTGAAACCGGTGGCTTCCACTTCCAGCTTGTAAGTACCTGGCGGCACCGCTGAAAAGACATAGCCGCCATCCTGACTTGAGATTTGAGTGCGACTGAAATTCTTCTCCTGGTCCACCAGAGTGACCGTGGCACCTGCCACGACGTTACCCTGCTGGTCCCTCACGGTTCCCCTGACAGTTGAACGGCCGGCCTGGCCGTAGGCGGTGCTCAGCAGCATTAGAAGAGCTAAACATGAAGTAAACAATGGGGAAACAAATTTTCGTGATGCAGACAGTTTTTTCATAAGGGTCTCCCAAAATCTCATGATTAAATTTCGACCACTTAACGGTAGTGATGGCAAACTCGGGCTGGTTTTTGGAGGATGCGCTCATCGTGATCAGACTAGCAGTTCATACAGGTCTGCCGATCATTCCGGCGGAATCGCCGTGATCCTACTGGTTCGCTTCTGTTTTCTCGTCTTGCAGTTATTGTTCCGGACTAAATCCAAAGTGCTGATTGGAGCAAATCCTTAAATATCAGACGATTCCCCCGACTTGGACGGATCTGCAGGCGCGGATTATATCCAAAAACTCAAGAAAGGCTACAAAATTTTGGATTAATGTACGAAGGAAGGAATATCCACAGATGACGCAGATTACTCAGATTTAACAGAAGACAGCTGAGGGAAAAACCGTGGGAGATCTGAGAATAGTCTCTTCTTATTTCCTAACAGGTTCCAGGACCAAAGAGTTACCTCACGAGATGGAGACCCGCGGAAGATCTAAGAGGGAGTTTCCTCTTTTTGCTAACCAGGTTTTTACCGAAATCGGTAAGCGCTCTTACAGTTCTTTAATGTTTTCTGCGGAATCTGCGTAATCTGCGGATGTAGTGAGGTTAGTATTTTACTCGCACGCGATACACCAGCTTAGCCTCGCCATCCTTCGCCACCGGCACGCGGAAGCGCGCCGCAAATGCCGCCGTCTTCTGTGCTTCAAACGTAGAGGAAACCATCTCCCAATCGCCGCCAATGGGTTCGTTTACAATCACATTCACCGGACCATTTTTATGGTTGCGAATCCTTATTTCGTAGGCGTATTCGTAGAGATGGCCTGATACGATTACGCGGTAATCAATTTGTTTTCGTTCCGCTACGATATCAAAGGCGTCGCCCACCTTCACACGCACCTCTTCATCCTTGGGCGTATGGTCGATCTTGTCTTCACCGATAAACTGCTGTCCGCCTTTGTCATCTCTCTTGTACAGACGGATCGTTCCGGCCGGCAGTGGCATACCCAGTTTATTCTGCTGCGAGTTGCGAAACTGCATGTAGACCCCAACCTTCTCTTTAATCGACGCGCCGGGACTGTTGTAGCCCGTGTAATAGTAGTGCTGCCCGTTGATCACAAATTCCTTGGCGACATTGAACCCGGCGGCCTCCAGCAAAGACACTTGCTTTGTTTCCTGCTCGCGAATTGTCGCCGGACGCTGGAGTGTGTAGAGGTGATACTCAAAAAATGCCTGCTCCTGAAAAGCGGAACCCACCTCGTCGGCCACCTTTGCCGCCATTTCTCGCATCATGTTGTAGTCTCTTCCGTCCTTAACTCGATTCACATCACCGGCAACAAGTTGAAGGTTTGCATCCTTGAAGCCAACCCCACTCGTATTTGTGAGTGTGACCCAGCCCTGTATATCGCCGCGCGTATCATCGGGGTTAACCAACAGCACATAATCGGCTTGCCAGTTCATACCGCTGGTCAGGTAACTCGCTTCCACGAGCTGGCTGACATTGTTTCGGTTATCAAGGTCCCAGACGAGCGTTGGAGTGGCTACGAGATTTTCCGGCAACTCAGGAAAGCGAATTTCGGCGATGTTGGAAGGATTGATCACAATCTGATTCTCAATTTTCCAAACCTGGCCTCCATTGTTTGACAACAGCAGTGCCTCGACCGGTCTAAGAATCTCCGTCTGATTTTCATAACGGCGCAGGACCAGCGTCACTTCCCGGCCCACATATTTCTCCAGCAGCTTCGCCGGGTTCAGCAGATCGTATTGATAGTTTTGCTCCAGGATGCTTAGTGAATTTGCAGAACTGAGTGAGCCAAACCGGACTGTTTGCGGCATTATCTGGGCAGCGACATCTGCGAAACGCAAAGCGACATGACCGGCGGGCAGCATGAGCCGGCGTGTTTCGCGAACCAGACCGATGTTGGAGTTATAGACGGTGACATTGACGCTCTGGCGATCGCGAGCGGTTGTGGTGAGTTGGGAGCTCTGCCCAAAAGCCGGTGAAGTGATCATGACACAAACCAGGGCTACCATGGATCGGGATAGACGAGACATTTTGTGAATTCTCCTTTAAAAAGCGACTTGCCTGCTGTCATCCTCGAGCCCATTCTGGGCCCTCGCGCAGGCTTCTTGACTGAAGAACGGAGATACTCGCTGGTCCTTGCATCTTGGATCCGCCAAACTCACGCCAATTCACACGAAAACAAGTAATCCCTCAGGTAGGGAAGAAGGGGGCAAGGCAGGCTTCAGTTCAGGAAACGGTCACCTTTCAGGCTGCCGCCGCCCCCGCTGACTTCAAAAGCCGCTCATCG
>Ga0209751_10000798_pt1 | contig 33306 bp, 35 predicted proteins | sample RifCSP13_1_FD_184019 | JGI IMG/M metagenome (GOLD analysis project Ga0209751, IMG submission 184019) | Soil microbial communities from Rifle, Colorado - Rifle CSP2_sed 13_1 (SPAdes) (version 2) | ecosystem: Environmental > Terrestrial > Deep subsurface > Rock core/Sediment | place: Rifle...
AGCGGGGCGCGGCCGCTTCTCGTCCGCGTCGCACGCCGCGTACACGGGGCACACCTCACACCGCGGCCTTTGCGCTTGGCAGATCTCCCGGCCGAAGTAGATGAGGGCGAGGTGGCCGTCCCGCCGAAGCAGCGGCGGGACGTATCGTCGCAGCTCCGCATTGATTCGCTCGTAGTCCGGAGCCGTTGAGAGGTGCCACCGCCGCGCGAGCCGCGCGATATGCGTGTCCATCGGCATCGTGTCGCGACCCGCCACGAGGCTCAGCCACACGTCCGCGGTCTTGGGTCCCACGCCCGGGAGACCGAGGAGCATTTCCCGAGCCCGCGGGGGCGGCGCCCGCAGGAACGCGTCCATCGTCCCGCCATGTGCATCCACGAGGAACCGGGCGATCTGCTTTATCCGCGGCACCTTTTGGCGGGCGAGCCCCGCAGGCCGGAGGATCCGGACGAGCGCCAAGGACCGCATGCCCGCCATTCGCATCGCGGTCACGGGTCCCGTCGCCGCGAGGTGCGCCATCACGCGCTCCGTGACGAGGTCCGTGGAGTTCTGCGAGACGATGATCGAGGCGAGCGCCTCAAAGGGGTCGAGGCCCTCCGCCCAGTTCCTCGGCCGGTACCGTTTCAGAAGAGTCCGGAGCACGCCGCGAAACGTCGGGACGTCCATGGCTTGGCGTGGGACCGACACACGCGGCCTTGAACGTGCCGTCCCTCACCCGCTCATGAACGAGCGGACCATCGTGAACACGTTGCGGGGGCGCTCACGGAGTCGCCGCGTGAAGTATGGAAGCCAGTTCGGGCCGTACGGGATGTACTCGAGCACCCGGTGACCTTTCGCCACGAGCTCGTCTTTCAGCGCGTCTCGCACCCCGAGGAGCATCTGGAACTCGAATCGCCGCGGCGCTGCGCGAACGAGTTCGAGGGTCCGTTCGATCATCGCCCCGTCGTGGGTCGCGACCGCGAACCGGTCCCCGCGCTCGAACAGGAGCCCGAGGACCCTCCGAAAGTTCGCGTCGACCTCCCGGCGGTCCCGGACGCCGACGGGCGGGAGCTCGCGGTACGCACCTTTGCACAGGCGGACGATTCCGCCAACCTCTAGAAGCGATTCGACGTCCTTCTCCGTCCGCCGCAGGTTCGTCTGGACCGCGACGCCGACACGATCGTACGCCGCGAGCGCGCGGCGGTAGACATCAAGGGTCCGGTCCGTGAACCGCGATCCCTCCATGTCCATCCACAGGAACGCATCGAGGCTCCGCACGCGGTCGAGGATTTTCTTCACGTTAGACCAAAAAAATTCCTGATCGATGATTATCCCGCACTGCGTCGGCTTGATCGAGATGCATGCATCCATCTTCCGGTTCGCGGCGGCGTCGATGACCTCGATGTACTCGTCGACTGCTGCGAGGACCGCAGACCGCCCCTCGACGTGCTCACCCAGGAGGTTCAGGATCGCGCCGATGTGGCGGTCGTTCGCTTCATCCGCCCGTACCAGCGCGTCCGCCATCGTCTCGCCGGCGACCCACTGGTTTGCGAACCGGATGAGAAGGCCCACGGGGGTCCGGTTAGCGGACGTTGCGCCATAAATCTTCGGCACTTGCACTCCTGACATGCCCGTGGCTCGAAAGGTTCTTGCCCCGACCCGCGCTCGCCGCGATGTTCTTCGATGGAGATTCTCCTTTTCCTGGGGCTTGCGCTTGCCCTAGGGTTCAAGCACAGCTACGACGCGGACCACCTTGTCGCGGTCTCGAACCTCCTCACCCGGAGCAAGAACCTCCGCCGGACGATCGCGATGAGCGTGAGCTGGGCGCTCGGTCATATGCTCACCGCCTCCGGCGTGACCCTCATCCTCTTCGTCTTCCGGGAGGCGTTCCTCGCGCAGTTCCTCGCAATCTTCGAGCTTGCGGTCGCGGCGATGCTGATCGCAATCGGCCTCGTGTCCCTCACGTGGGAGTTCCGCGTCCTGCAGCGGCTCGGCCTCCTCCACGAGCACCCACACGAACACCTTACGGGAGCGCACGCGCATCCACACTTCCACGTCCGGCGGTTCGGGGACCACGGCACCATGTTCGGGATCGGCGTCGTGCACGGCCTCGCGAGCAACGACGAGTTGCTCATCCTCCTGGTCGCGGCCCTCAGCGTCGCGACCCTCGGAGGCTTGCTGCTCGGAGTCGCCGTCTTCAGCGTCGGCGTCGTCCTCGGGATGGTCCTCTTCGGTATCGGTCTGAGCTATCCGATTGTGCGCTGGGGCGATGCGAAGGTTCGGCGGGTCACGACCGTCGTCACCGCGATCCTGAGCATCGCGTACGGGATTCTTCTGTTCGCGGGCTTCGGGGGAATCAGCCTTCTGCCCTTCGTGACCGCCGAATGGTCCGCGAGGGTTTAAGCCGCCCTGCGAGTTTCGATGCCCGTGAACTTCCCGGATGCACTCGATCGCGCGACCTCGCTGCCGGACGTCTTCGAGATCGTAAAGCTCGCTGCGGAGCAGCACGTCGGCCGGACCCGCGGCGGCCTGATGCTCGCGCTCGCGGACCTCGGAAATCATCCCCGCGGCTTCCTTGGAGCGTTCTACGTGATCGCCTCGAACGTGATCGTGATGAACAAGGTGCCGCTCGTTCGGATCCGCGACACGCAGCCGCACCTGTACAACCACTACGCGTTCCACGTCCTCCTGCACGAATACCTGCACGCCCTCGGCTACGTCGACGAGGCCCGCTGCCGCCAGCTCGTGTACGACCTGAGCCACACGCTGTTCGGCGAGGATCACGCCGTGGCGCAGATTGCGAGGGACGTGACCCGGTTCTTCCCGAACCTCGTGTACCCGGACGCGGCGTGGCAGCCCGCGGACCTCAAGCTCGAGCTCGTCGCGAACTTCGACCGCGGGAACACGGGCTACATCGCGTAGCGCCGCGGCGCGTCGAGACTATAATTCCATCGTTTCGATAAAAAGACATAAGTATCACACCCACAATCGCGGCGCGGGGGAGCGAGTCCATGGAGGCGGGTTGGGGGAAGAAAGTTCTTGGCGAAGGACTCGGCGCGTTCGCCCTCGTCGTCGTGGGCGCAGGGTCCGTCCTCGCTGCGAGCACGGCGGGCTCGGACGTCCTGCTCTACGCGACGCTCGGTCACGCATTCGTGATCGCGGTGATGGCGACTGCGCTCGGCCCGATTTCCGGCGGGCAGATCACTCCAGCGGTGACTCTCGGGCTCATCGCGACGCGACGGATCAAGGCGGACCTCGGCGTCGCGATCATCATCTTCCAGCTGATCGGGAGCATCGTCGGCGGCGTGCTCCTGTGGTGGCTGTATCCCTCGGAGGTTTCTTCCGGGCTCCGCCTCGCGACGCCCGCCGTGAATTCGTCGATTACGCCGCTCCAGGCGATGGTCGTTGAGATCGTGATCACGTTCTTCCTTGTGTTCGTCGTATTCGCGACCGCGATCGACGCGCGCGGTGCGGGCAAGACCCTCGCCGCCTTCCCCATCGGCTTCACGGTCGGGATCGGCTGGTTCTTCGGCGGGGCCCTCACGGGTGCGGCGATGAGCCCCGGGCGGTGGATCGGTCCCGCGGTCGCGTCCGGGTTCTACGACAACGGGTGGGTCTATTGGATCGGACCCTTGCTCGGCGGTTTGATTGCCGCGCTCGTTTACGAGTACGTCTTCAAGCCACAGGCCGCGCTGAAGAGCGCGTAGATTGTCAAGACGGGGCACGGCCGCGCCGCGATTATCTAGTACATTCTCTCCATACAGTAGCCATAGGCAAACGTTTAAATCGAACCCGACTCTCGGGGCCGGCGCATGATGCAACAGGAGGCGGCGAAGAAGCTTTCGCAGGCTCCGAAGACCGCCTTCCAAGAGCCGCCCTTGAAGTTCCGTGCCTCGCGGTACACGGCCATCGTGAAGGAAGTTTTCGACATCACGCCGACGTTCCCGGAGACGTACGTCATTCGATTCACGTTCGAGAACCTGCCTCAGGTTTTCGACTTCCAGGCGGGCCAGTTCATCTCCGTGTTCGCGGAGAAGGACGGGAAGTCAATCTCCCGCCCATACTCGATCGCGTCCCCGCCGGAGACGAAGGAGCACATGGAGCTCGCGATCAAGGTCGTCGGGAGCGGCTTCATGTCGAACTACCTCCACCGCGTCGCCCCTGGAACGAAGCTCCGGGTCATCGGCCCCCTCGGTCGGTTCATCCTGCTCGAGCCGCCGGAGCGGGACATCATGTTCGTCGCAACGGGCACGGGCGTGGCACCGTTCGTGGCGATGCTCGGCCACATCTTCTCCCTGAACTACGACGTCGAGCTGCACCTCGTGTTCGGCGTCCGGTACCTCTACGACCTGATCTATCGGAATCTTTTCGAGAAGTGGGCCCGGGAGCACAAGAACTTCCACTTCTACCCGACGATCTCGCGACCCGAGACGCCGGACTGGAAGGGCCGCGTCGGGTACGTCGAGAAGATCATCGAGAACGAGATCGAGGACCGGACGCACAAGGATGTCTACATCTGTGGCCTCCGCCACATGGTGGAGCAGGTGAAGACCCTCTGCGAGAGCCTGAACTTCCACCTCGTCCGGTTCGAGAAGTGGGACTGAGCGGCGCGGTCACGCGGGCTTGCGCTTCCTGCGCACGGCGTAGTATGCGACCGCCACGAGGCCGACCGCGAGGCCGACGATGACGATCACGATGATCGGGACGAGATCGGCGGGGCGCGAAGGGTCCCCGACCTCGAGGCGGCCCGCCATCCCGGTCCACCGGCCACCGCCCGCCTCTGTCGCGTGGCCGGCGATGCCGCAGTGGAAGTAGAACACGCCCGTCTGGTCGGCCGTGAACGTCACGGAGCGGTTCTCTCCCGGCTGGATCGGGGCGGATACGGTCCCCAGATGGACGTTTAACGTTGGCAGGTCGAACGTGTGGGGCACGCCTGTATCGTTGTTGAAGACTCGGATCGTCACGACGTCACCGGGGTCCACCCGGACTAGATCGGGGGTGAACGCGATGGATCGCATCTCAATCGCGAAGGACACATCCTTGGCCTGCGCGCGCGGAACGTCGACGAGCGCGACGGTGAGGATGAGGAGCGCGGGCAGGAACGGTGCGATGCGGCGCAAGCCAGACACGGGATCATGAGGGCTGAACCGCCGGAGTTCAATAGACTTTTCGGATTCAGGGCGGACGCGCCAAAGTATATAGTTTGCCAGGGGTTCCCCAGGCGGAGGCGGGCCTATGGCCGAGGCGATCGACTTCTGGTTCATCATCCTGCGCTGGATCCACTTCGTCGGCGGAATCACATGGATCGGGCTTCTGTTCTACTTCAATTTCGTTCAAGTGCCCACCTTCAAGGAGCTCGACGGCGCGACGAAGAATATCCTCATTCCGCGGCTTGTGAAACGCGTCCTGTTCTGGTTTCGATGGTCGGCGGTCGTCACGGTCCTTGCGGGTTGGCTGTACTTCCTATCGCGGTGGACGATTGACGGCTTCTCGATCACCGCATTGACGACGGTGTGGTGGTACGTCTCGATCCTGACGGGCGGATTCCTGGGGACGTTCATGTTCGTGAACGTGTGGGGTGTGATTTGGCCGAACCAGAGGAAGGTGATCTGGGCCACGGAGCAACTCGCGAAGGGCACGCCCCTACCTCCCGACATGCCGAAGTGGGGCCGGCGGGCCCTCATCGCATCGCGAATGAACTTGGCGCTGTCGTTCCCGATGCTCTTCTTCATGGCGTCGGCGAGCCACCTGACACTGATCTAGGAGGTCCAGTGGATGGCGTGGGGGATGGAGACGAAGTCGGGGTTTGGTTGGTCGGTGGCCGTTGTCATTGTCTTCTTGGTCGCGATTGTGGGCATGACCGGAGTTTATGGCTCCGCCCTAAGAACTCCCGCGATGCTGATTCTTCCCCTCTTGGCATACATCGGGTTTCTCGCGTGGGTTCGCCGCGTGAAGTAGCGCACCCGTTGTCGCCGAGCGCGACGAACGCGACAAACCAGAAGATATTTCTGCGAGGACCGTTTCGTTGCGGACGACGTGATTCGATGTCATCATTGGTGAGCGCTTTGAAGCACCTTGGCGAGTCGATTGAACGGAAGCGGTCCCCACGGGTTGCACATGCGCACTGCGACATTCCCTGCGGGATCTACAATTCGTTCCCCGCCATCCAAGCCGCGCAGACCGTCCAGAAGATGGTAGCACGGCTGACGGACCTGAAGGAACCGACGGCGAGGGATTCCCAGGTGATGCTCGAATACCTGAACGCGGTTGCGCGCCACGTCCAGGTCAAGGAGGAGCACGCACAGCTGTGCAAGAAGGAAATCCTCATCCTGTGGACGGACTACTTCAAACGGGAGCACCTCGCGATGTTTCCGGACCTCCACGAAAAGGTGTGGACCGCCGCGAAGCTGTGTTCGAAGAACAAGCAAAGCGTGGACAGCAAGGCGGCGAGCGACCTGCTTGAGGCGGCCCACGAAATCGGGCACATGTGGGAGAAGGCGGAAGCCGCGAAGGCCGCGGCCGCAGAGGGACCGAGGCGTCGATAGCGATGGCTCGGTTCATCGTGCGCGGGAACAGCATGGAGCCAACCATCGAGTGGGGGCAGTATCTCCTCGTGAGCCGTCTCGCGTATCGGATCCGGAAGCCCGCTCGGGACGACCTCGCGATCGTCCGTCACCCGCTTCGGCATGGGTTTCTTCTCGTGAAGCGCGTCGTCGGCATCCCCGGTGACAACATCCGGTTGGAAGCCGGCGCGCTGGTGGTCAACAACATTGTCGTCTCCACGTCTCATGAAGTGCTACAATCGAACGCGCAATGGCACCTCGCTGGGGACGAGTACTTCGTGTCGGGGGACCGAACCGACGGGAGCGCGGACAGCCGCGCCTTCGGGCCTGTGCCCCGATCCCTGTTCCTCGGGAAGGTGCGATCCCCGCGACGACGAGGACCCGGAGGCCGTGGGTAGGTCATCCGGCTTCACGGCCGGCCCGTACTTTCACAACGTTCATGAGGACTCGCCGCGTGGAAGGCGAAACGAGGGAACGCGCATGGCGGTTGAAATCGGAATCCCAGAACGAAGTCGTGAGGCGGTCGTCCGAATTCTGAACGACATTCTCTCCGACGAGTACGTCCTGTACACGAAGACGAGAAACTACCACTGGAACGTCGTTGGCCCACAGTTCAATGACCTGCACAAGTTCTTTGAAGCTCGGTACGAGGAACTTAACGAGATCGTCGACGACGTGGCGGAGCGTGCCCGTGCGCTCGGGGGACGGTCGCGGGCGACGATCGTGGAGTTTGCGAAGACTGCGAGGCTCAAGGAGCACCCCGGCGACTACCCAGGCGCCAAGGAGATGGTCGCGAACCTCCTCGAGGACCACGAAGCGCTCATCCGAACCTTGCGCATGGACTTGGAGGCGTGCGCGGAAAAGTATGAGGATATGGGGACGAACGACTTCCTGACGGGACTCATGGAGCGGCACGAGAAGATGGCGTGGATGCTCCGCGCGATGCTCGAGGGCTGAAACTCGGCCAGTGCGAACGGCTTATATTCCCCGAAGAATCCGGAACGGGATGCGGACCCCTCGCTATCGCCATATCGAGGAACTACTGAGGGAGTACGCGGAGAAGCGGAACGCGATCCTCGAGCGGCTCACTGAGTTTCGCGCAATGTGGCACGAGCCGGACGAACGGCTTTTCGAGGAGGTGGCGTACTGCATCCTTGCGATTCAAACGAAGGCTCGCGCGGCGGATGCGGCGGTCCGCGATTTGAAGGTGAGCGGCCTTCTCTATGAGGGAGATGTCGCTTCTATCGCGAAGTTCCTCCGAAGCCGGACGCGGTTTCACAATCACAAGGCCGCGTATCTCGTTGCGGCGCGAGAGCGGTTCCGAGAGGACGGTCAGTGGGCTCTCAAGAAAATGCTCTCCTCGATTCCGGGAGCGGACGCGGCCCGCGATTGGCTTGTCCGCGAGGTCGACGGCTTCTCGATGAAGGAGGCGTCCCATCTCCTGCGAAACATTGGCTTTTCCGACGAGCTTGCGATTCTCGACCGTCACGTTCTTCGGAATCTCTACCGCCACGGCGTCATTCGTGCGATTCCCAAATCCCTCACACCCCGCCGATATCGCGAGATCGAGGCGCGATGGGGGCGGTTCGCGGAGGCCGTCGCGATTCCGGTCGCGGAGATGGACCTCTTGTTCTTCAGCCGCGGGGCGGGAGAGATTTTGAAGTAGCTGGCCCATCGTGTTTTGTGGACCTCGCGACGCCGCTCCTCGAGTGGTACCGCGCGAACCGACGCGACCTCCCGTTTCGCCGGACACGAGACCCGTACGCGATTCTCGTCGCGGAGGTGATGCTCCAGCGAACCCGCGTCGTCGCGGGTGTGCCGTACTTCGAACGGTTCCTTGCGGCATTCCCCACGGTCGTGGATCTCGCGAAGGCCTCCGAGGAGGAGGTGCTCAAGGCCTGGGAGGGCCTTGGCTTTTACGGTCGCGCGCGGAACCTCCATCGCGCGGCGAGCGCGATTGTCGAGCGGTATGGCGGGCGCGTGCCGTCGCGATTCGCGGCCCTCCGCGAGCTTCCGGGGATCGGGGACTACACGGCGGGTGCGGTCGCAAGCATCGGGTTTGGTGAACAGGTCCCCGCCATCGACGGCAACGCCGTGCGGGTCCTCGCCCGCGTATTCCGGCTGCGAGGCGATCTGACCCGGAGCGGCGCGAAGCGGCGACTCCAAGGGATTGCGGCGTCGCTCGTCCCTTCCGATGAGCCCGGGTCCTACAACCAAGCCCTCATGGAACTCGGCGCCACGATCTGCATCCCGCGGGCGCCGCGATGTTCTCTCTGTCCGATCCGCTCGATGTGCGGCGCGTACGCGGAGGGGCGTCCCGCTGCCTATCCGGAGCCGCGTCGTGCAGCCGTGATACCGACCGTTCGCGTGGCGTTCGTCCTCGTCGAGCGGGACGGCAAGATGCTTCTCCACAAGCGGCCTGCCAAGGGGCTCCTCGCGGGATTCTGGGCGCTGCCGGGCGGGGAAATCGCCGATGTCTCAGACGAAACGGTGGCGTTGCGAACCGTTCTTCGTTCGATGGGCCTCCACGTCCGAATCGGAGATCCCGTGGCGCGCGTGGATCACAGATTCAGCCACCGCCGCTGGGAGGGTCAGGTCGTTCGCGGACGCCTCCGTGGGCGCCCGTCCTCGTCGCCCGAGTTCCGATGGGCGTCCCTCGAAGAACTTCGGGATCTCCCCGTCGTCTCGTTCCACCGGCGAATCCTCGAGCGCGTCGCATTCCCGCCACGCAGGCAGACCCGCCTCGTCTGACTCTAGTGCAATTCCTTCTCATCGAGTGGAATGTAGCGAAACGTATTTGTGCTGGCCGTGGCCTAGTTTTCCTGTGAGCGTGATGGACCTCGAGGAGTCGTACACCGAACGCGGTGTGGCGGAAGAGCCGTCGCTGCGCCGGATGTATCGACACGTCGAGATTACGGAGGAGAACATCCGCATTATCTTCGGAATGTCGATGGATGCATTCTTCGCGGCCGTCGCGCGAAAACTCGGGTACGCGATTGAAGGCTGATGCTCGAGAAAGGCTTTCTAGCGACGCGCGCGTGACCCGGAGGGATGCGACGGTTCATCGTCGTGGGACACCGAGCCGTGACTACGGCGGAGTTTCCTCTCAACGACCTCGCGGGTGCGGCGGGCCGCATGGACCTCCTGCTCAACGCCGCAAATGCCGCGCTCCTCGTGTCTCATGACCTGCGTCGGGACGTGGAAGTCACACTCCTTCTTCTCGGTCCTCCGGACCCGCCACGCGCGATTCGCATTCTTGGCGAACGGATCGAGCGATGGGGCCCGGACATCCGAGGCAATGCCGCGCTGATCCGGCGGGCCCTCGAGCACGGGTCCCGACTCGAGCGCGAAACCTCGCCAGGAATTTTCGCGAGCAAGCGCAGCCTCGAGGAGGTGTTGGCGGGAGTGCCGGAGCCCCTCGTCGAGCTCCTGGAGGACGGACACGACATTCGCCAGGCCTCCCTCCCCCCCGACGTCGCGTTTCTTCTCTCGGACTCGGTCGACCTCACATCCGAGGAACGCGAGATCATTTCGAGGAAGAATCCCCTGGCATGTCGCGTGGGTCCGCGCTCGCTCCATACCGACCACGTGATCGCGATCATCCACAACGAGCTCGACCGGAGGTACGCGTCCGTCACGTGAGCTCGTGGAGAACTCTCCGGACGTTCGAAAGGCCGCGGCGGAACACGCCACTGTCCCCGCCAAGGCCGATCCGGAAGTGGTCCTGCGTTCCGAAGAATCGGCCGTGCGCGATGACGGTCCGATGCTTCGTCAGGAGCCGCTGCTCGAGCGCCGTGACGTCGACATCGGAATGGGGGAAGTAGAGGTTCCCGACTTCGGGGACCTCGCCGTGGAGGGCGGGCATCCTCTCGATGGCGTCCCTCAGGATCCTTCGGTTCTCGTCCGTGATCGTCTTCGCACGTCGAACGAAGAACCCATGGCGCTGAAGTGCCCACGTCGCGATGACCTGGCTCACGACGGACGTCGCCGCCGTTGTGTAATCCTTCACGGCCTTCGCCTTCTCGAGGACTTCCGGGTCGGCGACGACCCACCCCACGCGGAGGGCCCCGAGGCCGAACAGCTTCGTGACGGTAGAGATCGCAATCATGTGGGGACCTAGGTTCGCAACGCTCGGGGGCGCCTTCGAGAACCCCATCTCGCGAAACGTCTCGTCGACGAGGACGTAGGCGCCGGCCTCTGCCGCAAGGTCCGCAAGCTCTCGGAGTTCGCCGCGCGAGATCGCCGAGGAGGTCGGGTTCGCGAGGTTCGCAAACACGAGGAGCCGCGCACCGCCTCGCAACGCCTTGCGGAGGGCGCGCATGTCGAGCGCCCATCCGTTCGAACAATCACGGGCGACCGGAACGACGCGGGCCCCCAGGCCCACCGGGCAATCCCGCAACGGGGAATACATGGGGAGGTCGACGACCACGCGATCGCCCGGGCGCACGAGCGCCGCGTTCACGAGGAAATTTGCTTCCGTCGCGCCGTTCGTCACGAGCACTCGATCCGGGTCCACGCCATGGCGCTTCGCGATGCGCTTCCTGAGATCGGGCATCCCCCGGAGGTCGACCCAGACCGTGTCGATGTCCATCGGGAACTCGCGGTGGAACTCCCGTAACGGGAATTCCCTCATGTCGGAGAACGAGATGTTGAGGAACCGCCCGCGGAGCCGCTCGTAAAAGTGGAGGTGCTCGAAGGGCGGGAACTGCATAGCGTGCGGATGCGAAACGGCTTGATGAACTTTGAGAGCATGCTAAGAACGTCTAAATAGACCGAGACGGTAGCGCCCGCCGTTCTCCATGGCGGGGGAGTCTCCGACGCGGGAATTCTTCATCGCGACGCCGGAGGAAATCCGCGCGGGCAAGACGTCGGACATCTACTTCATCCGTACCCTCGAGGTCCTCAAGAAGGCCCGGAAGGACCGCACGAAGGTCGTCCTCGAGACGACCGTGCAGAGCCTCCCGAACGGCTGGCCATGGGCCGTGTTCTTGGGTCTCACGGAGGTCCTGAACCTCCTCCGCGGGAAGCCGCTCGATGCGTGGGCCCTCCCGGAGGGCACGATCTTCACGCCGAAGACGCCACGTGGGATCCCCGTCCCCGTCCTCGTCGTCGAGGGACCGTACGGCGAGTTCTGCATCTACGAGACGCCCGTCCTCGGCTTCCTGTGCCAGTCAAGTGGGATCGCGACGAAGGCCGCCCGCATCCGGAAGGTCGCGGGGACCCGCGAGGTGATCTCGTTCGGTGTCCGGCGGATGCATCCCGCCCTCGCGCCCCTCATCGAGCGGTGCGTGTACATCGGCGGCCTCGACGCGGTCACAACGCCCCTCGGCGCGGCGATCCTCGGCAAGGAGCCCGTCGGCACGATGCCCCACGCGCTCGCGATTGTGATGGGCGGGCCGCGGGAGGCATTCCTCGCCCTCCAGAAACACCTCGAGAAGCGCCTGCCCCGGATCGCGCTCGTCGACACGTTCTACGACGAGAAGACGGAATCGATGATCGCGATCGAGGCGATCAAGGGCCTCGCGGGCGTGCGGCTCGACACGCCGTCCTCCCGCCGCGGGAACTTCCCCGCGATCGTGCAAGAGGTCCGGTGGGAGCTCGACCTGCGTGGGCGCAAGGACGCGAAGATTTTCGTGAGCGGCGGGCTCGACGAAGCCTCGCTCCCCGTCCTCGCGGCCGCAGGCGCGGATGGCTTTGGGATCGGCACGTCGCTCTCGAACGCCCCCACGGTCGACTTTGCGATGGACATCGTCGAGCGGGAGGGGAAGCCGATTGCGAAGCGCGGGAAGTTCGCGGGCCGGAAGGTGCTGATGCGGTGCAACCAGTGCGCAACCTTCGAGGTCGGCACCCGCAAGTGCCCGACGTGTGGGGGGAGGATGGCCTCCGCGCTCGTGAAGGTCCTCGACAAGGGCCGATTCACGCGGAAACCGCCAAGCGCGGACGCGATCCGCGCGTACGTTCTCGAGCAGCTCCGGAGCCGGACTCCATAGGCGGAGACTTGGTTTTAGGCGGGGGCCGCGATGCGGGTGTCGTGGATCTGCCGACGCGCGGGGACATCATCCGGACGTATGATGCAATCGCCGAATCCTTTGACCGGGCGCGGGAGCGGCCATGGCCCGAGGTCGCGGAGTTTGCGGCGACGTTCGCGCGGTCCACTGTCGTCCTCGACCTCGGCTGCGGGAACGGCCGCCATGCGAAGGTCCTCTGCGACGCTGGCCATCGCGTCGTAGGCCTCGACGCCTCGAGAGGGCTGCTCCCGATCGCACGACGCCGCGAGCCACGCGCCGCTCTCGTCCAGGGGGACGTGTGCGGCCTGCCATTTCGCGATCGCACGTTCTCCTCCGCCATCGCGGTCGCAACGATCCATCACTTACCATCGGACGCGGAGCGACTCCTCGCGATTCGGGAGATGTATCGCGTCCTCACGATCGGGGGCCGTGCACTCGTGAGCGCATGGGCCTTCGAGCACGCCCGTTCCGAGAAAGACCTCGATGTGCGGGCTGCGAGCGATGCGCGCGAGGCGACGGATGTGTGGATCCCGTGGCGGGGCGGTGGCGCAACCGTCGATCGGTTCTACCACCTGTTCCGGGACGGCGAACTGCGCGACCTCATTCTCAAATCGGGTCTCCGGCTGGAAAGATACTTCCGAAGCGGGGACAACTATTTCGTCGTCGCGGAGCGCGATGGCTGATCTCTACCAATCAATTGCAGGTTTCCTCGAGGCCCTCGTCACGAACCCCGCGTACCTCTTCCTGTCTTTGGGGTTCATCGCCTTCCTGATCCTCTGGCTCACCGTCCGTCACATTCGCAAGATCCGGGGCGAGGACATCTGGGTCCACCAGGCGTGGGGCGCGAAGTGGAAAGGACGTTAGCCACCAGGTTGAAGCTCGCTCGCTGCCATCTGACTCGCAGTGCCGCATACGATCGAGGTGTTCACCGACGACTCTCCTCTGTGCCGCAGCGTCCTCGACATCGTCGAGGTAGGGAAGTGCGCCTCGTGCGTGATGATTGAACGCAACCTCGGTCGGGAGACGAGGGCCCACGCGGCTCTACTCCGGAAGTACAGGATCCAGGCGGTTCCGACGATTGTCGTTGACGGCCGAATCAAGGTCGAGGGGAAGCCGGATTTTGCGTGGATCTGCGGGGACGAGTTCTTCGCGTGGCTCGAGCGGCGCTACCCGATGCGGTGACCACGAAATCCTCATAAACGAAACCCGGCATCGCCGCGCGGGTCCGCCTTTGTCGACGATTCCCGAGAACCTGAAGTACACGAAGGACCACGAGTGGATCCACGTCGAGGGGAGGCGGGCCACAGTCGGGATCACGGACCATGCGCAGGAGCAGTTGACGGATGTCGTGTACGTCGAGCTCCCCCCCGTGGGAAAGGTCGTGAAGGCGGGCGATGTCCTCGGGACGGTCGAGTCCGTAAAGGCCGTGTCGGAGATATTCTCGCCGCTCAGCGGCAGGGTCCTCGAGGTGAACCACGCGCTCGAGGACACGCCCGAGGTCGTGAACAAGGACCCGTACGGCAAGGGATGGATCGTCGTCCTCGAGACCTCACATCCCGCCGAGGCCGATCGCCTGCTCGACCCCAAGGCCTACAGGGCTTTGATCGGGGCATGACGCGGCGAAAAGGAAGCCCGTCGTCGGCTCGAGGCGCCGCCGGACGAGGTCGACCTTGAAACCGAGGTTTTCCAAGGTCGTCATCCCGACGAGGTTCAGGTGCGCGATTGCGACGGACATCACCATCGATCGGCCGAGGATATCGACCTCCGCTTCGGCCACGTCTAAGTCCCGAAGGCCGTTCGCGGTTTCAAATGTGTGCCGCCAGCGGGGCGTAAGGCCGAGCGCTTCGGCAAGGCCCGCTTCGATGACCGTGTGGGTTGCTTCCGTATCGACGAGAACGTTCCCGACGGTTGCCGTCCCCTTCGGCCCACGAAAGGTCACGGTAACGCGGACGTCGCCCATCGGATCGGCAGGCATCGCACACGGCATTGGGCGCTCGGGCTACACGTACATTACGGTCGGAAGTCCTAATACCCGTGGCGGGGTTCGACCTGCGAGCACGTCGGGCTACTATGCTGCCTGGCTGCGACAAGCCTAGCGTCCTGAGTTTGACGCCCGCGCCCGGATTTGAACCGGGGTCGTCGGGTCCGAAGCCCGATAGTCTATCCGGACTAACCTACGCGGGCATTGTCTTGCCGGAGCAGCCTCACGGACTTAAATTAGTTAGGCGCCCAAATACTCTATCCCCCCTCCGATTGCGAGAAAACGCCCCACATTTGATCTAGGGTACCGGATGCTGAGATTCGAACCAATGGATAGAACGCGAGACAATCTGTCGGAATTGGGAGAGGGCGCTCTCGATGCAGCCCGAGGAAGATGATGTTCGGATCGGTCATCCCATCTTCGAAGTGTGACGTCCCATCGGCTTTCCGTAGCCCGTGGGACGGGTGCTCCGGCGAAGAATGAGTCCGCCCTCTCGCCGCGAAATCAGCCGAAACCTACCTATTCTCACCGGTTGATACGAGCGCGGGGGAGGATCATGACGGCACCTCGTGTTGAGAAGGCGTATGAGAAGCACGCGTGGATAATCTTCTTCGCAATCGGCCTACTCGCTGCGATATCTTCTCCGATCGGTCTGCTGGGCTCCCCACCCAATCCGCCATCGCCCGAAAGCACGACCGGTCTAACCTTGGATGAGATCGCGTCTCGGGTTCCCGGAATACTCGTCTATATCGGTGGGATTGCTAGGCAACTTGGAAACTTCATGCTTGCAACTGGAGTGCTGCTAGCCGGGATCGCCGCAGTCCCATACAGGAGGGGAGAAAAGTGGGCATGGTACATTTCCTGGATCTTTCCAGTGGTCCTCATCATCCAAATTGCGAATAGTCTCAGCACGGGCGGATATCTCGTGGAGCTCGATTTTGCTTTCTTGTTTGTCGCTTTGGCGGGTCTATTCATGCCTTATCGAAAGTTCTTCCCAAAGCGCGTCGCGCCGTGTTAAGAGGCCAAAGGGCTGGTCCGTGCGCGCATCTTGATGGCACAGGCAAAGGAATTCTGCAGACCACCGAGGACGAACTCGTTGCTAGATAGGTACAGATGGGCCTGCTCGGACCGAACCCGGCCGCCGGACGGAGCTCCCGCAATGTGCATTGGCTGCAGACATCACCTGATTCTGACAGCCTCTTCGCCCCCCACTCGTTGGCCGATGCAGTTACGTCAAGGTCCAAACGGCCGCGCAACGTCCCAGGGCCGCGCCCGGGCACCGACGGCGGGCCAATTGTCTAGAAAGCGGTCCAGCCCGAATCGACCGTAACTACGGCACCATTGAGGAAACTGGCCTCGTCGGATGCGAGGAATGCCACCACGTTGGCGATCTCGGCCGGCTCACCCATGCGTGGGTTGGCTCCGAGGGTCTTCTCGAGGGCCGCGTATCCGCGCTTGCTCGGCTCGCCGCCCAACGGGATGCCGGTCTTGACGGCGCCGGGGGCGATGGCGACGCACCGGATTCCGTCGTTGGCGTACGTGGCCGCGATGTTCTTGGTCAGGCCGACCAGGCCATGCTTGGAGGCCGTGTAGGCCGCCCCGGCACGACCCCCCGCAAAGCCGCCGATCGACGCGACGTTAATGATGACGCCCTGCTTTGCACGCAACATGTGGGGGAGGGCGGCACGGCTCAACCGCATCGGCCCTGTGAGGTTCACCGCCAACACGTGCCCCCACACATCGTCGGTGACTTCGCCCACCGGGAGGAACCGGTCTAGGATGCCCGCGTTGTTGCACACGATGTCCAGGCGACCGAGGCCCAACGCGGCCGCCACGATGGCGTCCACGTCCGACTGGACGGTGACGTCGGCGCGAACGGGCGTGACCTCGTGAATCCGCTTCAACTCCTCGAGGTGGCTGTCGATTACGTCAGCACCCACGACCCGGGCGCCCTCCTCCACGAAGCGCCGCGTGATGGCCAACCCAATCCCGGAACCCGCTCCCGTAACGATTGCGACCCGGCCCTTTAGCCCTCTCGTAGAATGCCTCCAGTTCGAATAGCACGGCTTGGCGGATTATGCTTTCTGGGGAAGGAGCATTCCCATTGGCAGGCGAGAGGCGATTCGGGCCAAAGAGCGCCGGTCGAAACGCTCTGACCAGGGTCGATTTGAGGCCACGGGCCCACTGGGACTCGGATCGCGGCGCCGTTGCGGTGCGCGTAGCTTCAAAGCCGCAGGGCTTGTGGGGGAGCGAAGATCGCGTTCGGATCCTCCTTCCACGTGGCGGGCTGGACATCAATGTAAAGTTCGATCTCGTTGCCGTCTGGGTCAAGAATGTACACGCTGTGAGTGACCCCGTGGTCGGCGGTGCCCACGATGCGGACCTTGTTCCTTCGTAGTGTGTCGAGAACGGCTCGCAACTCCTCATCGGTCTCGCCCACTTTGAGACCGAAGTGGTACAGACCGAGGCGGGGTCCCCGCGGCGGGGGCTCCGCATGCGGTCCGACCTCCAGCAGGAGGAGCTCGTGGTGGGTGCGACCGGAAGAGAAGGCAGCTACGCCCGGGACGGGTGCCGGGGAGATCTCGTTCCACCCCAGTGTGTCGCGGTAAAAGCGGCGACTCGCCTCGATGTCACGCACGTAGAGTACGAGATGGCCAAGTTCCTGGACGACCATATTCACCTCTCCTTGATGCTGTCGCCTGTCACCTCGTGGGGTGCCTTATAACCAATCGCCTCGACACTGTCACCCATCTCATGAGTTAGCGCGCGGGTTCCTCTGCCGGGTTGAATCGGAGAAACATCGAGGGTTCAAATCCCAGGGTCCCCGTCCCCTCTTCGGGATTGCGAACCCGGTCCTCACCGGCTACCGCCGTGGCGGTAATCTTACAGGGGCCCGCAGGTCCACGTCGGATGGCTCGGCACCCCGAGGCCGTCGGGCAGCTCGGCCCAGAGGTCGAACGAGAACCCGCCGCGAATCGTCGGCGCGAACACGATCCTAAATCCGGCACCGATCCCATCGCTCGGCATCCACGCGTCCGCGAACGCGACGGTCAGGCGCGAATCCATGGCGTTCCCGTTGTCCGGGACATCGGACGCGACCATCCCGAAGTAGTACAGTGCCTTCAGCGCGAGGCTCGTCGTCGTCCTGACGCCAAGGGACGCGTTGTTTCCCGGCGTGATCAGGGATGCGTAGCCGGCCGGATCGCGGTTCGCAATCTCCCGCAGCACGACATCCCAGTGGCCCGTCTCGCCGAGCGCGGCTTCGATCGTTGCGACGGTCGTGCCCGCCGCGAACGTTGTCCCGTTCGGGGCGAGGAGCGGCCCATGGGAGCCGATGTAGTACCGGATCGTCCGCGTCGACATCGCCTCCTCCGCGCCGCATCCCGCGTACAGGGTCAGGTCGCCGGGCAGGAGGGTCGTGTTCACGTTCCGGACGTCCATCCGAAGAACCGCAGGGAGCGGTCGGTTCGCGTTGTTCTTCAGCGTCGCGGTCACGCGGAACACGTCGCCCGCGTGGGCCGTCGACGGGATCCCCGCCACGGTCAGCGAGACCGCGGGGCCCACGGGCGGGAGGTCTTGTTCCACGGTCGGGCTCAGCGTCACACTCACGACGGCGAGGACGATCGCCGCGAGGAGGGCGAGCCCGAGCACAGGATACGTCCGTCGCGCGAGGCGCGATGGGAATCGGGGCTTCATGGCCCGCCCAGCCGGTGAGACGCAGATGAAGGGCCGGGATACAAGTAGCCTACGCGGGACGGGGGGGCGAACCGCTTATTCCGGCCTGTGGCGTGGAACCCGATCGCGGGGTGAGGTCCTGACGGACGTCGGGATCGCGAGCGCGTGCCGTACGCCAATCGGCGGTCTCAGTTCAAGCCCTTCGGCCGATGCGCCTCGGGTTCAGGGACATAGGCTTCCTCGCCGAATTCCGAGATGTCCAGGCCCGCGTCTTCTCCCGCCGGACTCACTCGCAACGGTGTGAATCTGCCGATGAAGCGCAAGATCGCGTACGACCCGACGAACGAGAATGCCGCGACGACCACAACCGCCAAAGCCTGAATCCCCAACTGACCGGGGTTCCCGTAAAACAGGCCGTTCGGCCCGCCGGGGTTGATCATCGACGACGCGAACAGGCCTGTCGCGAGCGTGCCCCATATTCCACCGGCGCCATGGCATGCGAAGACGTCCAGGGAATCATCGAGGGTCGTCCTCGCCCTCCAGCCTGCGACGTAGTTGCAGAGGACCCCGGCGACGAGTCCGATGACGATGGATGGCATCGGGCCGACGTATCCGGATGCCGGCGTAATCGCAACGAGACCGCAGACCGCGCCCAGTGACAATCCAACGGCTGATGGCTTACCTTTCCTCACCCAATCCGTGAGCATCCAGCCCACCGCGGAAGCCGCGGCAGCCAGGTTTGTGACAACCAACGCATTCACTGCCAAGGCGTTCGCAGCGAGGGCACTTCCGGCATTGAAGCCGAACCATCCGAACCACAGCACGGACGCGCCCAAGATTACGTAGGGCACATTGTTTGGCCGACTATCTAGACGTCCAATTCCTCCCCGTCGCCCGATCACAAGGGCGGCCGCGACCGCGGAGACTCCGGCGGCGGTGTGGACGACCAAACCGCCCGCGAAGTCGATGACGCCCAACGACCTCAACCAGCCGCCGAGTCCCCAGTTCCAATGCGCGATCGGGACGTAGATGAAGGTCGTCCATAGAACGATGTAGATCATGAGGGATTTGAACCGGATCCGCTCCGCGAACGCACCGATGATTAGGGCGGGAGTGATCGCCGCGAACTTGAGCTGGAATGCGAAGTAGAGGATCTCCGGAATCGTCGAAGAGTACCCGAGATTGGGCGCCGCCCCGACGTTGTTCAATCCGAAATTGGACAGGTTGCCGATGAAGCCGTTGAACGAGGGCCCCAAAGCCAGCGTGTAGCCCCACAGCGCCCAGACCAGACTCACGACCGCGAAGATCGCGAAGCACTGGGCGATCGTCGAAACGAGGTTCTTCCTCCTCACGAGTCCGCCATAGAAGAAGCCCAAGGCGGGCGTCATGATCATCACAAGGGCCGTGGCCGCGATGACCCAGGCGATGTCACCGGAGTCTAACGCCACTAACGAGCCCCCCGCCGAAGTCCGTTTGGGCGGGGAAGCCGACTACGGCATATAACGCCTCCCCTCTTCACCCGCACAGACCTAACGGTGCCACCCTTCCCGCGGCGAATCCGATCGAAAATGTCCTGCGCCCCTGCTCCGCAAGATGGTCGCTGCGGGTCTCCTCGGTGCAAGACGGGCCGCGGTTTCTATGAATATGAGTAGTCGCTAGCGCGGCTCGCCCTCGAGCTCACCCTCGTCCCACTCCGCCTCGGGCTCGCCGGGTGGCTCCATGACGACGACCTTCGCGGGCTTCCACGTCTCGTACGGCGGCTCGGCCTCCGGGCGGCGGCGCCACCGAAGAAACGCGACGACCACGATGGCGCCAAGGACGACGGCCGCCGCGGCGATCACGAGCGCGACGTTCGATGGGGGCGGCACGGGTCGCAGGACGATCGTTCCGAGCGCACCCTGCTCGGGTGCGATCACGACCTCCTGCCTGTACACCTCGAATCCGTCGCGCGACACGGAGAGCGCGTACGCCCCCTGCTCGACCGACCCGATCGCAAAGTCGCCCGTTCCGTTCGTGAGGACGACGCGCCCCCCGAGTTGGACGTGCGCCCCGCCCAAGGGATCCCCGGACGTGTCTTCGACCCGCCCCGACACGGTGCCTCGCCATGGCTCCGTGACAAATCGGATCTGCTTCGACTGGAACATCTCGTTCCCGCTGAGGTCCCTCGAAACCGCGCGGACGAATAGGACGTACGCGGTCTTGTACCCCATCGGGGTGAGAGCCGCGAACTCCACGGTCGCATCGTTCGGCCAGCGGAAGTCCGCGAGCACGACGTCCTCCGTGATCCCGATTCCGCTCCGCACGGACGCCCGGTCCATCGGCTCGCTGAAGATGATCGAGAACCGCTGGGTCCGGCTCACGTTCTCCTGGCCGTCGAACGGCGTCGTCCACAGGATCCGGGGCGGACCCGTGTCGCTCTGTTCCGCGGTCGTGAACCGCCAGGTCTCGTTCGCCCCGCCGTTCAGCAGGTTGCCCGTCTCGTCCTGCGCGACTGTTGCGTCGAGACTTGCCGTGTACCGCGTCCCGAACGCGAGGGTGCGGGTCGGCCGGAATGAGAACGCGTCGAGTCCTGACGCCCAGCTCGCGGTCCCGTTCGCGACCGTGTAGACGGCCGTGCCGTCCGTGTACGAAAAGCCCTGCTCGACGGAGGCCCGGTCCAACCGCTCCGAGAACACGACGTGGATCCACGTCGTCGGATTCACGTCGGTCGCATCCGCCGCGGGGGTCGTGCCCGCAACGGTCGGCGGTGTCGTATCCTCGGCCTCGGTTGTGAACTGGATGCGTAGATCGTCGACGGGGGACCCCTGGGACACCCCGTTCCCGTTTCCATCGAGCCCGCGTCCCTCGCGGTCCGTGGTCCCGCTTCCGGGGATCGTGAGGTTGTACGTCGTGGCGTTCTTCAGGTTCGGATCCGGATTGAAGAGGACCGTGTCGTCGGGGAACCGGGCCCCGCTCCACGAGACCGTGCCGTTCGCCCTCGTGAGCGTCGGCGCTCCGTCGCCCGCGAGCCCGAACCCGTTCTCCACGCTGCTGCGGACCATCGCCTTGCTAAAGACGACCCGGATCGACGTGGAGATCGACACATTCTCGGCCCCGGCGACCGGTTCGACCTGGAGCACTCGCGGCGGCGTCGTGTCCGCGATGATCGAAAACGACCACGAATATCCGTCCCCCCCGATTCCGTCCTGGTTCCCATCGAGGAGGTTCGCCTCGAAGTCCCTCGCCACGCCGCCGTCGATGTACACCGTGACGGTCCCGCCCGTCGCGAACTCGAGGCGGGGATCGAACCGCATCGTATCGTCTGGGGCGGAGCCATTCGTCCACTGCGTCGTGCCGTCCGCGACCGTGTAGAGCGAGTTTCCGTCACTGTAACTCAGCGCGCCCTCGACGGACGCCGGATCCATGCGCGCGGTGAACCGGATATCGATCACGGTACTGGGTCCGACGACGCTTCCGGGGGCGGGCGATGTCGAGAGGACCCGCGGAGGCACGAGGGAGGGTGGGGCCGTCCAGCGGACCATCCCGTCGGTACGATTTGCAGGGAATTCTGTCGGGCCGCCAGCGAGTTCCATCGTGGGAGCAAGGACGAGGGCGAGTAGCGGGAGGATTGCAAGCAAGGGCCACAGTCGAGCCATGGCGCACCGATAGGGTGCAAAACATTGTGGAGGGCGTATAAACGGTTATTTGTGCCTCCTTCAAATTCTGAGGACGTTTGGGGCCGATTCGGCGGTCCACGACGAAACCTCTTTTAGCACCTGCCGCTATACTCCGCGATTTCTCACAGGGACACACAATGATACGCAAGGTAACAAGACAGTACGGCCGGGAGGAGGTCCTTGCGCTCCTCCAGCCGCTCGTCCGGGATTGGTTCGCGTCGAAGTTTTCCGGCCTCACGGAGCCCCAGGCGTACGCCGTCCCCCTCATCCACGAGCGGAAGAACGTCCTCGTCTCGTCCCCGACAGGCTCCGGGAAGACCCTCACTGCGTTCCTCACGATCATCAACGAACTGTATTCGATGCAGCTCCGCGGGGAGCTCGAGGACAAGATTTACGCGGTGTACATCTCACCCCTGAAGGCCCTCGCGAACGACATCAACCGGAACCTCGAGCAGCCCCTCCAGGAGATGACGGCCCTCGCGCAGGACAAGGGCCTCCCGCCCCCGGAGATTCGCGTCGCAGTGCGGTCCGGCGACACCTCTGCTCAGGAGCGGCAGCGACAGGCCCGGAAGCCCCCCCACATCTTCATCACGACGCCGGAGTCGTTGACGCTCGTCCTCTCCGCGCCGAAGTTTCGGGAGAGCTTCACGACCGCCAGGTGGGTCATCGTCGACGAGATCCACGAAGTGTGCGGGAACAAGCGGGGCGCCCTCCTCGCGTTGTCCGTTGAGCGGCTCCAGGACCACGTCGGGCCTGAGCTCACCCGCGTCGGCCTCTCGGCGACGATCGCGCCGATCGACGAGGTCGCGAAGTTTCTCGTGGGCTATGCGAAGGGAAAGCTCCGGGAGATTCACGTCGTCGAGGTCGAGAGCCGGAAGTCCCTCGACATCGCCGTCGTGTGTCCCGTCCGGGACCTCGCGGAGTATGCACTGGAGGAGGCGAACGCGCGGATGTACGATCTCCTCTCGAGCCTCATCGAGCAGCGCCGCACGACGCTGATCTTCACGAACACTCGGAGCGGGACGGAGCACGTCGCGTTCAAGCTCAAGGAGCGGGGGATCGAGGACCTCGAGGCCCACCACGGGAGCCTGTCGAAGGAAACCCGGATTGAGGTCGAGGAGAAGCTGAAGCGCGGCGACCTGAAGGTCGTCGTGTCGTCGACGTCCCTCGAGCTCGGGATCGACATCGGGTACATCGACCTCGTGTGCCAGATCGGCTCCCCGAAGTCGATTGCGAAAGCGCTTCAGCGGATTGGCCGCGCGGGGCACAACTACGGGGACACCTCCGTCGGACGGCTCATCGTGTTCGAGCCATGGGACCTCGTCGAGTGCGCGACCCTCGTGAAGAACGCGTACGAGAACCGGATCGATCGCGTCGACATCCTGCGGAACCCGCTCGACGTCCTCGCGCAGGCGATCATCGGGATGTCCCTCGAGAAGCGGTGGGACGTCGACGAGGCGTTCGAGCTCGTCCGCCGGACGTACACGTATCACGAGCTCCCGAAGAAGGACTTCCACAGCCTCCTCGAGTACCTCTCGAGCCGGAACCCGGACGTGAAGGTTTTCGCGAAGATCTGGTACGACGAGGACGAGCAGCGGTTCGGCAAGAAACGCGGGACGCGGCTCATCTATTTCACAAACGTCGGCACGATCCCCGAGGAGGGCTCGTACCGCGTGTTCTCCGAGCGCGGTTCGCCGCTCGGCGAGCTGAGCGAGAAGTTCGTCGAGTACCTGAAGCCCGGCGACATCTTCGTCCTCGGCGGGCGCACGCACCAGTTCGTCCGCGCGCGGGGGATGACCGTGTACGTGAAGGACGCCGCGGGCCGGCGGCCGACGGTGCCCTCTTGGACGGGCGAAATGCTCCCGCGGTCCTTCGACCTCTCCGTCGCGGTCGGCGAGTTTCGGCGGATCCTCGCAGAGAAGATCGAGGAGCTCGGCGAGGAGGCCGCGGTCGAGTGGCTCCTCGAGAGCTTCCGACTCGATGAGGGCTCCGCGCGGAGCCTCGTGAGCTACATGCAGGAGCAGCGGGCCGTGCTGCCGGACCTCCCGACGGATCGCCAGGTCGTCGTCGAGGGGTACGTGGACGAGAAGGGGAACCGGAACCTCATCTTCCACTACCCATTCGGGCGGCGGGTCAACGACGCCCTGTCTCGCGCGTTCGCCCACGCGATTACGGAGAAGTACCACACGAACGTCCGCGTGGGCGTCACGGACGACAACTTCATGCTCACGATCCCGAAGCGCGTCGACCTCGAGGGCGTCGAGGCGCTCGTGACGTCGAAGGACCTCGAGGACCGCCTGCGGCGGGCGGTGCGGAACACGGAGCTGTTCAAGCAGCGCTTCCGTCACTGCGCGACCCGGGCGTTCATGATCCTCCGGAGCTACAAGGGCCGCGAGGTCTCGATCGGCCGCCAGCAGCTCCGGTCCCAGCGCGTCCTCGACTGGCTCCACGAGATCGAGGACTTCCCCGTTGTGAAGGAGACCTACCAGGAGATCCTGAACGAGGTGATGGACGTCCGCCAAGCGAAGCACGTCCTCGAGCGGATCGAGGCGGGTGAGATCACGGTGAAGGTCACGGGCTTCTCGAACCTCCCGTCGCCGTTCGCGCACAATGCGATTCTGGCGGGGATCAGCGACCTCGTCCTCATGGAGGACCGGTCCGCGATGCTTCGCGAGCTTCACAAGCAGATCCTGAAGAGGGTCGTCCCGGTAAGCGAGCTCGAGGCCGCGCAGTTCACGGAGGAGGAGGTCCGCGCGTACTTCAAGCGAAAGCTGCCGCGGGTCGAGCGGAAGGAGGACATCCTCCACGCCCTCGAGCGCGTCGGCGCCCTCAATCTCCTCCAGCAGAAGGGTCGCTCCATCTTCGAGTTCTCCGACGTGCCGTTCGAGGAGCTCCGGACGTGGGCCTCGGACTTAATGGAGGCGGGCACGGTCCAGAGCGTCTGGACCCCGCAGGGGATCGTGTGGGCCCTCACGGACGAGGTCCCGCTGTACGCGGCGGTGTTCGCGCAGGCCGTGCGGCGGAAGCCGGAGGACGAGGCCGTCGTGAAGGCTCTCGACAGCGGCCCGGCGACCCTCAAGGCCCTTTCGAAGAAGCTCGGCTGGGGCAAGGAGGAGACGAACGAGATCCTTCGGAAGCTCGAGCGCGCGTACCTCGTCCACCGCCGCGGCATCGAGGAGACCGTGTTCGCGCTCCGCCCACTGAAGAAGGAAAGCTTCGAGACCGCCCTCGATCGCCTCCTCACGCGCCACCTCGACGTCCACGGCCCGACGATCGCGCACGGCCTCGCGTTCGTCCTCGATCTCGAAGAGGACCTCGTGAAGGAGGCGCTCCGCGACCTCGAGCAGGAGGGGGTCGTCGCGTCCGGGAGTTTCGTCGTCGGCGGGGAGTACCAGTACCTGCTCGTGCACGACCTCCAGAAGCTCCGGCGGAAGGGCGACACCAGGGAGGTTTTCGAGGAAGGCCAGGTGAAGGCGTTCCTCCTGAGCAAGCAGTTCTCCGGACTCCCGACGATCGAGGACTACTTCAACCTCTTCGGCGAGGCGGGATGGGCCCTCGACATCGCGAACCACGTCGCGTCGTTCGACTACGCGGACTGGCTGCGACGGCGGGAGAAGGGCGACGTCCTCGAGGGCCGCTTCCTGAACGGCCGCCTCCGGTACGTCCGCGCAAAGGACGCGCCTCTCTTCCTATCTGCGTTCCCACGCTCGGACCTTGAGCCCCTCGCTGCGAAAGTCCATGAGATCGTAAAGGCGCATCCGGATGGAATCGACTTCAGCGGGATTGCGGCCGCCCTGCGCGGGGAGGAGCGGGACCGCGTGAAGGAAGCCTTCGAGTCCCTCGATTACGACTGCTACGTAATCCGGAAATTCCAGGGCGAGGGGTGGACGACGCGGAATGTGTACGTCCCGTTCGACGTTGGGGACGACCTCGTCGAGGACGCGGTGGAGACGGTCGTCCTGAACTTCCTCCGGGCCTGCGGGCCCGCGCCGCTCTCCGGGATCCGCGAGTACGCACGGTTCCACTGGGACGAGATCGAGTCGTTGATGGACGGCCTCGAGGAAGGGGGCAAGGTGAAACGGATTCTCGTCTCCGGAAAGGGCGAAGGGGAGATGTTCCTCCTCGCGGACGAAGTCGACGCGCTTCGGAAAACCCACGCGGAGGACGCGAAAGACCGCGTTCGGATCCTCTCGATCCTGGACCCGTGGACGCAGCCGCTGTGGGCGCAGGTCGCCGCGCGGTGGGGCGAGGGATGGTTCTATCCGATTGTGAAGGACGGGGACCTCGTCGGGATGGCGGAGATCTGGGAGATGAGCGGGTGCATCGAGATCCGGGAGCTCGACCTGAATGGCCCCGACCTACTCCCGGCCGTCCTCGAGGCCGTGGACCGGTTCATGGAGTTCTTCCGGGCCCGCGGGTTCGATATCGTGCGGATCACGCGCGCGCTCGGGAAGGAGGTACCGGAGCTCGACAACGTGCAGGCGTTCCTCGAGGCCGGATACGTGCGCCTCGGCGACTTCCTCGCAAAAGGGAATCTCGTGCCGCGGGATTTCGAGAAGTCCCAGCTCCTCGCGTACGTGTTCCGCCGCCAGGGGCTCGACCCGGCGCGTCCGTTCAAGGACCCCATCGACGTGTCGAACGCGCTCCTCGGCGTTCGCTCGGACCTCGCCGCTCGCCTCAGAGCGCACGAATTCGTTCCCCTCGAGCGCCTCCACCGACGGGGCCTCCTCGCGCGGGGCCTCGGAATCCCGAGCACGTGGACGTACTGCACGGAGGCGGACCTCATGCTGTTCAAGCGCGCGAAGGACATCCGCCTCACGAAGGAGATGCGCGCGGTCCTCGAGGTCGTGAAGAATCATGAGCCGATCACGCGGGGCCGGATTCTCGCCCTCGCCCCGTTCGGCTACACGGCCGCCTCCCGGGCCCTCAAGAAGCTCTACGACGGCCTCCACGTCACGCGGGACCCGAACAACCGGTACCGTTCCGTTCGCGACCTTCGGATTCCCATCGAAGAGGCCCGTCGGGCCGTTCTCCGGAGAATCGCAGAGAGCCTCGGCGTCTTCTCCGCGGAAGCGCTCGGTGCGTACACGCGGTTCGCGTACAACATGGCGGAGGTCCGCCGCCTCCTCCGGGAGTTCGAGAAGGAAGGGTGGCTCGTGAAGGGCTTCTTCGCGCGGGGGGAGCGGACCGTATACTGGATGCTGAAGGAGGGCCTCGACGCGATCGACGATCTCTCGTTTGACCGCCCGTTCGTCCTCACGCCCCAGGACAACCTGATTCTGTTCCTCCGGGAGGCGATCGTGGAGCGGTGGCATATGGGGATGTGCTACGTGATCTTCGACGGAACGCAGATGGTCGCGGCGTTCAAGGCGAAGCGCCGGAAGACCTCCCTCGCCGTCACGGAGTACGAGGGCGACCCCGCCGCGCGCCGGATCCTCGAGGAGTTCGAGGACCAGAACGAGATCGAGGTCGGGGAGCACGTCGAGCGGATCAGCGACGCGGAGGTCATGGAGTGGTACTCGAAGATGTACGGCCGGGGGACGATGAAGTGAGGGCCGCGACGAAAACCTCGCAAACGTTTATGGCGACACCTTGGGATTCGCGGCCGGCATGAACCCCGCGAAGGTGTTCGCCGTTCTCGAGAAGTCCCGCGACGAGATGGTGCGAACCCTTGCGGACCTGTGCCGGATCCCCGCGATCGGTCCCGCCTCGAACGGCGAGGGTGAGACGAAGAAGGCGGAGATGGTCGAGTCCCTCCTGAATGGCTTCGGCACCAAGGTCGAGCGGCACGACGCGCGGGACGACCGCGTGCCCTCCGGGATCCGCCCGAACCTCGTCGTGAAGACCGGCAAGGGCTCGCCCCGCCTGTGGCTCCTCACACACCTCGACGTCGTCCCGCCCGGGGATCGCGCAGGATGGCGGTGCGACCCCTTCGACCCACGCGTGTTCAACGGCAGGCTCTACGGTCGCGGCGTCGAGGACAACGGCCAGGCCCTCGTCGCGACGTCGTACGCTCTGAAGGCGGTGCTCGACGTCGCGGGCGAGCCGTCCCGCCCCGTCGGGCTGTGCTACGTCTCCGACGAGGAGACGGGGAGCGAGAAGGGCGTCCGGCACGTGATTGCGAAGGGCCTCTTCGCGAAGAAGGACCTCATTCTCGCGCCGGACCGGGGCGTCTCCGACGGCTCCGAGATCGAGATCAAGGAGAAGAACCTCCTGTGGTTCCGTGTGACGGTCCGCGGGACGCAGGGCCACGCGAGCCGGCCGGAGGTCGCCATCAACGCGCACCGCGCGGGCGCATACCTCGTCACGCTCATCGACGCTCGCCTCCACAAGAAATTCCGGGCCGCGGATCCACTGTTCCGACCCGCAGAGTCGACGTTCGAGCCGACGAAGCGGGAGGCGAACGTCCCGAATGTGAACACGATCCCGGGCGAGGACGTGTTTTACTTCGACTGCCGCGTCCTCCCGGTGTACAAGAACAAAGCGGTTTTCCAGGAGGTCGAGGCCGCCCTCCAAGAGACGGAGAACCGGTTCGGCGTGAAGGCGGAGATTGAGGTGATCCAGGACGAGTCGAGCCCTCCGACGCCCGAGGCCGCGCCGATCGTCGGACTCCTGAAGACGGCGATCGGGACCGCGCGCGGCCTCAAGGCGAGGGTCGTCGGAATCGGCGGCGGGACCGTCGCTGCACACTTCCGAAAGGCCGGGTACCCCGCGGCGGTGTGGCAGACGACGGACCAGACGGGTCACGCAGTCGACGAATACGTGTCGATCGCGAATCTCGTCGCGGACGCGAAGGTGTTCGCGGCCCTCATGCTTGCGTAGAGGACCCCGGGATTTCCGTGTCCGGCCGTGGGGCCGGCGCGGGCCCCGTGTCCGGCACGAAGCAGTGGGTCTTCCGCCCCGCGCGCTCGACGCGGATCACGCGGCGCTCGCCCAGGATATTGATGTGGTAGTTCACCGTCGGTGGCGTGAGGCCGAGCCGGTTCGCGATCTCCTTCTGTGTGATGCCCGGCACCGTGCGGATGAGATCGACGATCGTTCGCTGAATCACATTCGGCGCGAAGTAGTCGTCGTCGGGGATCCGCATGTTCATCGGATAGAACCGCCGGTAGAGGCCGAACCGCTTCGACTTGAGGAACCGCTCCCGTTCGAGCGTCTTCAGATGGTGCGCGAGGGAGCCGTTCGTCAGGTTCAGCGCAACCTTGATCGCGTTGTAGTGCTCCCCGGGGTTCGCGAGGACGTACCCATAGATCTGGCCTCGGACGAAGTGGTCGAGGACCCGCTCCCGCCTAATTTTCGTGTACATTGGGAGGAAGATCGCGACGAGGCCGTACTTGACGTTCTCGCTCGCGAGGGCACCGAACCCGAGCGCGGCGAGGATCGTCGTCACCGCGGCGCCGACGTAGGCACCGATCGGGGGCACGGGCGCGACCACGCCGACGCGGATCGCGAAGATCTGCTCGGCGACGCCGCCGTGGGAATCCGACGCCCGGAGGCGGACGAGGTGGGCGCCGGTCTGCGACCCGGAGGGCCGCCACTCCACGAGCCCTGTCGTTGTGTCGATCGTCATTCCGCTCGGCGCCTGCTCGAGGGTGAAGGTGTGGAACTCCACGAGCGGGTATGGGTCCTCGATCATCGCTTGGTACTCGTACATTCCGTCCGCGACGATCTCCGTAAGGGGTGTGCTCGCGAACATCGGCCGCGCGTTCACGGTGACCGTGAACGTGTTGCCCATGACGGGGGCGCGGCCCGCCGCGCCATCGGAGGCCGCGACGAGGAACCGCGTCGTCCCGTACCATCCCAGCGTCGCCTCGAAGTCGAGGTGGTACCCGTCCTCCGCGATCGAGGCCCGCACGAGGCCCGGCTTCTCCTGGTACACGATCGAGAACTTCAGGAGGCCGTGGTCGTCACTGAAGTAGTTCCGGAGGTCCACGAGACCCGTGCCGAGCGTGCCCTCCGTGAAGACGATGTCCGACGGGATCGTGCGGAGGAGCGCGGGCGGGAGGTCGTCCTGCTCGAACACGAGGAGGGAACCCGGGACGCGGGCGAGCAGCTCCGAGAAGGGCCTCCCGCTGAACGGCCCGATTGCGAGGGTCGCGTCCACGCCAACGGTATCGAGCGCGAGCCGGAACGCGGGCGTGGTCTCGAAGCCGCCGACGATTCGCTGGAGGAATACCGCCACCGTCGGACCAAACTCCGCGATCGCGAGGTCGACGCGGCCGTCGTCGTTGAGGTCCCCGAGCGCGAATCTCTCCGTGAGCCCTCCCGTGAACGTCGTGGACGTCTCGAACGCGCCATCGCGTTGCAGATACAGCGTCACGGTCCCGGAGGCCTCCGTCGGATGCCGTGCCGCGAACACAAGGTCCATCGCCCCGTCGCCATCGAGATCGGTGAACCGGACCGCCACGGGGCCGCCGAGGCTGTCCGGGACCATCCGCACGGGTGGGCTCGGGAGCTGCGTCGTGTCGACCTTGTACCGGTAAATTCGAATCTCCCGCGGGTGCACGAGGATCAGGTCCGATCGGCCGTCGCCGAATACGTCCGCCGTCATGACGTCGAGGAACGTCGATGTCCCCGCCACCGTGAGGTCCGGCTTCGAGGCCCACACGCCGGCCGCAGATCGACTCTGATACCAGAGGTGCAACCCCTCATCCGTGAGGGTCGCGAGGTCCGGCAGCGAGTCGGCCCCGAAGTCCGCGATCGCGACCGCGGTCACACCCGGCACGGCGATCTCCGCGACCCGGATGTCGAACTCGCCCCAGTCATTGTAGAGGATCGCCACCTGGTCGGAACGGACGACGATGAGGTCCGCGTCCCCGTCGACATCGATGTCTTCGAGGGCAATCTTCCGTGCGCCCTCCGTCGCGATGGAAACACTCGGCGCGGCGGGCAGCCCCGTCGCACCCTGCGTGAATACCACCACGGACCCGGCGGCCTCATCGAGGACCCCGATGTCAAGGACCGCATCCCCGTTCACGTCTCCGACCGCCATCCCGCCGAGTCCCGCGGCGGCGATGCTCCGGTCATGGATCTTGTGCGTGGGAAACGCGGCGGCGGGCGTGGGGAGTGAGAGAATCAGGACGAACGCGACGAGCAACGCTACCGCTGAGGCCGTTAGGAGTCGTGCTTGCGCGGTCGTCCGAGGTTTCATTCGCTCCCCTCGGGGGTCCGATATCCTATCGCGTCGGAATTGATAAATACAGCCTGGTACGGTTTTTGAACTATCCGGTCGCCGCGGCCCCGCACTTCGACCAGACCTCCGGGGATCCAGGAGCGCACGCCGCAGATCGGACACTCGACCCCGAAAGCTCCCTGCATCGGCCGACCGATCTTGCAGGTCTGGCTTACAGGGACTCGCCCCAATCTTGATGATGCGAAGCGGACATCGGCCGGGGGTGTCGAGCCACGAGGCGCGCCTTGCGATTTCCTTCCTTGTCGGCGTCGGCCCCGCGGCCGCGCTGATGTGGGTCTCCCTCCGCCGGTTCGACTATCCCATGGCCCCGAAGGCGCTTTTCGACGACCGGCGCGTCTTCCTCGCGTTCGCGGTCGGGATGGGCTTCGGCGTGTTCGCGAGCGTGCTCACGATTTTTCTCTCCGTGATGGTCGCGGCCGCTGGGGGCTTTGGCGGGACCCTTTCCCTCTTCGTCGTCGCCCTCTTCGAGGTGAGCTTCATGCTCGTGTACCTGAACCGGCCCGGGTACCGCGGCCGCTTCGAAACGACGTTCTACGGCACCTCGCTCGGCCTCGGCGCCGCGGCGACCCTCACGATGGCGTCCGCGTTCTCCCTGAATCCGACCCTTGCGGGAAGCCCCGAGCTCGCGGCCCTCCTCGCCCTGTTCGCGGTCTCGATGGCCCTCATCCTCGGGTCGACGGGGTCGCTCGTTGGCTTCGGAACCGCGCGGCAGCAGGCGATTCGCTACTTCGCCCGCGCGTACCTCGTGCGCCTCTCGCATCTCTTGATCCTGTTCTTCTTCTTCACAACCCGGGAAGTCCCAGTCGCCGCGGCGTCCCTCGTCGCGTCCCTCGCGTTCGCGGCGGTCGTGTACGTGTTCGTGTACCGTGAAATCCTCCCGGAGACGCTCCCGCGGGAGATCCGGCGGGAGCTGCGGCGGTGGCCTCGCGAGACGAAACGCCCCGCTAAGGAGTCGGAGTGACCGCTCGGTAGAACCCCTCTCGCGGCTCGTACACGACGTTCGATCGGAGGAGCTCGTCGAGAGACTCCTCGACGTCTTGGATCCCGAGGGCCTCGAGGACCGCCCGGAGGTCCCCGTATGAAAACATCTCGAGTTCCTTCGAGAGCTCGATCGCGGAGGCCCGGATTCGGTGCGCCTTATCCCCCGCTTTCATCGCGATCACGACGACGCGCGCGTGGACATCCCCGATTCGCTTCCGGGGTCGAGGCGCGATTGCCTTCTCGTACTCCGCGAGCCCGCCGGCAAGCTCCGCGCTTACGCGGCGAACGGCCTCGACGAGTTCCCGCTCCGTGCCCACCCGCACGGGGACGCGCGCGGGGACGACACGAATCTCGAAGCCGCAAGAGCAGCTCGTCGTTCTCTTTGAGAGTTCGACGCCCTTCGCGCGGTGGCAGCGTGGACAGACGACCACGCCAAACATCGGCTACACCAGGAAGACGAGCGCCGCGAGGCACGCCCCGTAGTGGTCCATCGGGATACTGAGTTCCTCGATTTTGTACTCGAGTTTCCGAAACTTTACGCCTCGGAGCTTTGCCATCTCGCCTATCTTCCACTCGAGGACCTCGCGCAGAGCGCGCGCGGTCCCGTGCATGTGTCCCTCCGCGACGTAGCCGCCCATCCCGTCGTCACGGGATCCCCAGCAGATTCCCGCGCTGATCATCTCGCCCTCCCCGCCCCGTTGCTGCGCGAGGACGCAGTGCGTGATCGCGCCCATTGGGAGCTCCCGCCGCTTCACGGGACGGATCCCAATCGGCATCACGGACGAAACGGAGACTATGTTCTGTTCCGAGAGGCTCGCATCGAGGAGCGCCGTGTCAAACGCGTTGAGGTCGGAGACTTTCGAGACGGCCTTCCCGGACGTCACGAAAAACTTCGTGGGAATCGGTAACATCCGTTGCTGCGCGGCGCTATTTATGCGTCCATCTTAAGCGTTTGTGTTGAGCGATTTCTCCATCGCGAGCGCGTCGTCGCCCCACGAGTAGTAGCGCGGGAGGAGTCCCTCCGTCCGGTAGCCCCGCCGTCGGTAGAGCGCGATTGCGGACCGGTTTTTCGTGCTCACTTCGAGCCGCGCGACGCGGGCGCCGAGCGATCGAGCGGTCCGCTCTGCCCCGTCGAGGAGCATGTCGCCGATCCCGCGGCGGCGGAACCCCGGCAGGACCGCGATCGAGAGGACCCGTACACGGCTCGTATCGAGGAGGATCATCACCGAGCCCACGATCCGACCGGACTCCTCCCAGACGAGCGTGCGTGCGC
>Ga0209751_10000800_pt1 | contig 33215 bp, 24 predicted proteins | sample RifCSP13_1_FD_184019 | JGI IMG/M metagenome (GOLD analysis project Ga0209751, IMG submission 184019) | Soil microbial communities from Rifle, Colorado - Rifle CSP2_sed 13_1 (SPAdes) (version 2) | ecosystem: Environmental > Terrestrial > Deep subsurface > Rock core/Sediment | place: Rifle...
CGGCCACATGGTCGCCGGCGCCGTCGGCGCGCTCGGCTTCGGGCACTACGTCGCCTGGGGGCTCGACGCGCAGGGCTGGCTCGGACCCCTGACCCGGGACGGATGGGCGATCCTCGCCGCGCTCCTCGTCGGGGGTGCCTACGTGGCGATCGGCTACCTCGGCTTCCAGGCCCGGCGGTGGCGGCTCGGCCTCGTCGGGTTCGCAAAGCTCGGGATCCTCGTCGTCCTCGTCGTGTTCGGACTCCTCGCGGTCGGCCGGGGTCCCGTGGACGCGTTCGATCCGTTCTTCGCGAGCGGCTCCTTCGGCGTGCTCTCCGCGATGGCCCTGACGTTCATCGCGTTCCAGGGGTTCGAGGGGATCGCGCAGGCGGGGGAGGAGGTCCGGGACCCGGAGCGGACGATCCCCCGGGCGATGTTCGTCTCCCTCGGCGTCGTCCTCCTCCTGTATTTGGCGGTGGCGTTCGTCGCGCTCTCCGCGATCGTGCCCGCGACAGGGACGTCGCCTCCGCAGTACCTGGAGAGCCTGGGCGCCATCGCGATCGTGGAGGTCGGCCGCCAGGTCATCCCCGCAATCGGAGGCCCGCTCCTCGCCGTCGGCGGCCTCATCGCGACGTTGGCTGCGCTGAACGCGACCCTGTTCTCCGCTTCGCGGCTCTCGTTCGCGATGGGGCGGGACCACATGCTGCCACCGTCCCTCGGACGCGTCCACCCGAAGTTCCGTGCGCCGAGCACCGCGATCCTCCTCAGCGGCGTCGTGATGCTCTTCCTCGTCCTGTTCTCGAACCTCGAGGTCGTCGCGACTGCCGCGGGCCTGTCGTTCCTCCTCGCGTTCGTCTTCGTGAACGTCGCCCTCATCCGGTGGCGCGTCCAGCATCCGTTCGAGCGCCGCGGGTTCACGACGCCCTTGTTCCCCCTGTTCCCCGCGCTCGCGATCGGGGCGAACCTCGTCCTCGTCGTGTTCTTGGCCGTGCAGCCCGGCCCCGGCCGGATCGCGTGGAGCGTGATCGTCCTCTGGATCGGGATCGGCCTTCTCCTGTACTACCCCTTCCGGGGCCGCCGGGAGATTGCGAAGCCGCTGCCAAGGCGAATCGACGTCGCGACGCTCCTGGCGGCGGAGGCGCCGCCCGTGGAGCTCGAGAAGTACCGCGTCCTCGTCCCGCTCCGGGAGTTCACGAACCTGTCCCTCGTCCGCCTCGGGGCCCGGCTCGCGGCGACGCACGGCGGGGAGCTCGCGATCCTCAACGTCCTCGAGATCCCGCGGTCCCTGCCGCCGAAGGCAATCCGGTTCCACTATGTGGACGAACGGATCAAGTCCCTCCGGAAGGTCCAGCGGGCGGTCCGCGACTCCGGCGTGGACACGCGCACGGTCGTCCGCATCGGTCACCTCCCGTACGAGATCGTGCTGCGGACGATCGAGGACGAAGACGTGAACCTCCTCGTCCTCGGGTGGAAAGGACAGCGCGGAGGCGGGGAGCTCCGGATCCTCGGGGACACGATCGACTCCCTCGTGCAGCGGGCGCCGTGCGACGTCGTCGTCGCGAAGACGGACGGTCTCAAGGACGACGTGCGGTCGATCCTCCTGTACGCACGGGCGCCGGACCACGCGGCGGGCGCCGCGGAGCTGGCGGCGGTGTTCGCGGCGGGAGGCCCGGGTCGCGTGACGGTCCTCGAGGTCGCCGAGGAGGGGAGGCCTCCCGGGACGCCAACGGACGAGGCCGTGGCGGTGCTCCGTCGGTTCGGGCGGGACTTCGAGGTCCGCAGGATCGCCGCGCGGAATCCCGCGGAAGCCGTGGTCGCGGAGAGCGGGAACCACGACCTCCTCGTCCTCGGGGCCGGGGAGCGATGGGCGCTGAGCCGCGCGGCGTTCGGGCCCACGGTCGACGACATCGCGGGCAAGGCGCGCTGCCCCGTCGTGATGTTCCGCAAGGGGGTCCGCGCCGCGTCAGGAGGCTGAGAGGGCCTTGATCTTCTTCTCGTGGAACAGGTCCTGGATCGTGTAGAGGAGCGCGCTCTTCACCTGTTTCATCTGCTCCGGGTCGTTCGTGTACGCAAGGAGCTGGTGGACGATCGCGTTCCCTTCGACGTCCTTCCCGAACACCTGCGGCGGCGGCGCCTCGAGGATGCCGGGCGTGCGGCGCGCGGCCTCGACTAGGAGGGCCTCTACGGTCTTGTGGGAGACCGCCCAGCCAACGGAGAGCTCGACGAAGATCGGGTGCTGATCCGAGCGCGTGAAGTTCATCACGGACTTCGTGAGGACCTCGCGATTCGGCAAGGTCACCGTCTCCCCGCGCCCAGTTCGGACCTGCGTCATCGTGAGCGTGATCGCTGTCACGTCCCCGACGAGGTCCTCCCCGATCTTCACGCGGTCGCCGACCGCGAACGGATCGGCCTGCATCAGCGCGAGGCCCGCGAACCAGTTGCGGATCGCGTCGAACGAGACCAGGAGCGCGGCGAGGGCGACGATGACGAAGGACACCCCGAACGCGAGGAGCTGGGACGGGTCCAGGACGAGTCCGAGTTCCAGGAACAGGACGGTGACGAAGGACAAGACGTAGACCGCGTTCCGCGTGAGCCCCTTGAACTGGTCCAGGACTTTGGGCCCGTGCTTCTTCGACCGCTGCTTCATGTCCTCGAACAGGGAGTCGGAGAACCGCGCGAGCCCGAACGCGACGAACAGGCCCGCGACGGCGATCGCAAGGCCCGCGAAGAGCTGCGACGAGGGAGTCGTCAGGTTCGCCCGGACGCCCTCAAAGAACGCCTTCTCCGGGACCGAGGCCGGCAGGATGTCGACCGCGCCCACGAACGAGATCAGGATCGCGACGCCGAGGATCAGGTACTTCAGGAACAGCTCCGTGACGCCCCACAGCCGCGGCTGCGCGAGGTTCCGGGGCTTCGTCCGCAGCTCCCCGCGGAGGTACGCCCCGAACCGCCGGAGGGCGCGGACCAGGACCGCCGCCACGAACAGCGTGAAGATGACGAAGCTGATCGCGGGGAACCGCTGGATGAACTCGATCAAGAGCCCGCGCACCTCGGGGGATCCGATCGATGCGATCGCCATGATCACGACGATCCAGATCGCGATGAGGACGAGCTCCAGGCCGCGGTGGACGAAGTCGAGGGTCCCGCGGTCGAGGTACTTCGACTCCTGCATCTTCAGGTACTCGAAGTAGCGGGACAGATACGCGAGGCCGTACACGAGGATCGCGGTGACGGCGATGATCGCGGCGATGATTGGCAGCGTCCCCTGGACGAAATTCGAGGCGTCCGTGAGGAGGTCGAGCGCGATCCAGCCGAGCACGGGGCGGGGCATGGCCGAGGGGTCGGCTTAAACTATGCGGCGTGCACGGAGCCCCGCATGAGCCAGATCTCCAGGAGCCACCCCGTCGAGAAGAACCCGACCGGGACGCCGTCCAACCCGACCTCGAGCAGCGCGCCGAACTCGACGGACCATGCCCCCCAAACCCGCCCAGTCAGCGCACCGATCGCGGCCACGTTCGCCGAAACCGTCGCCGCCAACCGCACGTGCAATCCGAGGCCCTGCGCAAACGACGTGAGGGCGCGAGGGGTTTCGAGGACGAGGAACCCCGTCGCCCCGATCCACATGTGCTCCGGCACGCCGGGCGGCAGGCCCTCGTAGTCTGCGGGCGCGAGCGGGTTCAGCCCGCTCCGGAGGAACGCGAGGGCGTTCCGGCCCAGCCACGACAGGAACTCCCGGATTGCTCGCCCTTCGATCGCGAACGAAAGGACGAACCCGGCCCCGGCGGACATGGCCTCCTTGAGCTGGAGTCGAAGGTACACCTGGAGCGCGACCTCGTTGTCGAACGTCTGAAGCGCCGCGTCCACGAGGTTCTCCGCAAATGCGCGGAGGAAGTGACCCATCCCTTCGAGGGAACGCGGCGTCCCACCGAGCTGCTCCACGGTCTGCGCGTAGCTCTGCTCGAGGACGGAGACCACCGCCTCGGGGACCGCCGGGAACAAGACCCTCACGCCGAGTTCGACGTCCGCGGTGCCAATCGGCGTCGGTACGTCCGAGACCGCCCACGCCTGTCCGGCGAAGAAGCGCCGCTCCTCGGACGGGCCTACGGCGTCCATGGCCCACGAGCCCGCCCAAGACGCGTGCGCCTGCGCCATGTGCGTCTCGAACGCCATCGCGGGGTCCAACCGCGCGCTCATCCGGAACGGGTCGACGGCCGCCCCCCAGTCGACGACGAGGTCCCACCGCGGCCCGCCTGCCACGGCTAGGCCCGCCTTGACCAAGTCCACGATTTGGACGCCGACGCCCAGACCCCCCATCTGGACCCCGAGGGTCAGGCGCCTTCCCTCGGGCCCGTTCACGAAGAACGCGACCCGGATTCCGTGGCCGTCGATGACGAACGACTGCGGCGAGTCGTTGAGGCTCAGGAAGAAGTCCAACACGGTCATCAAGACGTCCACGAGCCCCGTCACGAGCGAGCGCACGAAGTCGAGGAGTCCCGACGTAACCCTCGCGAGGAACTCGATGACCTGCCGGCCGAACCGGAGGAGCGGCTCGACGAGCTGCAGGAACGCGCGGGCGACTTGCCGGATCGCGTCGAGGAACGGACGCAGGAGCGGTTCGAGGAAGTCCCACGCCGCGTCGAGGAACCGGACGATGAAGTCGAACAGATCGTCCGCGAACGAATTCGAGTTTCGGTAGGCGACGCCCGCGAGCCCCCAGCCGCTGTACGCGGGGATCGAGAGGGTGAAGTTCAGCCGCCAGACGTCGTCGAGCACAATCGGCCGGAGCCCACCCGTCCCGGGCACCACTCCCGCCTCCGTCTCCACGCGGAGACGCACGGCACCCAGGACGCGGACCGACCACGTCGTCGTGTACGGGCGGCGCGTCAGCTCCGTCGGCTTCGTGAAGTGCACGTTCGGGGTCCCGTAGTCGGCCGGAAGAGCTGCCGGATCTTGCACTTCGATCATGAGGTCCCCGGGACGAGGGCCCTCGGGGGGGATGCCGCCGGACCCCCGTAGATAGGGGGGATCCTGGCGTACGCGGAACCGCTCCGCGCGCGCCCCGTCCGCGTCGCTCCCGCCGGACAACACGAAGGGATCAAGGCGCGTCCGCGTGACGACGCGCAAGCCCGCGACATCGTGCGCGGCCTCTGCTTCCCGGAAGAGCCCCTCAATCATCGTTCGAGCGAGGGCCATCAAGCCCGCGTCACCGACGACCGCTTGCAGGAGCTGAAGGCGAACGGACTCCCCATTGGCGGTGTCGACGCCCTGCCGCCAGCGCGACGAATCCTGCGTCTTGCGCCCCGCATAGGCGTCCGTCGCCCAGCCGCTCGAGGATGCGTCCGAGTCGATCGCGGATCGCAGCGCGTCCCGCCCCGCCGGATCGAGCTGGGAGAAGTCCGGGTCCTGCGACGCCCGGGCGTACACCTCGTTGACGATCGCGCTATGTGCCGGCGGGATGACCTCGTCTCGCCCAGCGAGGTAGTCGTACGAGGCAATCACGTGTTCAATCAGGTCTCGCAGCGTCGCACGGACCGACTCCCACAGGTTCGACATGAGGGTCTCGATCGCCGTCGGGTCCGTGAGGATCCAGCGGAGGGCGTCGTCGACCGCCCGCAACACGCGCGAGCCGAGGGCCTCGAGGAAGCTCGTGTCGTCCTTCGGGTCGATGGGGCCTGAGGCGCTTTCCGGAAGGAGCCCCGCGAGGATTGCGCTGTGCCCGACCTGCGTCGCGAATTCGTTCACCATCTCGCGGATCGACCGGCCGACGAGCGTCACGCTCGCGTTGAACCGCGGGAAGTATGTCTCCCAGAATTCGTCGTAGTCCCGGGAGCGGAGCTCCTTCGTAGGGAACGGCACGACGGTCGAGTGGGCTGCGACCGTGAGGTTCACGCCGCCAATCGCGTAGGTCCGATCGGGGATAGCACTCGACGTGGGGCCGAGGAACTGCGTGCCCACGCCGGTGTCTTCGAGGGCGACCTTCAGGTATTCCCACACGTACTCAACTTGGCGCGAGGGCTTGTCGAACAACCAGCGAAGGAAGCCGTCGACGACGTCCGACGCCCACGCATTCGCCTGGACGAAGAAGTCCGCGAGGGGCATGAGCCCGAGGTAGTCGAGCTGCTTCAGAAGGAGTTGGTCCGCGATCCCCGCGATCGCCTGCGCGAGGACCGCCGCCATGGAGATCCCGCTCGCGTCGAGTCCCGTGTACACGGCGTACAGATCCGCGACGTCGAGCGTCCCGTCGGCGGCGTACGTGTCGAGGAGGTGCTGGAGACTACGTTCCGCTGCGCGAAGGGGTTGGCCCTCCGGGATTGGCGGCAGGGCGCCCCGGGCATCGTCGGCGGACTGCGCGGCCTCGCGGTCGAACGTGCGGAAGATGCGGACCTGCTCGAGGAGGAAGGCGAGGTTCACCGCCAACTCCACGTCTTCGGTCGTGAGGACGTCGCGCGTCGTCGTCCCCGGCTTCGCGGGGGACGCCCACCCGGAGAGTACGCGGAACTGGACCACGTTCGCGAGGATCGCCTTCACGGTCTGCCCGACGCCCGCGAAGTCCCCGAGCCCCGCGTGCGTCGCCTGCTCGAGCTTCGCCGCCATCAGGGGGACCGGGGCCGGTGCGACGGCGTTCAGCGGGACCTGGCGGTCCACCGTCACGGAGCCCATCGAGAGCGTGTAGTTCACGGAACCGAGGACGGCGTGGTACGCGACCGCGTCGATCGGTGCCCAGTCGTCGGGGGCGTTCGCGTCGACGAACGACATCGCCTCGCCGCCAATCGGGGTCGTCCGTGTGGCGTTCGAGATCACGGCGTCGTCCACCTGGCGGTCCATCAGGTACACGGACGCCTCGTAGGCGGAAACCTCGATCCGCACCCCGCGGGCAACTCGTGGGAAGTGCGATTGCACGTACTCGGCGAACCCGACGTCGAAGGCCCCCTCGATTCGGCTCTCGTTGAGGACGCCGTCCGTGCCCGCCGCAATCGCTCGGACCGCGATCTGCTGGGCCTGCGCCTCGACTTCCTCGTGGACGAGCTCCGCGACCCGGGAGAGGGCGAACAACCGCGCCTCGTGGGCTCGTTGCGTCGCGTCGTCGCGCTCGACCTTCGCGACCAAGGCCGCGCTGAGGCCGACGGACAGCAGGAGCAAGACCGCGACGAGGGAGAACGGCACCCGACCCGACCCATCCCCGTGCAACATGCGGGGAAGACCGATGGCGGGGCACATGACGGTTGGGCGTACATGTAACAGTCTCGAGCCGAGTCCGCCGCCAAGATTCATCTTTGGGCGTACCTTCCCGGCGCCGTGCACTTCCAGTTCGCCCGCCGTTGGCTCGTCGTCCTCGTGGCCGCGGCCGTGGCCCTCGTGGCGATCAGCGCGTACCTCTCGCTCCCGCGGGCCTACGTCCTCCTGGCGACGACGACGAGCACCCGGGACACGGGCCTCCTGCCGTACCTCCTGCCGCAGTTCACCGCGAAGACCGGGATCGACGTCCGATACGTGGCGGTGGGGACGGGCCAAGCCCTCGACTTGGGGCGGAGCGGCGACGTCGACGTCGTGATGGTCCACGCGCCGCTTCTTGAGGAAGCGTTCGTGGCGGTGGGCGACGGCCTCTGCCGGAACCTGATCATGTACAACCGGTTCGTGGTGGTCGGGCCCGTAGCGGACCCCGCCGGCGTGCGCTCCGCCGCCAACGCGACGGACGCCTTCCTCCGGATCCACAGCACGTCCGCCCGGTTCGAGTCCCGCGCGGACAACTCCGGGACGTACAACAAGGAACAGGAGATCTGGGCCGCGACGGGGCTCAACCCCTCGACCTTCGGGTCGTGGTATGAGAAGACGAACCAAGGGATGGGACAGACGCTGACGATTGCGAACGAGCGGAACGCGTACACCCTCTCGGACGACGGGACGTGGTATGCGCGCGAGGGCTCCCTTCCGTACCTCGGACTCCTGTACGCGCAGGACGAGCCCGTCCTGCAGAACCAGTACTCGGTCATCCCCGTGAACCCGGCGGCGCATCCGGAGGTGCGCTCTGCGCAAGCCGTGGCGTTCGCGCGGTGGCTCGTGGGCGACGGGCAGGCGCTCATCGCCGCGTTCACCGTGAACGGGCACGCGATCTTCACACCGAACGGTGCCGGGGCGTGCTGACCGTGGCGGGGGACATCGTCGGCATCACGCTCCTCTCCCTGCTCGTGTGCGCGACCTCGACCTTGATCGCCACCCTGATCGCGGTGCCCGTCGGCGTGGCCCTCGGCCTGCGCGAGGTGGGGAGCCAGCGCCTGCTCCGGAACATCCTCTTCACCCTGTACGGCCTCCCGCCCGTCCTCGCGGGCCTCCTCGTCTTCCTCCTCCTCTCCCGCTCCGGCCCCCTCGGTGGCCTCAGCCTGCTCTACACACCACTCGGCATGGTGATCGCGCAGGTCGTCGTCGTCACCCCGATCATCCTCGGGATCACGATGTCCGTCGTCGCGACCGTGGAGCGGAGGGTGAAGGAGACTGCGTTCGTCCTCGGCGCGGACCGATGGCAGCTCTCCGTGACCGTTGTCCGCCGCGGCTTGGCGGGGATCGTCACCGCGGTCATGGTCGGGTTCGGCCGCGCGATCTCCGAGGTCGGCGCCGTGTTCATCGTCGGCGGACACATCGAAGGGCAGACGCAGGTCCTGACGACGACGATCATCACGGACATCTCGCAGGCGGACTACGGGCACGCGGTCTCGCTCGGCGTCATCCTCCTGGTGATCGCCGCGATCGTGTACTCCTTCCTGTACCGCCTCCAGGAGCGGACGATGCCATGACGATGTTCCTCGAGCTCGAGGGCCTCCGCAAGGACTTCGACGGGCGGAGGGTGCTCCAGGGCGTGGACCTCCGCGTGGAGCCCGGCGAGGTGTTCGCCCTCGTCGGGCCGAGCGGGGTGGGGAAGACGACCCTGCTGCGATGCGTGGATTTCCTCCTTCGGCCGGACGGCGGCAGAGTCCGGTTCGACGGGCGCGAGGCGCCCAGGGCCCCGAGCGAGCGGCTCGCCCTCCGGCGGCGAATCGGGATGGTCCCGCAGAACCCCCTCCTGTTCCGCGGGTCGCTGTTCTACAACGTGTCGTTCGGCCTCTGCGTCCGCGGCGTCGAGGGCTCGGAGCTCGAGGATCGAACGTTGGCGGCGTTGACCGCCGTGGGGCTCCGCGACCTCGCGCAGGCGAAGGCCTCCGGCCTGTCCGCGGGCGAGGCGCAGCGGGTCGCGTTCGCGCGGGCGATGGTCGTGAACCCCGAGCTCCTCCTGCTCGACGAGTGCACCGCCAACTTGGACCCCGCGAACGTCGCGCTCCTCGAGGCCGCGATCGTCGGATACCACCGCCAAACGGGTGCCACGGTGCTCGTCGTGACCCACAACCTGTTTCAGGCGAAGCGCGTCGCGCATCGCGCGGGCTTCTTGTTCGGAGGCCATATCGTGGAGACCGCGGACGTGGAGGCGTTCTTCACGAACCCGACGGACGCCCGGACGCGCGCGTTCGTGCGCGGCGAGATGCCGTACTAGGCGGACTCAGAGGAGGCTGACCCCGAGGGTCTCGACCTCGCTCACGCCCGCGACCTCGCGAAGCCGCTGCTCGAGCCGATCCGCCTGCCCCGCCGCGTCGTCGACGACGACCGTCGCCTCGAGCGCCTTCAGGCCAAACGCGATCGGACGAACCGCGACGTCCCGGACGGCGGCGCCGAGGGCCTTGCGGACCGCGCCCTCTAGCGAGCCCACATCGACCTCCGCGCCCTCCGGGAGGATTCGGAACGTGACGGCGACCTTGCCCATCTCAGGGCCCCTGGAACCCGCAGTCCGGGCACCGGTATGCCACGCCCTGGTCGCGGCACTGGCGGCAGCGCCCGATCTCCGCGGTCCCGCAGCTCGGGCACCGGAACGACGTCGTCCCGCGGTCCCCGATGACCTGTCCGCACGAGAGGCATCGGCGCTCCTGCCGCATCATGTAGCGCCGCGCACGGACGTTCGCTATTAAACCCTTTGGAGGCGGGTCGCAGCCCCGCCAAGGGCTGCCCGCGCTCGTCCCTTCGAAACCGCAATGTTTATCTAAGACCCCCAAATTGGACCGGTTCCGCGCATGTCCGCCGCAGCGTCCGGGGCCCGTAGCTCAGCTAGGTTGGACGTGTCGTGCAGGCCGTCCCTAGAAAGAGCATCTGGCTTTTAACCGCGAGCCGTGAACGGAAAGAAACCAGGTGGTCCGGGGTTCGAAAACGTCCTCGCGCGCCGCGGGGGCCTCGAAAGTCCCCGCGGGCCCGCCCGCTCGGCGGCATGTGCGAAGCGGAGACCACGAACGGGAGGCGCCCCCTTGCGGTTCAACCCCCTCGATCATGTACTCGTCCCGGAGCATCGGCTGCTGTCGGCAGAGGAGTCGGAGGCCGTCCTGAAGCGGCTGCGCGTGACGCGGGACCAGCTCCCGAAGATCCGGAAGACGGACCCCGTGATCCGGCTCCTCGAGCGCTTCCACGGCTGTGCCCACTGCGGCAACCGAGCGACGACGACCGAGATCGGATCGAAGACGGTGCGCGCGTGCGCCGTGTGCAAGAAGCCGGAGGACGACTGCCTCTGCGAGCGGAACGAGAAGGGGCCCATCGAGGAGGGCAGCATCATCAAAGTCCTGCGGCTCACGCCGACGGCGGGCGTGTCCGAGGCGTACCGACTCGTGATTGGGAGGTAGGACATGCGAGAACTCGTAGACGCGTTCTTCCGGGAACGCAGCATCGTGAACCATCACATCGCGTCGTTCAACGACTTCCTGCCGACGATCGACAACCCGAACAGCCGGATGCAGCGGATCGTCGACAGCCTACGGGTGTCGCCCGAGGATGACCGGCGGGGGATCTACAAGCTCGACGAGGACCGGACGGAGGGCGACGTCATCGAGATCCGGATTGGCCGGAAGCGGGACGACAAGGGGCGGATCGACCTCGAGGCGAAGCCGACGATCAAGGTCGGCCTGCCCGTCGTGAAGGAGGCGAACGGCGCAACGCACGGGCTCACGCCGCAGGAGGCGCGGATCCGGAACCTGAACTACACAGCGCCCATCTACCTCGAGTTCACGGTCATCGAGAACGGGATCGAGCGGGAGCCGGAGCAGATCCCGATCGGGAACCTCCCGATCATGGTTCACTCGAAACGGTGCTCCCTGCACCGCGAGAGCATGGAGACAGAGGGAGAGCTGTCGGAGGGGGAGTACCGCCAGAAGCTCGTGGAGAAGGGCGAGGACCCGTACGACCCGGGCGGATACTTCATCATCGCGGGGACGGAGCGCGTGTTGATTTCCCTGGAGGACCTGGCGCCGAACCGGGTCCTCGTCGAGTTCAACGAGCGGTACGGGCGCGAGGTCCCGATCGCGAAGGTGTTCTCGCAGAAGGAGGGGTACCGCGCGCTCACGCTCGTCGAGATGAAGAAGGACGGGGTCCTCGTCGTCACGGTCCCGACCGCGAGCGGGCAGATCCCCCTCGTGATCCTGATGAAGGCGCTCGGGATGGAGAAGGACGAGGAGATCTACAACGCGATCGTCAGTTCGCCGGAGATGGCGAACATCGTCTACGCGAACATCGAGGAGGTCCGGAACAAGAAGCTGTACCCGCCGAACGGGATCTTCTCGAAGGACGACGCGCTGAACTACCTAGAGCGGAAGTTCGCGACGGGGCAGGCGAAGGAGTACCGGATCAAGAAGGTCGAGGCAATCCTCGACCGGAGCTTGCTCCCGCACCTGGGGGACGCGCGGGACGACCGGATGAAGAAGGCGATCTTCCTCGGCCGCGTCGCGCGCTCTGTCCTCGAGCTCCAGCTCGGGAAGCGGCGGGAGGACGACAAGGACCACTACGCGAACAAGCGCCTCAAGCTCGCGGGGGACCTCATGGAGGACCTCTTCCGCGTCGCGTTCGCGAACCTCGTGAAGGACCTGAAGTACCAGCTCGAGAGGAACTACGCGCGGCGCCGCGAGGTCAAGATCAGCAGCGCGATCCGGCCGGACCTGCTCAGCCAGCGTCTCCTCCACGCGCTCGCGACCGGGAACTGGGTCGGCGGCCGCGCGGGGGTGAGCCAGCTCCTCGACCGGACGTCGAACGTGAGCGCGCTCTCCCACCTCCGGCGGATCACGTCGCCGCTCACGCGGTCGCAGCCGCACTTCGAGGCCCGCGACCTGCACCCGACGCAGTGGGGCCGCCTGTGCCCGAACGAGACGCCGGAGGGCCAGAACTGCGGCCTCGTGAAGAACACGGCGCTCGTAATCGACGTGTCCGAGGGCTTCCCGGACACGGAGGTCCAGCTCCTCCTCGCCGACCTCGGGACGCGTCAAGTCGGCGGGCAGACCCCCGACCTCACGCGCGTGTACGTGAACGGGGACCTGATCGGCATGCACGAGGACGCGAAGGCGCTCGTGCAGGAGATCCGGGAGCGGCGCCGGACGGGCCTGCTCTCCCACGAGGTCAACGTGCACTACGACGAGAACATGAACGAGGTGTGGATCAATTGCGACGAGGGCCGCATCCGGCGCCCGCTCATCGTCGTGAAGGATGGACGCCTGATCCTGAACCGCCGCCATCTGGAGGACCTGCGGATCGGGAAGATGCGGTGGTCCGACCTCGTCCGGAACGGAATCGTGGAGTGGGCGGACGCAGAGGAAGAGGAGGACACGTACATCGCGATCTACCCCTTCGACGTCCCGGCGCGGTGCAAGCACTGCCGGCGGCCGCTCTCCCGGAGCGACGCGCTCTGGAAGAACATGGGGGCCGCGGACCTGAACGCGGAGCTCGAATGCAAGCACTGCGGGAAGTCGTTCGAGGTCCCGGCCGCCCTCACGAAGAACCACACGCACCTCGAGCTCGACCCGATGGTCATCCTCGGCGTCGCATCCGGGCTCGTGCCGTATCCCGAGCACAACTCGTCCCCGCGCGTCACGATGGGCGCGGGCATGGCGAAGCAGTCCCTCGGGTTGGCGGCGAGCAACTACCGGACGCGGCCAGACACGCGCTCGCACCTGCTCCACTACCCGCAGACGCCGCTCGTGCAGACGGAGCTCATGAAGTTCATCCAGTTCAACCGCCGCCCGGCAGGCCAGAACTTCGTCGTGGCGGTGATGTCGTACAACGGGTACAACATGGAAGACGCAATCGTGATGAACAAGGCCTCCATCGAACGGGGGCTCGGGCGGAGCTCGTTCATGCGGACGTACCGCGCGGAGGAGCGCCGGTACCCCGGCGGCCAGGAGGACCACTTCGAGATCCCGCAGCCGGACGTTCGCGGCGCGCGCGCGGACCTGAGCTACGCGAACCTGACGCCGGAGGACGGGCTGATCTCGCCCGAGGTCACCGTCCAAGGCGGCGAGGTCCTAATCGGCAAGACGAGCCCGCCGCGGTTCCTCGAGGAGGAGACGGACTTCCTGACCCCGCAGAAGCGGAGGGAGACGTCGATCACGGTCCGCCATGGGGAGTCGGGCTGGGTCGACTCCGTGATGCTCACGGAGAGCGAGAACGGCTCGAAGCTCGCGAAGGTCAAGGTCCGCGACCTCCGGGTCCCGGAGCTCGGGGACAAGTTCGCGTCCCGGCACGGACAGAAGGGCGTCATCGGGCTCCTCGCGCAGCAGGAGGACATGCCGTTCACCGCGGACGGGATCATCCCAGACCTGATCATCAACCCGCACGCAATCCCGTCGCGGATGACGGTCGCGCACGTCCTCGAGATGATCGGGGGCAAGGTCGGCGCGATGGAAGGCCGGTACGTCGACGGCACGGCCTTCAGCGGGGAACGCGAGGAATCCCTCCGAAAGGGCCTCATGGCGGCGGGGTTCAAGCACAACGGGAAGGAGGTCCTCTACGACGGCCTCTCCGGGCGGATGATCCCGGCAGACATCTTCACGGGCGTGATCTACTACCAGAAGCTCCACCACATGGTCAGCGGGAAGCTCCACGTGCGGTCGCGGGGACCCGTGCAGATCCTCACCCGCCAGCCCACGGAGGGCCGGAGCCGCCAAGGCGGACTGCGGTTCGGAGAGATGGAGCGGGACTGCCTGATCGGCCACGGGGCCGCGATGGTCATCAAGGACCGGCTCCTCGACGAGTCCGACGGGACCGTGCAGTACGTGTGCGGGAACGCGGACTGCGGTCACTTCGCGATCAAGGACCGCAAGGGAGCGCTCCGGTGTCCCGTGTGCGACAACACGTCGAAGATCTACCCCGTGCAGACGTCGTACGCGTTCAAGCTCCTCCTCGACGAACTCCTGTCCCTCGGCGTGGCGATGCGCCTCCAACTGGAGGACCTGAAATGACGACGATGACGGGGGTCACGAAGCGAATCCACGCGATCAAGTTCGCCCTCCTCAGCCCGGACGAGTGCCGCCGGATGAGCGCGACGAAGATCATCACCGCGGACACGTACGACGACGACGGCTTCCCGATCGACATGGGCCTCATGGACTCCCACCTCGGCGTGATCGAGCCGGGCCTGCGGTGCAAGACCTGCGGCGGGAAGGTCGACGAGTGCCCGGGCCACTTCGGCCACATCGACCTCGCGATGCCCGTGATCCACGTCGGGTACGTGAAGGAGATCAAGAAGCTCCTCCAGTCCACGTGCAAGTCGTGCGGCCGCCTGCTCCTCACGCGGCAGCAGGCGCAGGAGTTCATGCGAGAGCTCGAGTTCCAGGAGGAGCTCGGCGCGGACACGACGGAGACGTCCGAGATGGCGAAGCAGACCGCGCGCGAGGCCCAGAAGCGGGCCCGCTGCCCGCACTGCCAGACGGAGCAGAGCAAGATCACGCTCGACAAGCCGACGACGTTCCGAGAGGACGGGCACAAGCTCACGCCCCGCGAGGTGCGCGAGCGGCTCGAGCGGATCCCGAACGACGACCTCCGCGTCCTCGGAATCAACCCGGAGGCCGCGCGGCCGGAATGGATGGTCCTGACCGCGCTCCTCGTGCCGCCCGTGACCGTCCGCCCGTCGATCACCCTCGAGTCCGGCGACCGGTCCGAGGACGACCTCACGCACAAGCTCGTCGACGTCCTTCGGATCAACCAGCGGCTCCGGGAGAACCGCGACGCGGGCGCGCCGCAGCTCATCGTCGAGGACCTGTGGGAGCTCCTGCAGTACCACGTCACGACGTACTTCGACAACCAAACGAGCGGGATTCCGCCCGCGCGCCACCGCTCCGGCCGCCCGCTGAAGACGCTCGTGCAGCGCCTGAAGGGGAAGGAGGGCCGCTTCCGGTCGAACCTGAGCGGGAAGCGCGTGAACTTCTCCGCGCGCACCGTGATCTCGCCGGACCCCGTGCTGAGCATCAACGAGGTCGGCGTCCCCGTGGAGGCGGCGCGGGAGCTGACGGTCCCGATCCGCGTGCAGGCGTACAACCTCGAGATCGTGAAGGACTGGGTCAAGCGGGGCCCGACGCCCATCGTCGCGAACGGGCAGTACGTGCCCGGCGTGAACTACGTAATCCGGCCGGACGGGCGCCGGATCCGCGTGACGGACAAGAACGCGGAGACCGTCGCGGAGACCGTCGAGATCGGGTGGACCGTCGAGCGCCAGCTCATCGACGGGGACATCGTGCTGTTCAACCGACAACCGTCCCTGCACCGGATGTCCATGATGGCGCACGAGGTCCGCGTGATGCGGGACAAGACGTTCCGGTTCAACCTCGCGACCTGTCCGCCCTATAACGCGGACTTCGACGGGGATGAGATGAACCTGCACGTCCTCCAGTCCGAGGAGGCGCGCGCCGAGGCGAAGATCTTGATGCGCGTGCAGGAGCACATCCTGAGCCCGCGGTTCGGCGGCCCCGTGATCGGAGGCATCCACGACCACATCTCCGGGTGCTTCCTCCTCACCTACCGGGACGCGCGATTCAACCGCGAGGAAACCACGGTCGTGATTTCCCGGATCGGGATCAAGGAGCTGCCGAAGCCCGCGAAGGTCGACAAGGACGGCATGGAGTGGTGGACGGGGAAGCAGATCTTCTCCCTGACGCTGCCGAAGGACCTGAGTATGGCGTTCAAGGCCTCGATCGGTCCGAAGGGCGTGAAAGACCTGAAGCAACTCATCGAGGAGGACGCCTGGGTCGAGATCAAGAACGGCGACCTCCTGTCCGGCACGATCGACGAGAACGCGATCGGGGCGTTCAAGGGGAAAATCCTCGACAAGGTCGCGCGGGACTACGGCTCGGAGCGCGCGAAGCAGTTTATCGACGAGGTCACGAAGCTCGCGCTCGGGGCGATCATGCTCCGCGGCTTCACGACGGGGATCGACGACGAGGACATCCCCGAAGAGGCGAAGAAGCAGATCGCGGACGAGCTCCGCGAGGCGGAGGAGCAGGTCCAGCGTCTTGTCGAGGCGTACCGCCGCGGGGAGCTGGAGCAGATGCCCGGCCGGTCCCTCGAGGAGACGCTTGAGGTCGAGGCGATGAAGGTCCTGGGCCGCGCCCGAGACAAGGCGGGGCAGATCGCGTCGAAGCACCTCGGGATGGAGAACCCGTCCGTGATCATGGCGAGGTCCGGCGCGCGCGGCTCGATGCTGAACCTGTCCCAGATGGCGGGTTGCATCGGGCAGCAGGCCGTGCGGGGTGAGCGGCTTTCGCGCGGGTACTGGAACCGGACGCTGCCGCACTTCCAGAAGGGCGACCTCGGCGCGGGGGCGAAGGGCTTCGTGAAGTCCTCGTACAAATCCGGCCTCCACCCGACGGAATACTTCTTCCACGCGATGGGCGGCCGCGAGGGCCTCGTCGACACGGCCGTGCGCACGTCCCGGTCCGGGTACATGCAGCGCCGGCTGATCAACGCGCTCGAGGACCTCAAGGTCAAAGAAGACCGCACGGTCCGCAACACCGCGAACACGATCATCCAGTTCCGGTTCGGTGAGGACGGCGTCGACCCGAGTCGGTCCGTCCAGGGGAGCGCGGTCGACATCGACGACATCCTCCAGGAGGTCCTCGGCGAGGAGCCGGGCTGGCGGGAGCGGTTGGCGGAGAAGGAGATGACCGGGTACGGGCTCACCGAGAAGGACATGGTCGTGGAGCTCGAGGAAGAGGAGACCGAGGAAGAGGTCGAGGAGACCGTGGAGGAGTAGACATGGCACGCGTCGACACGATCGAGGCGCTCCGACGGCGTGGGATCTCCAAGAAGACCGCCGAGACGCTCGCGGACGCGGGCTTCACGATCGACGCCCTGCGCTCCGCGACGCCGGAGCGGGTCGCGAAGTACATCTCCGCGAAGGAGGCGAAGAAAGTCCTCGCGAAGGTCGGGACGAAGGAGGAGACCCTCCCCAAGCGCCGCGAAGGCGTTCGGCGGGCGCCCGCGCCGGAGATCGCGAAGGAGGCGCCCGAGGCGAAGGTCGTGGAGCCGCCGCCGAAACTCATCGAGAAAGTCCCCGAGGTCGCAAAGGAGGAACAGGACCTCGCCGCGGTCCTCAAAGACCTCGGCCGGGAACTCCCGCGCCAGGTTTTGTGGGACCTCGTGCAGAAGACCCGCGGCCTCAAGATCACGAAGAAGCAGATGGCGGAGGTCGTCCGCCGGGTCTGCGACCGCTACGCCCAGCATCTGATCGACCCGAACGAGAGCGCGGGGATCGTGAGCGCGCAGTCGATCGGTGAACCTGGTACGCAGATGACGATGAGGACGTTCCACTACGCGGGTGTCGCGGAGATGAACGTCACCCTCGGGCTCCCCCGCCTGATTGAAATCGTCGACGCTCGCCGGCTACCGAGCACTCCCCTCATGGAGATCCACCTCCGCCCGAAGGTCGCGAAGGACCTCGACCGGGTGAAGGAGATCGCGCAGGAAATCGAGGTGACGAGGCTCGAGGACATCTCGGACATCGAGGCGGACATGGTGAACATGCGCGTCCTCGTCTTCCCGGACAAGAACCACATGCGCTCCCGCGGCGTGAAGTCGGACGAGCTGGACCTCAGGCTGAAGAAGTTCACGAAGCTCGAGGACCTCAAGCGCACGGTCGGCGGGGAGACGAAGTCCGCCGACGCGTACGCGGTCGAGTCCGGCGAACCGTCCTTCAAGAAGCTCCAGCGGCTCGTGGAGACCGTGCGCGCGACGAAGGTGAAGGGGATCGACAACATCCGGCGCGCGATCATTCGGAAGCAACCCGAGGGGTACGTGATCTACACGGAGGGGTCGAACCTCGGCAAGGTCCTCGACCTCGAGGACGTGGACCCCACGAAGACGTCGACGAACAGCATCGAGGAGATCTACGAGACGCTCGGGATCGAGGCGGCGCGGAACTCGATCGTCAAGGAGGCGCACGACACGCTGTCCGAGCAGGGGCTGACCGTGGACATCCGCCACATCATGCTCGTCGCGGACATGATGACGAACGACGGGGACGTGAAGGCGATCGGGCGGCACGGAATCTCTGGGAGGAAGTCGTCCGTCCTCGCGCGCGCCGCGTTCGAGATCACCGCCCACCACTTGCTCCGCGCGGCAATCACGGGCGAGGTCGACTACCTCGACGGCGTCGCGGAGAACGTGATCGTCGGTCAGCCGGTCACACTCGGGACGGGCGCGGTCAACCTCGTGTACCGGCCGTCGCCGAAGAAGGCGGAGGCGCCGGCCTCATGATCGACGTCGCGAGGGCGCTGAAGGTCGCGGTGGACACCGGGAACGTGGAGTTCGGGCTTCGGGACGTGCGCTTGGCCGCGAAGGCGGGCAAGGCGCGCCTCGTCGTCGTGGCAGCGAACTGCCCCGAGGACCTCGCGGGCATCGGCGCGAAGATCCTTCGCTTCCCCGGCACGAACGCGGAGCTCGGGACCGCGTGCGGGAAGCCGTTCAGCGTGTCCGCCCTCGCGGTCCTAGACCCCGGGGACTCGAACATCCTGTCCGCCTGAGGCGCCATGGCCGAGATCACCTTCAACGAGGAGACGATGCAGTACGTCTCCCTGTTCCAGGACATGACCCGGACGACGGTCGTGGACTGCGTGGACACCCCGGACCGGTTGATCTACGTCGTGAAGGAGGGGGACATCGCCCGCGCGATCGGGAAGGGCGGGGAGAACGTCCAGCTCCTCCGGAAGCGGATGAACAAGGAGATCCACGTCGTGGAGTACAGCGAGAACGCGAAGACGTTCGTCGCGAACGTGTTCCGCTCGTACGACGTCCAGAAGGTTGAAGTCGAGACCCGGGAGAACGGGATCGTCCACGCGACGGTCACCGTGGACCCCGCGAAGAAGGGGCGGGCGATCGGGAAGGCGGGGAAGAACCTCCGCGTGTTCCGGGACCTGATCGCGCGGCACCACGCGATCCAGAGCGTCAGCGTCGCGTAGCCGGGCACCCCCGCGCAAACGTTATCCGATGCATGCCGAATCTCTCGGCTCCCAAGGAGGTCGTGGCATCGCGTTCGAAGGATGGGAGCTCGCGCACATCGCCGCCAAGTCGAAGGCGCACGGCCTCCTCACGGAGGGGGACCGGGCCTTCCTGAGCCGGGCCGCCCGCCAAGCCATCGGGCACCAGCCACTCGTGACGGGAGACGCGGGACGGTTGGCGGTGATCCTGAAGCAGCTGCACGACGCGAACCTCGGGGGGATCCCGTGCGACCGTGCGGACTGCCCGGCGTGCGGCAAGTTGGCGGCGGGAACGGGTGCGGTCGCCGTCACGCCGCCCCCGCCGACGGCGGTTCCCGCAGCGGTCGCCCTGCCGCCCATCGGGTATGAGCCGAAGCTCATCCCGGAACTCCGGTTCTCCGCGGACGACGCGAGGGTCCTCGCGGCCGTCCAGGACGGGGTCCACGAGGAGGCGCACCTCTGGCGGCTGAACTACGACGCGAACCGCCTCTCCCTGATCTCCGGCTTCGACGAGCTCCTGTGCCTGCCCTTGGTGCGCGGCGTTCGGAAGTTCGACTATCAGATCGCGACCGCGTTCAAGGTCCTCCGGGATCTGCGGGGTCGGGCGCTCCTCGCGGACGAGGTCGGACTCGGGAAGACGATTGAGGCCGCCTTGATCCTGAAGGAGTACATCGTTCGGGGCCTCGTGCGCAAGGCCCTCATCCTCGTCCCCGCCTCGCTCACGGTGCAGTGGCAGGAGGAGCTCCGGGAGAAGTTCGGACTCCACTTCGAGATCATGGACGAGGTCGAGGACTGGGAGCGCCACGACTTGGTGATCGCGTCCCTCGACACCGCCAAGCGCGCGGAGAACCGCGAGGTCATCGAGCGCCTGTACTACGACCTCGTAATCGTGGACGAGGCGCACAAGCTCCGGAACCGCCAAACATTGAACTGGAAGTTCGTCTCTTCGATCCGGAAGAAGTACATCCTCATGCTCACGGCCACGCCCGTGCAGAACGACCTCGAGGAGCTGTTCAACCTCGTCACGCTCCTGAAGCCGGGCCAGATGAAGACGTGGGGCGCGTTCCGGAAGGAGTTCTTCCAGGCGGGGGACAAGCGGACGCCCGCGAACCCGCAGCGCCTCCGGGGGATGCTCCTCGAGGTCATGATCCGGAACCGCCGCGGCGACGCGATCGTGCTGCCGCCAAGGCACGTGGACTCGATCGAGATTCCGTTGTCGACGCCGGAGCGCGAGCTGTACGACGGCGTGAGCGAGTTCGTGCGGAAGTGGTTCGCGGACGCGCCGCTCGCGAACCGGTTGAGCCTCATGGTCCTCCAGCGGGAGATCGGGTCGAGCCCCGCCGCCGCCACGGAGACGCTCCGGCGGTTGCGGGAGAGCCCGAACTTCTCCTGGGAGGAGCGCGTGGACCTCGATCGCCTCTACCAGCAGTCCGTGGCAGTGGACAGGAGCGAGCGCGGCGAGAAGCTGGCGGCGCTCCTGGGCGGGACGCCGGACAAGGTCATCGTCTTCACGCAGTACTACCGCACGATGGCGTGGCTCGCGGACCGCCTGAAGCGCGACGGCCTCGCGTTCACGACGTTCCACGGCGGCATGAACCCGATGGAGAAGGAGGCGTCCGTCCACGCGTTCAAGGGTGCTGCGCAGGTGTTCCTCTCGACGGAGGCCGGCGGCGAGGGACGGAACCTCCAGTTCGCACACCGGATGGTGAACTTCGACCTCCCGTGGAATCCCCTGCGGATCGAGCAGCGGATTGGGAGGATCCATCGCGTCGGGCAGGAGCGCGAGGTCCAGGTCGTGAACCTGTGGGCGCGGAACACGATTGAGGAGTACGTCCTCGAGCTCCTCGACAAGAAGGTCCACATGTTCGAGCTCGTCGTCGGGGAGCTGGACATGATCCTCGGGAACCTCGACGAGGAGCGCACGTTCGAGGACCTCCTCATGCACATCTGGGTGACGCGGGACGAGGCGCAGCGTCGGACCCAGGTCGCGAAGCTCGGCGAGGAACTCGTGAAGGCGCGGACCGCGTACGAGGAGGCGAAGAAGTACGACGACCGCCTGTTCGGCGCGGACCTCGAGGTCGGCGTGGGGGTGTCCCGGTGACGGACGTCCGCCCGTTCGTGACCTCGTACCTCGAGGCGATCGGTGCCCGGGTCCGACCGCTCCCCACGGGCGGGTTGGCCGTGACGTGGCCGCCGACGCACGTCGGGAAGTTCGGCGACGCGAGTTCGCTCGCCTTCGACCCGGCCGTGGCGGAGGTCTCGAAGGCGGACCTGTGCGTCGTGGGGAGCGACCTCCTCGACAAGATCCTCGCCGACGCCTCCGGGCGGGGGTTCCACTGCGTCGCGCGCGTGGACGCGGAGGGAGGCCCGCCCCCGGAAGAGGTCCTGGCGGCGAACCTGACGTTCCGGAACGCGGAGGCGCGCGTCCTGGCGGCGGAGCGCGGCCTCGTCCCGTACGTGCTGTTCAACTTCCGCGTCTCCCTGGAGACGGATGAGAAGGTCGAGCTCATTCGGTCCGTCTTGCTGAACGCGGAGACGCTCCAGGAGCACACGGCGGCGGACGTGTTCCTGCAGGAGTCCCTCACCCTCCCGGAGGAGACGATCGTGGCGGGCGCGGACCTCGCCGCCGCCTACCGGGCCGCCTGCGAATCGCTCGAGGGGCTCGTCGAGGGGGACGCACGGGCGATGAAGGAGCGGGCCGCAGTCCTCCTCGGGGACGAGCTGCACCGGATTCAGGAGTTCTACGACACGTCGATCCAGGAACTGTACGCGAGCCGCGTCCAAGCGCCCCTCGAGGCCGAGCGCGTCCTCCGCGCGGAGCGGGACCGGCGGATGGAGGAGATCCGGCGCAAGTACGCGTTCACCGCGCGCGCCCGGCTCGTGAACGCGCGGACGATCCTGATCCCGACGACGACCGTCCGCGTGCGCCTCCAGAACCCGCACGCCGTCAAGGAGGTGGACCTGGAGTACGACGCCGTGAACCTCGAGACGACGCGGCTCGCGTGCGAAGCGTGCGGGGCCGGGCTCGCGGCCGCCTTCCTCTGCGCGAGGGCGCACCTCACCTGCGACGAGTGCGACCGCGGGTGCGCGTTCTGCGGATACCTCGCGTGCCGCCTCTGCGAGCCCGAGGCTCTCGCGACGTGCGCGACGTGCCGGAAGCGGGTGTGCCCGGACCACGGGTACGTCGGCGAGATCGGGCGGCAGACGTACTGCGCGGACCACATCGTCGCCTGCGCGATCTGCAACCGGATGGTCGGGCCGGAGTACGTGAAGCCGTGCGGCCTGTGCGGTCAGTCGTACTGCGCCGTCGACGTCGACGCGTCCGGACGGTGCGCGACGTGCCGCGCGTTGGCGGTCGTGCCCGCGAGCCACCCAGACGTCGCCCGCGCGACCGCCGCCAAAGGGGAACCGAAGAACCTCGCGAGGTGGCTGCGCGCGGAGAACGGGAAGTTCACGGTCCTCGTCGGAAAGGGCACGGTCTTCCAGTACCTGTACGTGCTCGACAAACAGGGGTCGGTCGTCCGCCGCCAGAAGGGCGCGGGCCTCCTCGGATAGGCGGCACATCTTCATCGGGGGCGCCGGACATACGCACCTGTGGCGGAAGAGGAGGTCCGCTTTCCGACGGCGAGCGGCGACGGCGGCGTGCGCGGGATCCTCCACCGACCTGCGTCCCCTCCGAACGCAGGGCTCGTCGTGACGCACGGCCGGTCGAACGACTTCCGGAATCCCCTCGTGAGACGAATCGCGGGGGCCGCGGCGGAAGCGGGGATCTTGGCGGTGCGGATCAACTTCCGATACGTCGACGAGAAGGCGAGGGCCTCCCGCGACCTCTCGCGTGAGGAGGACGACTTGCGTGGAGCCGTCCGGTTCCTCCGAACGCGGTTGGCGGTGGGGCCAATCTCCGTGGCAGGGAAGTCCATGGGGGCGCGCGTGTGCGCGCGGGCGTCGCACGATGCGGAAGTGGCGGGCATGATCGCGCTCGGCTACCCGCTCCATCCGATGTTCAAGCCCGAGGTGCGGAACCCGCCGGAGTGGCCGAAGATCGTGAAGCCAGCGCTGTTCGTGCAGGGGGACCACGACCCATTCTGCGACATCACGCGGTTGCGAGAAGAACTCCCGCAGCTCCCGCAGCCGTACGAGCTTGTCGTGATTCGGGACGCAGGCCACTCGTTTGAGCCGAAAGGCGAGAAGCGCGACACGTTCCCGGAGGTTCGCGGAGCAATCCTCACCTGGATCCGGTCCGTGCGCGGGTCGGGGGAGGAGTCTGCGTGACTAGTAACCTGGCAACCGCTGCCGTTCGACTTCGAGCGCGTCCGCAGTCGGGTACTCCTCCACGAGGAACGACGGCCACGGGATTTTGGCGGCAATCTCCTCCAAGAATCGGGGTGCGACCTCGACGCGCTTGCGCTCCGGGATAGCTGCCACGAACTCCGCTGGGACGTGAAGCTTCTCCCGAAGCTCCCGTTCTACCGCGCCCAGGTCGTCCGCTTCGATTACGCCCTTCAGGAGCGTCCCGTCCTCCGTGACGACGTCGTATGGCTTCGCGACCGTCTCCGCGCGCCGCTTGATCCGCGACCGGAGCTGCCATGCGTCCTTGTATCCGGAGGAGCAGTAGTGGACCGTCGTCTTCCACGGGAGCTGCAGGAGCTCCGCCGCGACCTCGTCCGCGCCCTTCACCCCGTACGACAACTCGTGCTTCATCCCGTAGTTCTGGCGGTGCATCCGACCCCAGTTCGCCTCGCTGAACTCCATCTCGTCGAGGTTCACGAAGTCCAGGCTCTCGGACTCCGCCCACCGGATCAGCGCGACGAGGTCGTCCTTGCGGTCGGGGATCAGGGGGACCTCGAGCCCCACGCCCATTCCGAGTTTGCGGGCGAGCCGGACCGCGGGCACGAACCCGCTCGTGGCGGCGAACCGCCAAAGCCCCGGCGGGACGTGGAACCGGATTTCGTCGAGCCCGGCCTCCGCCGCCAACCGGATCTTGTCCGGGTCTGTCGTCATCGTGTACAGGTGCGTGTGGAACTCCGGGCCGAACTCTTTCTTCAGGAGACGCAGGTAATGGCACAGGCGGTCCATCGCCTCCATCGGGTCGCCGCCCGTAATCCCCGCGCCCTTCGCGCGAATCGCGCGCGCCTCTGCGAGCACGTCCTCGTCGGACTGCACGCGCATCTCGTCCGCGAACACCACGTCGCGATACATCTTCTCGTCCGAGACGGGGCAGTAGAAGCAATGGTACGAGCAGAGGCCCGTGACGAAGAGGACCATCTTCGCGCCCTCCTCGCAGAGCGTGCACCCTTCCGGAATCGGACCGACCGCCATCGAGCCGCAAGGTCGCTCCTTAATCGTCGCGAGTTCTACCGCCAAGGAAAGGGACCGATGAGGTCCGCGGTAATAAGGATGCGCCGAGAGCGAAGACTCTAATCCGATGAGGGCGTGCGCCCGCGCGATGGCGGGGCCCGAAGTCCTCGCAGCACTCGCCGGGGTCTCGTTCCTCGCCGGCCTCGCCGGCTCCTTCCTCGGCGTCGGCGGCGGGATCTTCCTCGTCCCGTTCCTCACCCTCGTCCTGCGGGTCGAACCCCAGGTCGCCGTCGCGACGAGCCTCGTCGGCGTGATCGCCACGTCCTCCGGCGCCGCCTCCGTGTACGTCCGCGACCGGATCACGAACCTACGCCTCGGCATGCTCCTCGAGATCGCGACCACGACGGGGGCGATCCTCGGTGCGCTCGTCGCGATCTACCTAGACCCCCGGGTCCTGTTCCTTCTCTTCGGTTTCGCGTCCGTGTACGCCGCGGCCTACATGGTCCGAACGCGGGAGACCGCCAAGGACCGCGCGGCGCGAGCCGCGCCCGCCCCCGAGGTCCCGGACCGATTCCGGCTCTCCAGCATGTACCTAGACCCCGAGGACCGAGCCCTCTACCGGTACCGGGTCCAACGACCGCTCGCGGGGTTCGCGGCCAGCGCGGCGGCGGGCGGCGTGTCCGGCCTCCTCGGCGTCGGCGGCGGCTTCGTGAAGGTCCCCGTGATGCACGTCCTCATGCGCGTCCCGATGAAGGCGGCCGTCGCGACAAGCAACCTGATGATCGGCGTGACCGCGGCGGCGAGCGCGTTCATCTACTACTCCCGCGGCTTCCTCGACCCGGGCCTCGCCGCGATGACGATCCTCGGCGTCCTCGGCGGCACCGTCGCGGGGACGCGGCTCATGCTCCGCACGAAGCCTAACCGGATCCGCCTCGTGTTCGCGTCGTTCCTCCTCCTCATCGGCGCGCTCATGGCGCTCCGCGCGTTCGGCGTCGGGGTGATCCCGTGACGTCCGCCGCGGGAGCCGTCCTCCCCCGGGGCCTCGCCGCGCTCCGGCGCGTGATCACCGCCGAGGTCGAGGACATCAACCGGATGATCTACCACACGCTCCTCGCGGGCACGCTCGCGTGCGTCGTGCTCCTCCTCGCGGCCCTCGCGTTCTTCGCCGCCAGCGGGACGGCGATCCCCACGCAAGTCGTGGACGTGCCGGACCTCGTGCGCGGGCTCGACCGCCTGACCCCGGCGGGCGTATTGAGCATCGGGCTCCTGCTCCTGATCCTCACGCCCATGGCGCGCGTCGCGTTGAGCGTGGGCTACTTCGTGCGGGAGAGGGACCGGACGTACGCGCTCGTCACGCTGATCGTGCTGGGTAACCTGCTCGTCGGCCTCGCGCTCGGAATCGCGTGATCACGGCGTTGGCGGCAGTGCGAACCGGTGCGGGACGGCCTCCTGGCCGCCCCGACCTCCGCCGGTGTCCGGCGTCGGCATGATCAAGGGAACGAGAAACCGTTGGAGCTCGTCCGCGCGGTGCGCCCCCGAGTGCTTCGCCGCGTACGCCGCGCTGATCGGCGGGTTCGCGGGCGGGGGACCCCACAGCACGCGGTACACGCGGCCCTCCTGGTCCCGCTCGACCTCGAGGACCATCCCGGTCCACGGCGCCGGGCCCTCGTTCAGCTCGTCCCGGAGCGCGACAATCTCGCCTTCGGAGTAGACGCAAGGATTCTCTGGAGTACACTTCGGGCACGTGTGGGCCGGTGCGGGCATCGCCACCGCCTCCCCTGCTCCCGCCGTGCGGTATCCTGAGGATACGCGCGCGGTCAGGGCGGTTCCTCAGCGACCCGAACCCTATATAAGCGTTGCGCCCCGGCCTCCCGTTCCCGATGGGGAGAACGACCCCGGGGTAGGCCCCGACCGAACGATTCCGAACCTTATATTGGGGACCGCGCGTATCGGCGGGAACGGTGGTGCGATGCTCGGGATGTCCAAGCTCGTGATTGCGGTCGTGACGGCCTCGATGCTCTCCGGCGGCGCGCTCGTCGTGCTGACCGCCAGCTCGGGGGGCGCCGGGAACGACTACGGGCTGGACACGGACGGCAACGGGCTCTTCGACTGGCTCGTCGTGAAGATGCCGTTCACCGCGGAGGAGGCGAACTACTACAGCGTGATCGCGCTCCTCGGGACGGAGCAGCCGTGGGGCCGCGGGTGCTTCTCGATGTGGACGATGCCCGGCCCGCTCCCGCAGGACCCGAACGTGCCGCCGCCGGTGCCCGGGATCCGGGAGGGCGAGCCGTACCCCGGTCCGGTCATGTACCCGATCTCGTTCGCGATCGTGCGCGAGTTCCTCGAGCCGGGCGACCACACGTTCCTCCTGTCGTTCAAGGGCACGGACATCGGATACGCGGGCGTGGACGGGCCGTACGAGGTGCAGGCGTACGTCTTCGCGGACGGCGGGACGCCGGACCCGCGGATGGGGCCGGGGATCTTCCCGTACCCCGGGGACTGGACGACCTGGGAGTACACGACGAGCGCGTACGCGTCGACGGACTTCGAGGAGCCGACGTACGCGATCCGGTTCACCGGGGCGTGGAGCGACGAGGGCCTGGACACGGACGGGGACGGCCTGTACGATTACCTCGTCCTGACGGCGCCCGCGGACGTGAACCTCGCCGGGCCATACTACTTCGGCGCGACCCTCATGATCGACTCGGGCGACCCGTACTGGGGCCCGACGTGGGTCACGAGCACGTACGGGACCGTCGAACTTGCGGAGGGTCAGCAGACGATCGAGGCGCGCCTCAACGGCGGCGAGATCTGGGCCTCCGGCCACAGTGGATCCTTCGACTTCATGATGGACGTGTACTACGGCGGGTGGTGGTACGGCGGGGACATCGAGCCGAACGGGACGATCCCGCAGCCCGGCGGGTACCCCGGCGGCTACCCGATGCCGATGGGGGACTATGACCTCTACGGGGACTTCCTCTGCGGCGCGACGTCCGAGTACGCGAACGAGGACTGGGAGGAGCTCGTCGAGGCCGCGCGGTTCACGGGCGTGTTCGCGGACCGCGGGGAAGACTACGACGCGGACGGCCTGTTCGACGTCCTGGCGGTGGACGCGGAGATCGAAGTCACGCAAGCCACGTACCTTGAGCTCGGCGGCACGCTCATGTCCAGCGACGGGACCACGTGGATCACGATGGGTTGGCAGTCCACGTACCTCGACGTCGGGACGTACACGGTGACCCTGTACTACGACGGGCCGTCGATCCGCGCGAGCGGCGTGGACGGGCCGTACGTGTCGGACATGGTCCTCTGGACCGGGTACCGCGGGTCCCAGGCGACGTACACGACGGGCGCATACGCGGCGACGGACTTCGACGAGGGCGGCTGGGGCGGGAACGGGACCCGGGGGACGCACTGGATCTCCGACCTCCAGGCGGACGCGTCCACGATCTCCGCCTCCGTGCAGCGCGGGAACGACCTGCTCACGTACGTGATCACGGACACCCTCACCGTGCAGGCGTACGCGGAGGACGGCACTCTCGTCTTTGAGGCGCAGGCCGGGGTGAGCCTGCCGAGCGGCGGGGACTCGCAGTCCTTCACGTTCAGTTGGGCGCCGGACCCCGGGACGTACGTCGTCATGGCCTACCTCGGGGATGCGTCGCAGCCGAACGACGCGGTCCGGATCGTCGTCACCGTGTAGTCAGACCGGCCGCTTGCACCGCTGGCAGACGAGGCGGCAGTCCCGCTTGCACTCCGTGCACGTCCCGTGGAGGAATCGCTCCTTCACGGGTGCGTGGTGGCAGTCGCTGACCGCGCCGACCATGTGGCCGCAATAGTTGCACAGGTGCTGCGTCGGCTTCTTCCCCATGATGTACCGCTGGTACGCGATCAGGCCGACGAGCGCGACGAGGGCGAGGCCGATGATCGCCCCGACGACCCAGCACAGTAGCCCCTCCTGGCGCAGAACCGGGGGCAGCGCGCCGGAGACGTCCACGGCCGACGATTCCCCCCTCCGTATTTCAACCCTCCCGCCCCCCAACGTTCTTGCCCGATCCGGCGATGCGCCCCCGTGGACGCCGCGGAGGTCCGCAGCCGCCTGAGTGCGCTCGGGATGCGGGCGTCGAAGTCGCTGGGTCAGCACTTCCTGATTGACGAGCGGGTCGCGCACCGCCACATCGAGTTCGCGGACATCGCCGCCCACGACGTCGTCCTCGAGGTGGGCCCCGGACTGGGCGTCCTCACGCGCCTCCTCGCGCGGCGCGCCGCCAAGGTCGTCGCGGTCGAGGCGGACCGTCGCCTCGCGAGGGCCCTCGCCGCCATTGCGGACAACGTGGAAGTCATCCAGGGCGACGCCGTTCGCGTCCCCCTAGCGGGTTTCGATCGCGTCGTCAGCAACTTGCCGTATCAGATCTCCTCGCCGATCACCTTTCGACTCCTCGAGATGCCGTTCGAACGGGCGGTGCTCATGTACCAGGAGGAGTTCGCGCGACGCCTCGTGGCACGCCCCGGGGACGACGGGTACTCCCGTCTCTCCGTGAAGGCTTTCGTCCGTGCGCGTTCCGAGATCGTGGAGCGGGTGCCCCGGTCCGCCTTCTGGCCGCAACCCAAGGTCGACTCCGCAATCGTCCTCCTCGAGCCGCGGCCGCCACCGTTCGAGGTGAAGAATTGGGGGGTCTTCGACGCCATCGTCGACGCGACGTTCGAGCACCGCCGAAAGAAGATCGAGAACTCGTTGCGCCTCGGATGGCAACGCATCGCACCGGACCCGGAGACGCTTGAAGCGGCGCTCGCCGGGGCACCGCACCGGAGCCGGCGACCCGAGGAACTCGCCCCTGAGGAGTTCGGCGAGCTCGCGGACGCGCTGTCCGAGGAGATCCGAGGGTGAGGTAGGTCAGAAGGGTTAAATCCCCTGAGGGGTCTCTGCACGGTTACCCGGGGCGAGGCATGGTCCGCAAGAAGGTTCCCACGGAGCTGGAGAAGGCGGAAATCAAGCTCCGGGACCTGATGGACCGCCGGGATGTGCTCAACCAAGAAGCGAACATCCACCGCCACGAGCGGGACCAGCTCCACGAGCAGAAGCGCGGGCTGGCGGCGGACCTGCGGAAGCTGAAGGACGAGCGCGGCGCGTTCGTCGACGAGATGCGCGCACACAAGGCGAAGCGCAACCAGTACCAATCGAAGGCCAAGCACCTGATCGACCTCCGCCGCCAACTCCGGGGGAGGGTGAAAGCCGGCGTGGGCTCCGACCTCGCGACGCTGCGCCGCGAGATTGCCCGCATCGAGATGGACCAGCAGACGCGCCCGATGAAGCTGAGCGAGGAGAACGAGCTCCTCGACGAGCTGAAGGCGAAGGTCCGCGAGGCGCGGGAGCTCGAGAAGATCAAGGGCGAAGAAGACGTCGTCCGGAAGGACGTCAAGGAGATCGACGCGAAGATCGACGAGCTGTTCACCCGGGCGGACGAGGAGCACGTGCAGGTCGTCGCGCTGTCCGAGAAGGCGAACGCGATCCACGAGCAGGTCACGCATCTGGTGCAGAACCTGGCGGTCCTGATCGCCGAGGCGAACAAGAAGCACGAGGAGTACCTCGAGGTCCGGGAGAAGGCGGACGAGGTCCACCAGAAGGTGATGGAGATGCGCGGGAAGGTCCTGACCGAGCGGGACGCGAAGCGGGCGGAACAGCGGGAGGCCCGTCAACTCCTGAAGGATCAGCGCAAGCACGTCCGCGAGGCGCTCTTCGACGAGAAGAAGCTCGACGAGTTCGCGGACAAGGCCGTGGAGGCCCTCCTCAAGAAGGGCAAGGTGGAGATCCGCGGATGAAGGGGATCGTGCTCGCGGGCGGCGAGGGCCGGCGCCTGAAGCCGCTCACGCAGACGCGCCCGAAGCCCCTTCTCCCGGTAGCGGGCCGCCCGTGCGTCGACTACGTGCTCCGCTCCCTGATCAACGGCGGCGTCCGCGAGCTGATCGTGACGACCGCGTACATGTCCGACGCGCTGATCAAGAGCATCAGCGAGGGCTTGGACTACGACGCATCAATCCTGTACTCCTTCGAGGCAACCCCCGCGGGGACCGCGGGAGGGGTGAAGCGCGTCGCGAACTTCATCGACGACACGTTCGTCGTCGCGATGGGCGACGTCCTCGTCGACCTCGATGTCCGCCCGCTCGTGGAGTTCCACCGCCAGCGCAAAGCGGTCGCGACGATCGCGCTCACGGAGGTGGAGGACCCGACGGAGTACGGGATCGTGGGCCTCGACAACTCCGGCCGCGTCCTGCGGTTCAAGGAGAAGCCGAAGCAGGAGGAGGCGTTCTCGAACCTCGCGAACGCGGGGATCTATGTTCTCGAGCCGGAGGTGCTCGACCTGATCCCGGACGACCGCCCCTACGACTTCTCGAAGGACGTGTTCCCGGCCGTCCTCGCGAAGGGCCTCCCCCTCTTCGGGGTGAAGCTCGAGGGGGTGTGGGTCGACATCGGCCGCCCGAGGGACCTCATCCGGGCGAGCCTTGAGGTCCTCCGACGGGAGGGCCGTGAGCAGCGCCTCCTCGGGGTGGAGCCGTTCGGCCCCGCAGTCGTCGGCAAGGGCCTGACCCTGGACTCGGGCGTCCGCCTCGGAGGGCCTTTGTACCTTGGTTCGAACGTCCGGATCGGCAAGGGTGCCGTCGTTGAGGGTGCGTGCCTATACGAGGGAGTCATCGTGGAGGCGGGCGCGACCATCCGCCATTCCGTCGTCCTCGAGGACGCGCGGATTGGGAGAGATAGCGAGGTCTTCGACTCCGTCGTGTCCCGCGGGTGCGTGGTCGAGGAGGGCGCTCACTTGGCCGGCTCGATCATCGGGGACGGCATGACCGTCAGGGCGCACTCGCGACTCGACGGGGCCAGCATCTCCCCGCCCTCGGCGTGAGAGACGCGAATGAGAACCGGGGCGCCCGGCTTTTTATAAGATGCCAAGGATGCGGTCCCGAAATGCGCCCCTTCGGGGTCGCGGTCCTCCTTTGTGCGGTCTTCCTTCTCCTCCTCCCGATCGCTCGAGGCGACGACACGCTCCCCACAGACCTGAGGATCGTGGGAAACGACGTGTACGCGGAGCAGGTCCCGGTCGCGGGAACCGCCAGCTTCGCCTGGGGGATCGTGAACGTGGATGGGGCGCCGTATGACCTGATGATCTCCGGAAACATCACATCTCCCGACTACCTGCTTTCGGTCAGCCCGGCGAACGTCACGCTCGGACCGGGGGAAGTCGTCACGGTCTACGCCAACGTGACCGTCCCGGGCAGCCCCCAGGCCCCGCAGGCGACCGTCGACGTCGTCGTCCGATTGCAGGACGGGAGACACGCCCACCTCAGCGCGTCCGTCCAGGCGCGGGAGCCCGTGCGGTTCGTGGACCTGCTCACCGCCTTCCTCGCGGTCGGGGCGATCATTTTCGTGGGGTTCTTCGCCTCGCTCGTGTTCGAGCGGACGAAGATTCCGGACCTGATCTGGTTGATTGTCCTGGGACTCATCCTCGGGCCCATCCTCACGACGTTCTTCGGCATCTCGCTGATTCCTCTGAACCTGCTCCGGCTCGTCACCCCGTACTTTGCGGCCCTCGCCCTCATGATCATCCTGTTCGACGGAGGCCTGAACCTGAGGCTGCGGCAGGTCGTCTCCCAGGCGGGGGTCTCCGTCCTCCACACGGCGATCACGTGGCTCGGCGCCCTGTTCGCGATCACGCTCATCGCGATGACGCTCCTTGGCTACCCCCTTTGGATCGGCGTCCTCCTCGGGACCGTCCTCGGGGGAACGAGCAGCGCCGTCGTGATCGGCGTCGTACGGGGGATGTCGATCCAGGAGGACTCCCGGACAATCCTCGTGCTGGAGTCGACGATCACGGACGTCCTCTGCATCATCGGCGCGCTCACCGTGATCAGCATCCTGCGCGGCGGCGGCACGCTCACCGGGACGATCGGTGGGATCGCGGCTGCGTTCCTCGTCGCCCTCGGCCTCGGCGTCCTCGCGGGCCTCCTCTGGCTCCGTGTCCTGAGCGGAATGCAGGGCAAGCCGTTCGGTTTCATGATTACGATCGCCGCCCTGTTCCTCCTGTACGCGGGCACGGAGTTCCTTGGCGGCAGCGGGGGCATGGCCGCCCTCGTGTTCGGCCTCGTGCTCGGGAACCACCGCCAGATCGCGAAGGTCCTCAAGGTCAAGGAACCGTTCCGCGTGGACGACAGCTTCAAGCAGTTCCATTCCGAGATCTCGTTCGTCATCCGCACGTTCTTCTTCGTGTTCCTCGGGTTCTCGTTCACGCTGCCCTTCACGGTCGAGTGGGCCGTGCAGTCCCCGTTGCCGGGCTTCTCCCTCCTGAACAACACGTTCTGGCTCGTGCTCGTCGCGATCATCCTGATCTTCATCGGGATCTGGGGAACCCGCGTCCTGGCGGCGGCCGCGACCACCCGCGTCCGTCCCGACACGGCCGAGGACCGGAAGGCGCTCACGGTCGTGATGGGGCGGGGGCTTGCGGCGGCCGTCCTCGCCTCCCTTCCGTTCGCCATCCCCGCATTCACGGACCCGGCGAATCCCGAGTACGCCTCGTACCACAACGCGATGGTCGGGTACGAGACCCCGTTCCTGACGATCGCGTTCCTGATCATCCTGATGACGGTCACGGCCACGAC
>Ga0209751_10000803_pt1 | contig 33158 bp, 23 predicted proteins | sample RifCSP13_1_FD_184019 | JGI IMG/M metagenome (GOLD analysis project Ga0209751, IMG submission 184019) | Soil microbial communities from Rifle, Colorado - Rifle CSP2_sed 13_1 (SPAdes) (version 2) | ecosystem: Environmental > Terrestrial > Deep subsurface > Rock core/Sediment | place: Rifle...
GCCTGCCGATGACCGCGGCCCTCGCCCTTGCGGCCCTGTCGGCCCTCATTGCCTTCCTCGTCTATATCCCGTCGCTCTCCAACGGCTTCGTGAACTGGGACGACCCGACGTATGTGCTGGAGAACGCCCATATCCGCTCTTTGAGCCCCGGCTTCTTCAAATTCGCCTTCACCTCGTTCTACTTTTCCAACTGGCACCCGCTGACGCTCATATCGTATGCCTTCGATTACGCGCTCTGGAAGGACGCGCCCTTCGGCTATCACCTGGTCAATAATATGCTCCATTCTCTCAATACGGGGCTTGTCTTCCTGACCGTGTTCGTTATCGCAAACCAAAGAAAGGCGTCTGCTTTCATATCTATCGCATCGGCCCTTACCGCCGCCCTGCTCTTCGGCATCCATCCGCAGCATGTGGAATCGGTCGCCTGGATCTCCGAAAGAAAGGACGTGCTCTGCGCCTTCTTCTTCCTGCTCTCCATACTTTCTTATATCAGGTACTCCTCATCAATCAGAAAAGGCCGCTGGTATTTCCTTTCACTTATGTTTTTCGTCCTCGCCCTCATGAGCAAGCCGATGGCGGTGACGCTGCCGATAGTACTCCTGATATTGGATCTCTTCCCGCTGGAGAGGCTTTTCCGAAGGATAAGATGGGCCATACTGGAGAAGGTCCCGTTTCTCCTGCTCAGCGCCGGCTCGGCCATAATAACCATACTTGCCCAGGGGTCAGAGGGCGCGATGATGCCAATCGAATCTTACCCCCTCTGGATGAGGGCCCTGGCCGCCCTTAAGGCATTGGGCTTCTACATACTGAAGGCCGTATATCCCGCAGGGCTTGCGCCGTACTATCCCCTGACGGGCAGGGCGGAGTTTTTCAATCTCACGTTTTTCGCCTCTGCCGTACTCGTAGCCGCGCTCTTTATTATTTCAATGATAGCCTTGAAGAGGACCAAAACGGTCCTGGCAGCCCTCCTCTTTTATATAGTGACGCTCCTTCCGGTGATCGGCCTTGTGCAGGTAGGCAGCCAGGCAGCCGCGGACAGGTACGCATATATCCCGCTCATCGGGCCGCTTATGCTCATTGGCGCGGTTATGGCCATCATCCTCGAGCGCGCCTGGTATAAAAGACGCTCCCTTTTCTTCGCGGTTTTTTTTGTATTTCTTTCAGCCTTTATCGTCCTTGCCGGAATGACCATCCGGCAGACGGCGTTCTGGAAGGATTCCATCTCCCTCTGGGATCGGCAGATAGCCGTCTATCCCGGAAAGGTCCCTCATGCCTATAACCTGCGCGGCCTTGCGTATGATGAGCTGAAAAATTACAGGGAGGCGATAGCGGACTTTGACATGGCAATAGCGCTCGACCCGAAGAACGCCTACGCCTACAATAACAGGGGCAACGCCAGAAAATCGCTCGGCAACTTCAGCCAGGCCATAGAAGATTATCTCAATGCCGCTTCCTTTGCGCCTAATCTGCCCGAGCCTTATGTAAACCTTTCCGTTGCTTACTCCGAGACAGGTGAGATCGAACTTGCGCTTGAAGCCCAGAAAAAAGCGATTGCCCTCGGCTGGCGATAATCGGGAGAGACGATGAACCGGTTTTATAAATTATTTATCTTTATACTCCCCGCGCTCGTGACCTTTCTTGTATATATCCCTGCGCTCGGGGCCGGCTTCGTCAACTGGGACGACCCGAAATATGTATATGAGAACCCTTATATAACCGAGCTTGACGCATTCTTTTTCAAGTTCGCCTTCACGTCCTTCTATTTCGCCAACTGGCACCCGCTTACGCTCATCTCCTACGCCGTTGATTACGCGCTCTGGGGAGACAGGCCCTTTGGCTATCATCTGACGAACAACATACTGCATTCGGTCAACACGGGCCTTGTCGCCCTGTTGGCGTTCAGGCTGACATCGCTCTCTTCTGCAAAGCATGGTTCAAGGACAGTCCCTATCGCTGCGGCCCTCATCTCTGCCGCGCTCTTCGGCCTTCATCCCATACACGTCGAGTCTGCCGCATGGATCTCCGAAAGAAAGGACCTCCTTTGCGCCCTCTTCCTCTTTCTGGCCGCGCTATCCTATCTCAGGTACGCGCCCTCGGGAAAAATACGCTGGTACGGCGCTTCCCTCTTCTTCTTTGCGCTCTCTTTGATGAGCAAGCCGATGGCGATTACGTTCCCGTTTATTTTGCTTATCCTGGATTTCTACCCGCTTGAGAGGATAAGGGTCGCTCTCGGCAGGATATTGATCGAGAAGCTCCCGTTCCTGGCCCTGAGCGCCGCTTCCGCTATTCTCACCATGCTCGCGCAAAAAGGAGAGGGCGCTCTGACGGCCCTGGGGCCGATCCTTTTTTTGATGAGGGCCGCCGTGGCGTTGCGCGGCCTGGCCTTCTATATCTTCAAGACGGTCTTCCCGGCCGGCCTGGCCCCCTTTTATCCGCTGCACAAGGACGCTCTCTTTGACTCATATTTACTGGCTTCTATCGCGGTGGCCGCCGCAATCGCGATCGTCTCGATTGCCTCATTGAAAAGGACAAAAGCCATCGCCGCCGCATGGCTCTACTACGTCATCACGCTCCTGCCTGTTTTAGGCCTCTTGCAGGCGGGAGGGCAGGCAGCCGCGGACAGGTATTCATACCTGCCGCTTGTCGGGCCCTTTATGCTCGCGGGAGCTGGGGCGGGCTTGCTACTGGAGCGTATTTGCGAGAGGAGGGCCGTTTTCTACCCGGCCGTTGCAGCCATCTTTTTCATTATAGTCGCGCTATCGGCCTTGACGGTCCGGCAGATGGGCTTCTGGAAGGACTCCATCGCGCTCTGGAACAGGCAGATAGCGCTCTACCCTGACGGGGTCTCAAACACATATAACCTCCGTGGCCTTGCGTACAGCGAGGCTGGCATGCACCTGGAGGCCATAGCGGATTTCAACAGGGTGCTGGCAAAAAGCCCGGAGAACTTCTTCGCGTACAACAACAGGGGCAACGCCTTCAAGGCGCTCGGCGACTTCGGCCAGGCTATCCGCGATTTCCAGAAGGCTGCGTCCATAAATCCCGGCCTGCCAGATTCATACTTCAACCTTTCAAAGGTCTATTCACTTACCGGCGAGACAGAGCTTGCGTTCGAGGCTCGCAGAAAGGCTGACGCGCTGAGAAGACGGCCTTAAGACCTCATTCCTTCACGAGCTTCAAGGCCGCCGAGTTTATGCAGTAGCGCTTTCCGGTAGGCGGCGGGCCGTCGTCAAAAACATGGCCCAGGTGGGCGTCGCATTTTGTGCAGAGGACCTCAGTCCTCCTCATCAGGAAGCCCCTGTCCTCCTTTGTGCTCACGTTTTCCGGGTTTGCAGGCTCCCAGAAGCTCGGCCAGCCTGTGCCTGACTCGTACTTTGTCTCTGACCTGAAGAGCTCCTGTCCGCAGCACACGCACACATAGCGCCCTTTGTCCTTCGCGTGCACGTACTCGCCTGAGAAGGCCCGCTCGGTCCCCTTCTTCCGGGTCACTTCGTACTGCTCAGGGGTGAGCTCTTTTTTCCATTCCTTATCCGATTTTTTAATCTTTTCCATTTCAATAAACCTCTTTCCTGTACTTGGAGCCGGTAGACTCTCTTTCGGACGGCCGACACGGACTCAAGGCATTTTACCGGTACCATAAGTCTCTTTTATCATGATTGCGGCGGCACTATGAAGACAGCCGGTAATCGTGAATGGCCTTGCACCGGCTCCTTTGATCTTCGGCGCGCGCTCAAGATATTCTGAGTCTATAATAATAGGGTATGTTGTCAATGAACCCTGGTCAGGGTTGAAGGCAGTTTTTTGATGAGAGTTGAGGCGAGTTGACCTGTGGATTGGGGTGATTATGCCGCAAAAAAGATTTTGCATCCTGGAAAAAGAATTTACAGAGCGGACGGATATGGGAATCCGAGTCTATTTCATCCCACCGAACACCTCCGCCCTGTTCCTGCCGTTTTGCTTGGCGGCGTAAAGCGCCTTGTCAGCTTCGTTGACTATCTCCTCTTTAGAGGAAATGCCCTTCCTGAAAGAGGAGACCCCGAGGCTCAGGGTGATATCTGATTCAGCCTCGACCGCAGCCCTTATCCTTTCAGCTGCCGTGAGGGCATCATTGATCCCGGTCTGGTGCAGGACGATAAGGAACTCCTCGCCGCCGTACCTCGCTAAAAGATCTGTCTGACGGAGCTCTTTCAAGATTATCCGGTTTATATCCCTGAGCAGCCTGTCCCCGGCCGCGTGTCCGTTGGTATCGTTGTATTTCTTGAACTCGTCGAGGTCCGCCATTATCACTGAAAAGGCGGTGCCGTACCTTTTTGCCATCTCGAAGCTCTCCTTCAAGTCGATCTCCGCAAACCGCCTGTTCGCCATGCCTGTGAGCGGGTCGCTCAGGGAGAGCAGCCGGGTCTCTTCATAGACCCGTGCCTTTTTGACTGCAATGGCCGCGACAGCCAGTATGCATGCGCTCACTGTCAACCAGATGAGAGAATGTATCACCAGAATGATGCCGAAGACCTTGCGCCCTGTCTTGTAATACGGGTCCAGAGGGACGGATATGCTCATGCCGCCGCGGATGTCGCCTACTCTGTATCCCTGGCTCGCGTGGCACTTGAGGCAGCTCTGTTCCACAAAGAATGGCCGCATCAGCCTCAGGTAAGACACGCCGTCTATTTCCGTAACCTCCTGCGCCTCGCGCTGCCCCTTGTCGAATGAAATGAGGACTTTCCGCTCCCACGGGTCGGGCGTGTTTACAGGGTTGATGATCTTGAGGCTTGTTATCTTGTTCAGGACAGGGCGTTCTGATGAGGACCTAATGTACTCGAATACCAGCCTTGTCATGTAAGCGGGGTTCACGAGAGTAAGTTTCTGGCCGTCTCTGGTGGTAACATCCCTGTTTGGCAGATCGAGATAGGGGTTGGGCTCGACATTTTCCATGCTGACGTATATGCCGCCGAAACCCGCGACCACCTTCCTGTAAAACATGTTGAGGTCGGAATGGGTCCGGGCCTCGATGGCCGCGCTCTCTACGACATTGCTTTCACGATAGTAATCGATTACCAGGAAAGAGAAGATGATGAGCGCGGTCCACGCCAGAAAGATATAGAAGGCGGCCTTTCTGATGGCCTTGATAAGAACCGATTCTTCTCCCTTTCTATTCATGGCGGCAGCTCTCTTAATCAGATTATTCAGGTTCAGGCTGAAGGGGGAAGCACACTGGGGGAGTTTGCAGTCGAGGTGAAAAAGGAAAGTCCCTGAATCTGATTGGAATTATCACATGGGGGTGCCGCTTTATCAAGCAATTTCAAGGCAGTCAGGAATGTCCTTTCAGGCGCACAACCTGGTTAACCGCAACGCAATCCATGTATTGACAACCCCACCCTTTTTAAACTACTCTAACGAAAATCCCTTTTGGTTTAGAGGAATGCAGTTCTTTCTTGTAATCTCAGCCCTGATACTGTTCGTCGCCGCCGGCGCATCGATAATCCGCGCCATTGACAGGAGCGGCGCTATGGGCCTTACAGGCGCGCCCCTTGCCGGGGTCTCCTTCATGACAGGCCTCGGCGCGGTAAGCTTCCAGATGTTCCTCTATTCGCTCGTCTCCATCCCGCTCAATCCGATCTTCATAATGCTTCCGTGGCTCCCGTTCATAGCAGCGGTATTCTTCAGGTACAGGACAAAAACGGCAGACCATCAGAAACAGAGATGGGACGCTATAAGCGTCGCGCTCCTTGCCGTCATAATAGTCCAGTCCGCCTATGCCTTCATCTATGCCCTCTCTGTGCCGCTTTTCGGGTGGGACGCGTGGTTCATCTGGTTCCTGAAGGCGCGGGTCTTCTTCCTTGACCAGGGCATATCGAGCGAGTTCCTGAGCAATGCCGGTTACAGGCATCACCAGGACTATCCGCTCCTGATGCCGCTCGCGACGGCCTTTGTCTACGGCGCGGCGGGCTCCGCGAACGAGACGATCGGCAAGCTGCTGTACCCCTTGCAGTTTCTCTCCCTCCTTTCAGTCATATACTATGCGCTCTCCAGGGCAGCCGGCAGAAGGGCTGGCCTGCTCTTTGCGGCGCTCTCTACCCTTGTGCCTGTTATAATGATCCATGCGGGCGGCGTGCCGGGAAAGATAGGCCCGCTTTACGCCGGGGATTTCGTCGGATACTCGGACCTCGCGCTCTCGATATATTTCATGGGCGCGGGCGCGTTCCTGTATTTCCATGCAAAGGAGGGCGGCAGGCCGCACCTTTTATTGGCGTCGCTTTTTCTGGCGATGGCGGCCTGGACAAAGAACGAGGGCCTCACCTTCGCGGGCTTCGCTGTAGCGCTGTTCCTTATATACAGGATATTATTTAAACGGGAAGGGATATTAAAGGATGCGCTGCTGCTCGTATTGCCGATAGCGGCTGTCGTCATCCCGTGGTCTCTCTACAAGGCCGGCCTCGGCATCGGCAGCGAGTATGTGGAGAACCTGAGCCTCGCGACGATTGCCACCAACCTCTGGAAGCTCCCAATAATCTTCAAAACCCTCGGCAAGATGGTCTTCAGTCATATCGAGCTCTATAACTTCTGCTGGTGGGCGTACGCAATCTCGACGCTTGCCAACTGGCGCGCCTCAAAGGCGCTCATAACGCTGCACCTCCTCCTTTTCCTGCAGCTTTCCGCATACATCTTCATCTACATCATAAGCCCAGCCCCGATCGACTGGCACCTTGCCACCTCCGCCGACAGGCTCCTGCTGCACCTGCTCCCGCTCGCGCTGCTCATAACGGCGCTGAACCTCGTAAGCATGGCGGGCGCGGGGCCCAGGGTCAGCCCGGGCAAGGCGGACGCATAATGGCCGAGATACTCTCCCCCGCCAGATTCCTGCACCTGCTGTCATGCGCCTGCGCGGCAGAGGGAGAGCTCGAAGCCTCTGGAGAGAAGGTGCGCTGCAGGGCCTGCAAAAGGGAGTTCCCTGTGGTCGACGGCGTGCTTGATTTGATCGACCCCGGCGAGCTTGACGCAGACAAGACCAGGGAACTCAAGGCCCATGCCTATGAGCTCACTCAGGAGCAGATAGAGCACTTCGCGAACAAGGACGCATGGAGCAGGTACTATTCGCATTTCTCGGACAGGAAGATAAAGACGCTACTCGAGTACCTTGAAGGAACCGGCTGCGAAGAGTTCTTCTCTCTCGGCGTGGGCACCGGCTTCGAGCTCAAAAAGATACTCTCCAAAAAGGGTTTCAAAAAGATATACGCCTCTGACCTTTCTCTCTCTGCCCTCAGGATAGTCCGGCATACGCTCAGGGATTTCAGCGCCAGCGTCGGCCTTTTCACCTCTGACCTGGATGAGTGCCCCGTAAAGGTAAAAGACGTGCCGGTAATAGTCTACGAGGCCATGCATCACACAAATGATATGCACAAGACGCTCGAAGGCCTGCTGTCAAAGGGGTACAGGGATGTGCTCTTCGTGGAGCCGTCGACAAATATCATCGTCGGGCTCCTCTCGAAGCTGGGATTGGCAGAGAGGGAAGAGTACTCGGGTCTGAGACCTAAGTGGCTCAGCATAAGGAAGACGAGGAATATCTGCCGGAAATACGGCTACGACGCGAGCTTCACCACCATGTGGGAGGTGCCGGAGGAGTATTTCAGGAAGCTGTATAAAGGGAGCGGCCTCGGCCAGTATGCTTTCTTGAAGTTCGTTGACGGTATTTCCTGGGTAACTGATTTTTTCAATACAGGGAGCTTCACGATAGCGCATTTGAGAAAGAGAAGCTGAATTGTTTTCCCCTCTCCCATCGGGGAGAGGGAGGGCGAAGCGCGAGGTGAGGGGGTGTCTGTCATTGCGAGCAAGGCGAAGCAATCTTCTTTTTTAAAAACAGATTGCTTCGTCGTCAAGCTCCTCGCTTTTGACCGCTCAAGCGGGTTCAATTTTGTAAATTGAACCCGGAAGTTCGTAGACCCCTGCACGAACCTTCGGGTTCAGGTTGCAAACCTGAACCCGCTATTAGTAAGGGGCGCGCGCGGAGGATGGGGGCGTAGCGAGCGGAGCCTTATGCCCGGAAGCGCACGGCAGTGCGCAAAACGGCTTTTAAGCAGAATACAAGTTATAGTCAGATTTCATCCTGATCACTTCCCCACGGAATCTATCTCCTGCCTCTTCCTCATGAACTCCTTCTTTTCCCTTATCATATTAAGGTTGCTCATGGCCTTCTGTGTCGGGTAGATGTTTATTGATTCCATGTACGCCCTCTCCGCGTCGTCATACCTGCCGCGCATCTCGTAGGCATAGCCCAGGTTGAGAAAGACCCGCTCCTGAGTGGGCGTTTTTTTCGCGGTATCCTCCCAGAAGGCGACCTCGTTCTTCCAGACGTCGAGCCTGAAAAAAGTTACGGCGGCGAATGCAAGGGCAACCGTCCCCAGGATGGGCAACGCCGCCTTTTGTAACTTTACGTAAGACAGCGCCTTCTGCAGGGCGTATCCGAATAGCACGAAGGCGCCTATGGCAGGCAGGTACATGTACCTGTCAGCGTAGTAGACGTTCAGGGGGAGGATGTTGGAAGAAGGCAGTAGCCATATCCAGAACCACAGGAAAAAGAAGCGCACAAGGCCGCTTCCCTTCCACATCACGGCGGCAAAGGCGGCAACCCATGCAAGCACAGCGGAGACGACTACTGGGTCCAGGAACGAATCGTACGCGGCAGTGTCGTAGAAGCCGCTCAAGCCGGAGGGCAGGATGATGAGCTTTATATACTTCCAGAAGACAGGCATCATCGTCGGATAGACATTGCCGAAGAGGAACTCAGCCGAAAGCGCCTCTTTCGCCAGGGAGCCCTCGGAGTGCGCATGTACTGAGGCCAGAGCGAAGAGCCCCGCTATTACAAAGGCAGGTATGAGATGTATGAATCTTCTCCTGTCGCGGAGGAATATCTCATAGCAGAGAAAGACTGCGGGCAGCATGACCGCGAAGGCCTTTGAGGCAAGCGCGAGTACGAGAAAGACAAGCGAGAGCGCGTACAGATGAGTCCGTCCCTTTTCCCTGTAATCGGCGTAGAAGATAATCGAGCAGAATGTAAAGAGGGCTGCAAGGAGGGACTTCCTTTCAGCGACCCAGGCGACGTTCTCAACATTGAGCGGATGGAGCGCAAAGAGCGCCGCGCCGGCAAGGGAGAGAAAATCGCTCTTCGTAAGCCTCCTGAGGGCGAGAAAGGCCAGCGCTGAATTTATCGAGTGCAGGAGGATATTCGAAAGGTGATACCCCCTGGGGTCCAGGCCCCAGATCGCGAAATCGATGGAATAGCTCAACAGGTGGAGCGGCGCGTAGTTCGAAAAATAGGGCTCAAGGAAAATGGCGCGAAGGTTCCCGACGGAGAAACCCCTGATCAGGCCGTTGTTGAGCACGTACTCATAATCGTCCCACGAGGCTATGAATTCAAAACCGATGGATTTCCAATAGATCGCAAACGGGGCAATGAACAGGAATAAAAGGATCAGGGTGTTTGTGTTGACGGGTCTTCTCATGTGTCCTCTGTCAGGATGTTGAAAAAGTCCATCCATGGCTTTTTCAACAACGGCTTGTCCGAAGTGAATTCGGCCAAGTCTCGCAATTTGGCAATCCATCCCTGGATTGCTTAGCAGGTTGTTTTTTCAACAACCTGCTAAATGGCAGAATATTAACTTGATTCCGGAAGGCGTGTCAATACGCCATGGTCATACGGGCGGGATGGCCTTGATAATTTTTCAAAATAGGTTTATATTTCCAGAGACTATGAGTACCGGCGCGAATATAAATGAGATAATCCGTTGGCTGCAGCGGGTCGAGGCTGCGGCCGCGGACGCCTATGGCCGGGCCGCTGAAATCTTCAGCAATGACAGTGAATTCGCGAACCTTCTCCAAAAGCTCAGGGATGACGAGATCGAGCACGGCCAGGTGGCCAAGTCCGCGGCCGAGATGGTCGCCAGCGGCGTGACTTTGCCCTGCATTCTCACCATCGAGCCGTCCGAGATGGAATATATTGAGGATTTCCTTGTGTTCCTGAGGAACCGGATAAAGGCAGGCAAGGTGACCAAAGACGGGCTCCTTCATTATATGGTCACCATAGAGTCCAAGGAATGCAACGACTTCATGGCATATATCGCCAACTGGCAGTTCAAGGCTGGCTGGGTTAGAAAGAACGCCGAGGACCTCATAAGCAACCACAGGAAATCCGTCGAGGAATATCTCGATACCCAGAGGGGAAAAGGGGTCCTTTTAAAGAGGCTCGACGTTGCCTCGGCGCTGAGGGGCAAGAAGCTCCTCGTGGTATCGGGAGACAGCCTTGTCGAGGACGGGCTGAGGGCAATCTACGCCGGCGAGGACGTGCTGTTGGAGTGCGCCAAGGACTCCAACGGCGCGCTCGGCAGGCTTGGCCAGGAAGATTACTCCGCCATCGTCGCGGACGCGGATACGGCGGAATTCGACATAAGGGAATTCTACTCTGAGGCGGTTGGGCTCCGTCCGCAGATAAAGCACCGGCTCGTACTCTTCAGCGGCAAAGAAAAGGCAGACCCGAAGCTCCTTTCAAGCGGACTGAGGTACCTGAGCAAGCCCGCCAGCGTCCATGATATTCGAAACGCATTAAAGGAAGTCGCCGGGTAAGCGCCCTAACAGGCTGCTGAAAAAGTCCATCTGCTTTGTTGTCTTCGTCGCTCGTCACTGCGACGTACATGAAGAGTACGACTCGTTCCTCGCTCCTCGACGCCTCGCATATGGAGCTTTTTGAGCAGCCTGAACAAAATCAAAGTTTTTCAACAACCTGCTAAGCTGTAAAATCCTTTCACACTGCTGTAAATCTTTTTTCCACGATGAAAAAAATCCGCGTTTAAGCGTATTTACGCCTCTTTTACGGAGGGTGCGGCAATGGCCGACTGTAAAATCTCTTTACTCCAAATTGGGAAAATTGTCAAAAAAGTAACTGGCAATAAGCTGGCCCGCTTATTGCAATTACCCCTGTAAGCCAAATACGAGAAGGGGGACCTATATGAGACTGAGACTTCTGCTGGCAACCGGCGTGTTCATCGCCCTCTTTTCAGCATCGCATGCGTTCGCGATCTCCGCGCCATCCGAGCAGTTCCGGATGGGAGACGAGTACGGGTCATGGAGCTTTGCCGACGGCGTATACGACGCGGCTCTGCCAAGCACCAGGCCGCCCGCGTACTCCAGCATCACAGGGCAGGACCTGACGGACTTTATCGTAGAGGTGGACGTGCACGCCCTGCGTGACGGCGGCCTGTTCCTGCGGAGCCAGGACCTGGACAACTCCGTCGTGCTGGTCACGGGCGGCAAGGGCGGCAGCCACGACGGACTGTACTGGCACGTGCGTCGGAACGGCGAGTACGGAGAGATACTGAACGAGGTCTATATCCCGGAGCTCAGGGGTCAAGACGTCTCTCTCAAGGTCGAGGTGACCGGGGATACCTATTCGGCTTACATCAACGGAGAGACCACCCCCATAACAACGCTGACGACATCTGCATTTTCTTCGGGCGGCGCGGCCCTATATGATTACGACGCTCTCCAGAGCTTCAGCAACCTCTTCCTTACTCTCGTGACGCCGCAGACCGTACCGCCGCCCCCCTTAGAGGACGGCTACAACGGATTCCCCGGCAATGAGAACGGCAACCACGCGGTCCCTGAGCCCGCCTCAGGCGCCATGCTTGCGGCGGCAGGAGCCGCTATCGCAGGACTGTCCTTAAAACGCAGGAGGAGCTGACCCCCCTTCGGGCGGGTGGCAATAAACCACCCGCCCGGTCCTTCTGTTCCCTTCAAATGCTTCAGTAATTCAACCGCGATTTGCCGCAAAAAACCCTTCTATTCCGTAAGACGCTCCCACGCCAAAATTGACAATCTCCCGGTTTAAGACAAACTTAAAATTATGGGGGTTTTTCGGCCGGCACAAAAAGGAGCATAGGCCAAATGAGAATAGCACAGGTATCTCCGCTATTTGAAAGCGTGCCGCCTGCGCTGTACGGCGGCACTGAAAGGGTTGTCGCCTATCTCACGGATGAGCTGGTTAAAGCCGGTCACGAGGTGGCGCTGTTCGCATCAGGAGATTCGCGCACCTCCGCCGAGCTTGTAAGCTGCTCCGAGGTGGCCTTGAGGCTCGATGAGAGGCAGCTCGACCCTGTCTCACTGCACCTCATAATGATGGAGAAAGTCCTGAAGAGGGCTGATGAGTTCGACATAATCCATTCGCACGTGGACTGCATCGGCTTCGTGCTCGGCAGAAGGACCAGGGTGCCGTGCATAAACACCCTTCACGGCAGGCTCGACAGGATAGAGCACGATTTCATATTCGGGGAATATGGAGAGAGCCCGATGGTGTCCATCTCGAACGCGCAGAGGGCGCCGAGGGAAGGAGCCAACTGGATAGCGACGGTATACCACGGCGTCCCTCCGGACCTCTATTCCCTTAACCGCGGCTGCGGAGACTATCTCCTGTACGTGGGCAGGATCTCGCCTGAAAAAAAGGTGGACTCGGCCATCAGGATAGCGGAGCTCTCGGGCATAAGAATAAAGATAGCGGCAAAGGTGGACAGGACCGACCTCGATTATTTCAACCAGCGCATAAAGCCGCTCCTTGAAAATCCGCTTGTCGAGTTCATCGGCGAGGTGAACGACAGGGAGAAGAACGAGCTCCTGGGCTCCGCGCTCGCTTTCCTGCACCCGGTCGACTGGCCTGAGCCCTTTGGGCTTTCCATGCTGGAAGCTTTTGCCTGCGGCACGCCCGTCATCGCAAGGCGGCGCGGGTCCATACCGGAGGTAGTCGACCACGGCGTGACCGGCTTCATATTCGAGACCGATGAAGAGGCGGCGGGATACATAAGGAAGCTCTGTCCGGGCCTCTCCAGAACGCAAGTCAGGAGGAGGTTCGAGGAAAGGTTCCTGGCCGGGCGCATGGCGCAAGATTATCTGAACGCATACGAGCTTACGATAGACAGGGGAAGAGGGGCATGGCTGTAGAGCGGAGCAGGATAAGGGATTCCTTTTTCATATCAGCCCCCTCCACCATCGTAGACCCGCTGCGCCTCATTCAGAAGGACGGGGATATTTTCGGCATTTACGACAGGTTCGGAGACATGCTCCCGGTAGGCAAAAAGGAGCAGGGCATCTATTACAACGGCACCCGCTACCTTTCCCATTACGAACTCAGGATAAACGGCATGAGGCCGCTCTTTTTAAGCTCGAACATCGACGAAGACAATCTCCTGATGACGGTCGACCTCACCAACCCGGACTTCTACTCCGGGACCGAGCTCCTCTTGCGAAGGGACTCTATCCATATAATGCGCTCCAGGCTCCTCTCGGGCGCAGGCCTCCTCGAGCACATACGCCTCAAGAACTTCTGCCTGGAGGAAGTAAAGCTCAAGCTCGAAATAGGCGTTGACTCGGATTTTCACGACATCTTCGAGGTGAGGGGGCTTAAGCGCCACAAGCGCGGCACGCTCAACGACCCCGAATACAATGAAAACGGGTTCAAGCTCTCCTATGACGGCCTCGACGGAGTGAGGAGGTCGACCGAGCTCGGTTTTCAGAGGCGGCCTGACAGCATGGAAGAGAACACGTTCGAATTCAATATAGAGCTCAAGCCCGGAGGCACGGAGGATATCCTCGTCACAGCCCGCTGCGTCGAAGGGGACGCGCAGCAGAAACAGAAGGAATACGGAGAGGCGTTAAGGGAGGCGAAGCAGAGGATACGGTCGCATCAAAAGACCGAAGCCCGGATAGAGACCTCGAACGACAACTTCAACATATCAATAAAGAGGTCTCTATCCGACATCGACATGATGGTAACGCCGACGCCAAGCGGCCCCTATCCATACGGCGGCATACCCTGGTACTGCACCCCGTTCGGCAGGGACGGGATAATAACGGCGATAGAGTGCCTCTGGATAAATCCGGAGCTGGCACGGGGGGTGCTGAAGTATCTTGCGTCCATGCAGGCAACGGGCATGGACAGGTCGAGAGCCGCCGAGCCGGGCAAGATAATGCACGAAGCGAGGCAGGGCGAGATGGCCTCGCGCTTCGAGATACCCTTCGGCCTCTATTACGGAAGCGTCGACGCCACGCCGCTCTTCGTCGTACTCGCGGGCTTATACTGGAGGCGCACGGGCGATACCGCGCTCATAAAAAAGCTATGGAAGAACATAGAAGCGGCCCTCGACTGGATGAAGATATACGGCGATGCCGACGCCGACGGCTTTCTGGAATATATCCCTCACGCGATGGGTTTGAGGAACCAGGGCTGGAAGGACTCTCAGGACTCGGTATTCCACAGGGACGGAAGACTGGCCGAAGGGCCGATAGCCCTTTGCGAGGTGCAGGCATATCTCTACGCCGCCAAAAAGGAGGCTACCGGATTGTCGCGGCTTTTAGGGAAGGACGAACTGGCCGCGAGCCTCAGGACCGAGGCGGAGGAGCTTAAAAAAAAGTTCAACGAGGTGTTCTGGGACGAGGATCTCGGCACATACGTCCTCGCCCTCGACGGAAATAAAAGACCCTGCAGGGTCGTGTCGTCGAACGCGGGGCACGCGCTCTTCTCCGGCATAGCAGACCCTGAAAAGGCCTTGCGGGTAGCGGAGTCGCTATTATCAGAAGACGTCTTCTCTGGCTGGGGCATAAGGACGATCGGCGCAAAGGAGAGGCGCTACAACCCCATGTCCTATCACAACGGCTCTGTCTGGCCGCACGACAACGCAATGACAGCCTACGGCCTTGCGGCATATGGCTTCACCGGCCACTTCAACAGGGTATTCGGAGGCATCTTTGACGCCGCGCTCCGCTCGGACCTGCAGAGGCTGCCCGAGCTGTTCTGCGGCTTTCACAGGCGAAACGGCGTGGCCCCCACGCAGTACCCGATTGCCTGCTCGCCCCAGACCTGGGCGTCGGGCTCTCTCATATTCATGCTGCAGGCGTCGTTGGGAATCTACTTCGAGGCGGATAAAAAGATGGTCATATTCAAAAGGCCTGAGCTGCCCAACTTCCTCACCTCTGTCTATCTCAGGAACCTTCAGGCAGGGCCGCGCAGGAGCGTCGACCTGCTCATCTCAAGATACGGAGAGGACGTTACCGTGGAGGCCCTCCGGAAGCCCGAGGATGTCCATTTACTCATAATAAAATAAAGCATACATTCATTTTCAAAAGCCATATTTGCCGCCGACGTTCCTCCCAAATTTGCCTTTGAGCGGTAATCGGTCTATAATACCGCCATGCGGATAACCACAAGACTTATTGTGGCGCTGGTTATCGCGGTCACCGCCGTCTCCGGGGCCGCGACGTACCTGACGGTGCAACAGGAGCGCAACAGGCTCACCACAGAACTCGAACACCGGGTTTGGCTTCTGGCAGAAGGGCTCCAGGAATCGACAGGGCCCCTTATCTCAGGAGCTCCTTCCAAGCGTCTCAACAAAATCATCGACAAGGTAAGCGCGGGCAAACGGGTGGAAGGCATCGCTGTCTTCGACAACTCGGACAGGCTTGTCTCCATTTCAAAGGGACTGGCGGAAAAATTGCCGTCCGGGCTTGATTCCATCCTGCAGGAGCTCACAGGCGAAGCCGGGAAAGGCGTTTTCGACAAGATCGCCTCGCAGCCGATGTATATCTTTGCCATGCCTGTTATCGTTGAGGACCTCAGGGCCGGCACGGTCGTCATATTCAGCGACATCTCCTATATCGAGGAACACATTGCGGGCATCTGGCGGAGAAATTTTTTAAGGATACTCGCGAATGCCCTCATCATCTCCGTAATCACTCTGCTTATCGTGCGCTGGAGCATAATAGGCCCGATCGCGCAAATGTCCGAATGGATAAGGAGCATTCACAAGGGAAAGGCGGACGATCTTTTCAAATTTCCCAAGCAGGGCATTTTCGAACCGATATCCAGGGAGATCTCCAATATAGTAAAGAGCCTGACGGTCGCGCGCACGCAGGCCGAAGAAGAGGCCAGGCTCCGCAGGCAGGGTGACTCGACCTGGACGGCTGAGCGGCTTAAAATCCACGTAAAAGAGAGGCTGCAGGACAAAAAGCTGATCGTGGTTTCGAACCGGGAGCCGTATATGCACGTCCGAAACGGCAGGCTCGTCGAGTGCATCTCTCCGGCAAGCGGCCTCGTCACCGCCCTCGACCCCATTCTGAAGGCATGTTCAGGGCTCTGGGTGGCGCACGGCGCCGGCAACGCGGACAGGGAGGCCGTGGACCGGCAAGACAAGGTTCGCGTACCGCCTGAAAACCCGCAGTACGTCCTCAAGAGGATCTGGCTCAGCCAGGAAGAGGAGGACGGCTATTATTACGGCCTCTCGAACGAGGGCCTCTGGCCCCTGTGCCACATTGCTCATACCCGACCGGTATTCAGGATGGAAGACTGGGCGCGGTACCAGGAGGTTAACCTCAGGTTCGCGAAGTCGCTTGACGAAGAGATAGAAGACGGGACTTACATATTCATCCAGGACTATCATTTCTCTATCCTGCCCCGGTTGATAAAGCAGCGTCACCCTGAGGCAAAAATAGCCCTTTTCTGGCACATACCCTGGCCCAATCCGGAGGCCTTCGGCATCTGCCCCTGGAAAAGGGAGATACTGCACGGGATGCTCGGCGCGAACCTCATAGGATTTCATACGCAGTACCACTGCAATAATTTCCTCGAGACCGTGGACAGGACGCTTGAATGCCGCACTAACTGGGAGAGTTTCTCGACGACAAGGATGGGCCACACCACCATCGTCAAGCCCTTCCCCATAAGCGTTGATTTCAGCGGCCGTCCTCCCGGTGTGCCGGGCCAGGGAAAAGACGACCTCTTGAAGGAACTCGGGGTCAAGGCGGCCATGTTCGGCATCGGCGTTGACCGCCTTGATTATACAAAGGGCATCGTGGAGAGGTTCCGGGCCGTGGAGCGCTTCCTCGAGAAGAACCCGGAGTACCGGGACGTATTCACATTCGTCCAGATCGGCGCGCCCAGCAGGGAGCACATAAAAAGGTACCATGACTTCGTCGGAGAAGTGCTCTCAGAGGTAGACCGCATCAACTGGAAGTTCCAGTCAATCGACTGGAAACCCATAGTCTTCCTTAAACGGCACTTCTCCCACGCCGAGATAGAGCCTTTTTACCGCAGCGCGGACCTGTGCATGGTCACTTCCCTCCATGACGGCATGAACCTGGTGGCAAAGGAGTACATAGCCTCCAGGGACGACGAAAAAGGCGCGCTCATACTAAGCACCTTCGCGGGCGCGTCCCGCGAACTCAGGGACGCCCTGCTGGTGAACCCTTATGATATAGAACAGATGGCGGACTCCATCAAGACCGCCCTGGAGATGGACGCCTCCGAACAGACCGAGCGCATGAGGAATATGAGGGATGTCGTGCGAGAAAACAATATTTACAGGTGGGCAGCCGAAATCCTGACGGAGCTCACTAACATCCGCGGCAATTGAAGTTTTCATGACCGGAGCAAGGATTAAAAAAATCATCTTTCTTGATTTCGACGGCACGCTCAGCCCCATTGTGGACGACCCTTCCAGGGCCGTTATCAGCGAGGAAGCGGCTGCCTGGCTCAAGAAAGCCGCTTCGGATACCAATCTGATGCTGGCAATCGTAACAGGCAGGTCACTGAAAGACATACGCAAGATGGCCGGCGCAAAAAATGTGATCTATGCGGCCAACCATGGCGCCGAGATATTCTATGGCGGTAAAATCCTGCTTAAAAAGGGGGAGGCCTTCCGCAGGCCCCTGAAGCTCCTTGCAAAAAAACTGAGGCAGGCGCTTTCGCAATTTCCTGGAATGTGTCTGGAGGATAAAGGCCTGTCCGTAACGGTGCACCTGAGGCGCTTGGACGCCCGTCACCGCCGGAAGGTCCGGGATATTGTCAAAAAGACGGCCGCCCCAGCGCTTGCCGGGTACGGCCTGCAACTGACCTACGGCAAGATGGTCATGGAGATACGGCCCGCGGACCACTGGAACAAGGGCGACGCGGTACTGTGGATCCGGGATAACCTTGCCCCGGACCGTCTCCCGTTTTATGTCGGGGACGACCTGACCGACGAGGACGCTTTCAGGGCGCTCAAATCCTGCGGAATTACCATACGCATTCGAGATAAAAGAGACTCTCTTGCGGAATATACCACGCCTTCCTTCAATGCGCTGATAAGATCCGGCCTATTTGAGTGCTGAGCGGGCGATGACTGTCCGCCGGCATCGGGAGGCTGGACCCCTGGATTTCCGCTACTCGTGCAAATTGTACTTTTCGAGCTTGCGGTAAAGAGTCGTCCTGCTTATGCAGAGCCTGTTCGCCGCTTTTTTCTTGTTCCAGCCCGTTTCCCTCAAGGTATTCTCGATCAGTTCCCGTTCGTCGGGTTCATCATACCCGCCCAGGGACTTCCCGCTGCCGGAGTATTCACGCAATGAGGGCGGAAGGTCGTTCACATTGATGGTGCTGTCGGGGCAGACTATGAAGGCGCGTTCAAAGGCATGCTCGAGCTCGCGTATGTTGCCGGGCCAGGGATAGTTCATGAATATCTTCCGTACTTCCGGAGAGAGTCCTTTTATATTCTTTTTGAATTTCCTGCTGAACTTTTTAATGAAGTGGTCCTCCAGGAGAGGCAGGTCGTCGAGCCGCTCCCTCAGGGCCGGCATCGTAAGCTCGACCACCTTGAGCCTGTAATAGAGGTCTTCCCTGAACTCCCCCTTCTTTACTTTTTCGGTCAATTCCCTGTTCGTCGCCGCTATGACCCTCACATCCATCCTTATTGTCTTTGAGTCTCCAAGCCGCTCGAATTCCTTTTCCTGGATGACCCTCAAGAGCCGCAGCTGCGTCTCAGGGGGGACGTCGCCTATCTCGTCAAGGAAGACCGTACCGCCGTTCGCGAGCTCGAACCTGCCCACCCTGTCCCTGACCGCTCCGGTGAACGCCCCTTTGACATGGCCGAAGAGCTCGCTCTCAAGGAGATACTCGGGGATGGCCGCGCAGTTGACCTTCACCAGCGGTTTGTTGCTTCTGATGCCGGTATAATGAAGCGCTTCAGCGGCCAATTCCTTGCCGGTGCCGCTCTCGCCGCTTATGAGCACGGTACTGTCTATGCCTGCGAGCGATTCTATGAGCCTGAACAGCTCCCTCATCTTATCGCTCTTTCCGATGATGTTATGGAGCTGCCTTCTCTCGCCGAGGTCTTTTTCCAGGTCAACGAGCCTTGTCTCATCGCTTACTACCAGGACGGCCCCGGTAAAGCGTCCTGCGCTGTCGATGAGCGGATAAGTATTGAGCGTGACTGTCTGGTGAGGCTTACCCGTCCTGCCGCACTCGAGACGGAATACCTCGACCGGACTCCCGCCGCTTATCGTCTCATCGAGGGCGGCCAGGCACTTGAACGAACAGGAGGATTTTGTGAGCCCTTTCAGGCTTTCTCCTATGCCGGTCCGGTCTATCCCGCAAATCGATTTGGCTGTCTCGTTCACCTCAGTCACATGTAAGTCCAGGTCGACCGATATGATGGCCTCCTTCACGCTTCTGAATATGGCCTCGAGATTGCTCTTATACCTGTTCAGCTCATCCTCGGTGCGTTTACGCGCGGTTATGTCCCTTAGCGCGCCCAGGACAAGGTCGTTGCCGGCGAGCCGTATTTGCGAGGTATTTATGTCAGCGTAAAATATGCTGCCGTCCTTTCTTTTGAACGCGACATCCTTAAAAAAAAGCATCTCTCCCCTGTTGAGCTTTTCAAAGTCCTCGGCGGCCCGGGAAAGGTCCTCGGCCCGGTGCAGGTCCGGTATGCTCATCCCCTTTAGCTCCTCTTCGCCGTAGCCGAGCATGTGGCAGAATTTCTTGTTCCAGAAGACCAATTTGAGGGTCCTGGGGTCGGTGACGAGCAGCCCGTCGCTGGAATTTTCGAAGATGACCCTGAACTGCTCCTCTGATTCCCGCATCTTCTGGTCGGCGAGCTTCCTTTCGGTTATGTCCTGCCCTGTCCCGAACATCTTTACAGGCGTCCCGGCTTCATTGCAGATGACCTGCCCGCGCGTATGGATGTGCCTTAAATCCCCGTCGAGACGGACGATCCGGAACTCGAAGCTGAACGGCCTTTTATCCGAGAGCGCCTTGCGGATGGTCGAATCGACTTCCTGCCTGTCGTCAATATGTATGCACCCGATAAAGGCCTCGTAGGCATCCTTTTTGAGGTTCTCCGGGCCCACCCCGAATATGTCGAAGAGGCCTTCTGACCAGCTGAGCACGTTCCTCGCGATATCCCATTCCCAGCTCCCGATGAGCGAGAGCCTCTGGGCCTCCATGAGCGTGACGGCCGTTTTCCTGAGCTTCTCCTCTATAAGCCTGCGCTGCATGGCGGAGCCTATGGCCCCGGCAGCGGCCTTGAGCGCGTCTATGACGAGGGCGGGCCATTCTCTTTCTTCGGCGCACTCGTCAAAACCTATGAAGCCCCACCAGCTGTTTTCAACGAAGATGGGGACAGCGGCCATGGACTTGATATCCTGTGATTCGAATAATATCTTTTCAGCTTCCGGAAACTCCCTTACGTGCCCCTCGACGATCGCCCCGCCCTCCATTGCGTCGACCCACCTCGAGAACCCTGAGCCGCGGTAATGAAACCCCTGGAGCTCCTGGTTGTCTATCTGGGGCATGACCCCGGGGGCAGACCACTCATACAGCTGGCTTGTGAACAGGGTCCCGTCATCAGATGAGTGGTTTTTGAATATGTAGGCCCTGCTGACGCTAACCGCCTCCCCGAGTTTCTTCAATGCCGTCTCAAATGCCCTCTCGGCGGAGCCTGCTCCCAGAAGCTCCTCTGAGACAACCCTTACGGCCTCGAGAACGGAGTCCCTTTGGCGCAAGACCAGCTCAGCCTTCTTCCGTTCAGTTATGTCCCTGGCTGTCCCGATGACGCCGATGATCTTCCTCTTCCCGTCCCTCAGAGGCATGCTCTTGTATTCGCAAAGGATGCCGGTGTCCTTGAAGCGCAGCTCAAACTGCGGACTTTCTCCATCGAGCGTCATGATGTAATTCTCCAGGGCGCTCTTCAGGTTCTCTTCATCGAACAGCGGGGCAAAGGGGCGGCCTATGAAATCCTCTGTCCTTTTGCCGGTCAGCCTTGCGAAGGTCTTGTTCATATAAAGGATATTGCCCTTGTCATCAAAAATATATGCGAGGTCTGATATGTTGTCGAAGAGCATCTTGTAATTGTCCAGGTTCTGCTCAGCCCACCTGTATTCGGCTATCTGGCTTTCAAGCTCAGCCAGTCTGGGGATCAAGAAATCCAGATCACTTGGAATGACCTTTTTAGGCATTATTCATCTCCTTCACGCGAAAACGAGTGTACCATGTGTACACGAATGTAACATTTTTGTGTAAACCTGTACACAAATTTCATGTAATGCAAATAAAATGCACGCTCCAGATCAAGTTTCCAAGTATTCATTATTTATGAACAATTCTGTTAATCATTAAAATTTCCGCTATTTGGCATGTATTTTGAAATATATTATTTGGCTCTATTTTCAAACGCATATATGGAACAAATCAAAAAAATCCTTATTGTAGACACTGACGCCGGGTCCGGCTCAATCTGCGCGGCTGCATTCGAAGAGCATGGCTTTTCAGTAGACCGGGTAAGCAATGGTTTGAGCGCCCTGGGGAGGATCGACTCGGTCATATACGACCTCGTGATCTCCGAGCTGGACCTGTATTACATCCGGGGGGCCGACCTTTACATCCGCGCCCTGAAAAAACAGCCGGCCCTCGAAAACAGGTTCCTTTTCATCGGGGCTGTTGAGCCGGAAGATGCGCGGGAAAAGGATACCGTAAGGGGAAGGTTCTTCTTAAAGCCGTTATCAACGGATTCCCTTGTCGAACATGTCATCGAACTATTCAAGCAGGTGCGCCCTTGATAAAGAAGATAGCCATAGGTGAACTGAAACAGGGCATGAACGTCTGCGGGGTGGGGAAAGGCCATGGCGAGGACCTTTTCTTCATGAACAATATCCTCGTCAGCAACGCCAATGACATTCGCAAGCTGATTGAAAACGGCTATACGAGCGTCTTTGTGGAATTGACCGATGAGGCGGTGCATGAGACGCCGGCCCCTGAAGGCCCGGCCGCTGCCATAGGCGCCGATTCCCTGAACAGGGCCGTGGTTAAACCGTTAAAAGAGAATGATAGCAGGGATGAGGTCGAGTTCAGGGAAGAGACACGGGAGGCTTACAGGATAAGGGATGACGCTCTCAGCGTCGTCAAAGATGTGCTGAGTGACGCGCGCCTTGGCAAGAGCATCAACAAGGACAAGCTGGACGCTTTATTGGGCAACATAGTGGACAGCATCTTCAGGAACAGGCACGCCCTTACAAGCCTTGCCAGGCTCAAGGCCTATGACGACTATACCTTTACCCATTCGGTAAATGTCTGCATCCTTTCCATAGCCCTGGGCAGGAACCTCGAGTTAACGCGAGGAGACCTCCTGGCCCTCGGCGTAGGCGCCCTCCTCCACGACCTCGGCAAGGTACTCCTTCCGGAGAGCCTGGTCAATAAGCCGGGCCTCTATACCGCGGCCGAGCGCGTAAAGATCCAGGAGCACCCGTCACTGGGCGCGGATTTCGTCTCCGAATCAGCGGACATAAAGCTCGAATCCATATACGTAGTAAGCCAGCATCACGAAAGGTACGACGGCTCCGGCTATCAATGGAACCTGATGAAGGACGAGATACATCAGTTCGCGCGCATAGCCGGGATTGCCGATATATACGACGCGATGACCACGGACAGGGTCTACCGCAAGGGCCTGCTGCCCACGGAAGTCCTGAAGATAATCTATCTTCGCGGTACGGATCATTTCGGCGCCGGCCTTGTAGACAGCTTTATCCGGAGCATAGGGATATACCCGATAGGAAGCATCGTGGAGCTCAATACCGGCGAGGTCGGGCTCGTCACGTCGGTCAACCAATCGGATCTCGTCCGGCCAGGCGTACTGATGGTCTACGACAAAGACAAGAGCCTCTATGACAGGCCGTTCAGCGTTGACCTTCAAAACGACAGACATCTGTGCATAATGGGAATACTGGACCCCAAGTCCTACAAAACGGACTTTGATTCATTCCTGAGCTGACGAAAAAGATACGCTCCTGTTCTCCTGGACTCACAGGGTAGCGGCGCCCCCTGCCCTCTTGGCTTTGCCCGGATTCGTCACCCATGCCCTGAATAATATTGAAGCTCCCCGCGGCAAGCTGCGGGGAGAAGCCCGCTATGGGTTTTCAATCATTCTTCCATTTCAGCTGGAATTCGATTTCCTCCCCTGTTTTGGTCCTTTCGTGCTCGATGCTTATTTCCGCTTTTGCCGGTACGACGACCCGCTCCCCGGCTATGCTTATTGAAAAGCTTTTACCGTCCTCCACGCAATCGGCCAATCTCCGGAGCTTGGCCGCGAACTGTTTGACTGAGTACCCTTTTTCGAGGTCTCTTGCCCGTTTTTTCATACGGATTTTTTCTTTCTGAGACAGATTTCATCCGAGCTTTTTAACAAACTACAAGAGCGGGTGGAGCCAACTGCAAAGCTATGGCTATCCATTTTCGTACTTCTCCATGTCTTCCTCGCTCAGGCCGAAATAATGGCCTATCTCGTGGAGAACGGTCAAGCGTATCTCTTCGACAATCTCCTCTTTCGTGGAGCAGACGGCCTCGATGTTACGCTTGTAAAGCACGATCCTTTCGGGAAGTTGGCCAGGCGCGCCGCCGGACCACTCCTGCTCAAGTCGTGTTACGCCGTGAAAGAGCCCGAGAAGCTCATCGCGCTCAATACCCGCGTCCGCGGCATCCTCGACTGAGGGGTAATCCTCCACGACCACGACGATGTTTTTAATTCGCTTCCTGAACTCGTCCGGGAGGCCATCCAGCACCCTGGCGGCAATCGCCCTGAATTCCGCCTCTTTTAACCTGTAAGCCATAATCGTTAACTTTATTATTCTTCGACGCGGAATTCAAGTAGCACGTGCATGGGGATTGGAGTGAGCGGGTCGGCAGGACGGCGGGGGAGATAAGATGGGAGGAGTGATAATAGTTTGAAATGAAAAGGTGGGCGGTGCCCACCCGGCTGAGTCTACACCCGGCCCCTGAAAATCAAATCTGATAATGACTCTGCCCTTTCCTGCCCCAAAACGACGCTACTATTTTTTTGAGAAAAAAACTACTTACCTTGTAATAGCATAATCAAACGGATTCATGTATTCCCCCAACCGCGTGCAAACATCGGCCTCAACCCGGCAATAGATGCAGGCAACTTACCCTCACAGGTCACTCCCAGATAGGTCGCAGCACGAGTTGCGCCGACATACAGGAATTTGTCGAAAAGGTCTGGATACATATTCGCTAACCGATCGATACTTATAAAGAAAACGGCCTCAAATTCAAGCCCCTTGATGTGCTGAATATCGAATACTCGCACATCGTTGTCCTGCCCCATAACTTGCCCATTGGGACATGCGACAACACGAATGTTCTGATTTGAAAGAGCCACATTCAGAACGCTGGCAAGCGACTGAACCCTCTCTTCGCAGTCCACCAGAATGGCAATGGATGGCAATTGCTGCACGAACGACTCAATTTCGACAATTCGTTTCGCTAACCAATTGATAATATCCGCTTGCGCTGGCAAATCTTCTGCCAAAACCGGCTGAACCTCGTCGTAATCTACATTCTCCGGCAATACCCCGCAGTTATTCGTGCCATCTGCGGCCAAATTGATGGCCTTTGCCAACTCGTTAAGCTGTCGACTTTGACGATAAGACACATTTATAGATTTGATTTCTATATCCGGGAAAACCCACTTCATCTCTTCAACCGAACGGCTACCCCAAGATGTAAGGCGCTGATTAAAATCGCCACACGCAAAAAATGAGCGTATGCTGGGGTGCGCCAACTCCGCCATGCAGGCGATTTGTACTGGCGAAAAATCCGTCGCCTCGTCTACCAGAATCTGATTTCTGTATAAGTCGTGAACTGGCCTGAGCGATAACCAGAAAGGAGCATCTATATCACGAACAATACTCGGCACACAGAGCAATTCACCGGAACCTTTAAAGATTGCTAACAGCACTATATCGAGCTCTAGCGGCTGTATGTCCGTTAAACTGAAACCTTCATTCCTGTACCACTTACCCTCCCCCTGGCGAAGGCGACGGAAGGCTCGATACCTCTTTGGGATACCGAATATGTACTTCTTAACTGGATTGATGAAACGCCGTGCACTGGCCTGAATCAGCAGGCTGGCACCGACTTCGGCAAGCTCACTTGCGCTCAAGGTGCGCTCTCCAAGCCACTCTATGATCTTTCCATTCCGTGTGGTTTTTCCCAGACCTTTTTTCCTTGCTTGCGCTCTGGCTTGGCTACGAACTGCTTGCATAAATGCTGCTAGTGCAGCCGCCCGCCCAGTCTTAGGTTGATTATCATCCTCTTCCTCATCGCCATCCTGATCGTCCTGTTCATCATTATCGGTGGCAGGTGTTTGCTGCAGGCTGTCAATAAACGCAGCCAGATCATCTAGAAAGTTTTTATTCCGTTTCAGATTAATAATGGCTATGTCTTCTATTCTCTTATCGGTGACCTTCTTCATTTCGTCGATCATGGCCTTTATGACATTTACTTCTGCATTAAGTGAAGTGAATGTTGTGCCGAATGTTGTTTCAACGCGAGATACGATGGAGAATAGTCGTCGTCCAATCTTTGAGATTTCACTTATTGGGGTATCGCTTAACTCCTGAGCCGCTAAGCGAATTTCATCAATAAAGGAGATTTTTTGCCATTCATTAAAGTCTGAGAACCAGGTGATTGCATTCACCTGTGTTTCAACTGCGATAATCTCTATTTTATCCTTCAGTACAAAGGTGCCACCACCAGACCCAGTGCGTAATATACCAAAGACATTTCTTGCCAGTTCACGGCGATAATCCGACCAGGTTCTGATGCGTTGATCTGACGCAGGTATGCCCTCGCGAGCGAACGCCTCCTTCACATACTGCTTCAGCAATTCTGTGGGCGTGAACATCAGCCAGCTCTTGGCGTGCTCTGTCGAGTCATCGCTGATACTCTCCAATTCATCTACCGTGAGAAAATCATAGTCCAACTTCTGCCCAAGCCGGCGGATCAAGGTAGTAGTTTTTCCCGTACCTGGCGGGCCAAGGATCAACAAGCGACTATCTAGCGACAAGCGAAAGATTTCATCTTGGTATTGATCAAGAATAGGTTGATCCCTGAGCCCCATCCTTGTTATGACATTGCGACGTATGCCCTTGAGAACATTGGCCGAATCACTTTCTTCTGCCAGCAAACGTGCGAGCAAATCTTCATCACCATCAACTCTCTTGAGCAAGGCTCGTAAAGATTTGATAGTAATCGGCCCGTAGTCGTCACCTTCAAGTATGGTGTGTGTGGAATCCCAGCTTTGGCTAATCAACTCTGGGCGGAGCTGGGCGCGCTCCAGCACTTCAAACGTTCCACTCGGCAGAGAAAGTTCTTCGCCCAACGGCAAGGAAGCCAGCCGCCCCACCGGCGAACGATAACTCGCCAATTTGATATCGCTGCCAGTTATCGTAACTGGTGAGGTTCGACAGATGTAATAGGTTATTTTATTACCAGCTTCCCCTACAACCACAACCCTGGAAATGGCTGGCTCGTTGATCAGTTGCTGATAGCTTTCGCGGTTTTTAAAGATAATCTGCTCTAGCGAATGCACCGCCTTTTCAGACGTGAGTGTATTTGTGCTTGCAAATGACTTCGCACCAGGCTCTGCCCCAGTCTGTAGCTTCGTGCGAGCTGTATTGGCAACTTGTTGTAAAGTAATTAAAGTATCATCGGCAATGACTTCGAAATGTTGTTTTAATTCTTGGGACAGGCTCATGTTTACTCCATCTGTTTACTGCCTCTTATCTGGCCTAACATAGTGGAGCTAGCAGCACACGTTTTTTCTTTTTCTGATACTTGCTGTGTTTAAGGATGGAACTGGCAGATTTTTATTTTATTTCTAAATTTCCTATTTATAAATTTCTTTGAATTTACCTTGATGCCTTCATATTTTCAAGAAACTTTTAAGCCTAGATGGCGTATTGCGATAATTTGTTTTTTAGGTATTCTCTTGAAATCCATTTTCAATTGAAAATGGCGCAAAAGGGCATCGAGTAAAAAACCGCCCTTTTGGGGACAGTCTGGGGACATAGTTTTGAGCTGTCTAAATCGTCTAATGTGACTATACCCGAATGTTTACCGCGAGAGGAAGCATAAGTTTGCCGAAAGTAACGGCAAAATCTATTTAAATTGGTATCTAGTTCAGGATTTGGGGAAACATGAGTTTGCCGAAAATAAAAAATGGAAGCATAAGCTTGCCGACTTGAATTTTCATTCAAATTCAATTAGTTACCAAAGATTTTCAATTTTAGTGAAGAGTGGGTCGAAAGTGTCATCGGTCGCTTTAAAACCCGCCAGTCCGGGTCGGTTTAAATCCCGCCAAGTTTAGTGTTCAGTTTCTTTACCATCTTCATTCTTGTTTTTGCAAGCAGTGTCTTTAAGCCGATAGCTTTTTCCGGTAATTTGTATTACGTCAGCCCGGCTCAGGAACCGGTCGAGGATGGCCGTGGCGGTGGGGACGTCGCCGAGCAACTTTCCCCATTCCTCAAGCGGCCTGTTTGAGGTCATGATCGTAGACCTGAGCTCGTAGCGACGCATGATGATCTCGAACAAATACTCGCCGGACTGCTTCGGGAGTTTTTTAAGGCCCATGTCGTCGATGATGAGCAGATCAGGCTTCAGATACCGCCTCAATGCCTTGTCGCTTTCACTGAATGCTTCGGCCTGATTCAGTTCGCTCACCGTGTCAAAGATGGAGCGGTACATGACGACATGCCCCATCTTTGCCGCCTGGTGTCCGATCGCCTGAGCCAGATGGGATTTGCCGACGCCCGGCGGTCCCGTGAAAAGGATATCCCTCTGTTCTCGGATGAACCGGCATGTGGCCAGCTCCATAATCTGCTTGCGCTTTATGGCGGGGTTAAAGCTGAAGTCGAAGTCCTCGATGCTTTTCGTTTCGCGGAACCCTGCGGCCTTGACCCTCCTCTCGATGGCCCTGTCCTCCCTCAGGGCGATCTCGTCACTGATGAGCAGTTCAAGAAACTCAGCATGGCTGAGCTGGTTGCCCTGTGCCTCCTGTATTCGGACCTCCAGCGTTGAGAGGAGGCCGGAGAGCTTCAGGCGTTTCAAGGCGGTCTTAAGTTGTTGGTTCATTTTCGCTCCTTTCCATTATTTGTCTGTTTGAATGAAATCAGCGCCTGATACTCCGACAGAGGCCGGATGATCGGGTGGCTGTCGGTGAACTCAGGCCCGTCCTGCTCGGCAACGCGCTTTATGAGAACTCTTAAGGGGCGCAGCCTGAACATGCCCGCCTTGAGAGCGGTTTTGCTTGCCAGATTGATGGCGCTGGCGGGATACTTCTTAGTCAGCTGCATAAAGCCCTGCAGCACGCGTATCCCTTCGATGCCCCGATGTTCGAGCATGGCCTTCGCCCATTTGCCAGCCTCGTCGCCGATGCCGGAGGTTCTTCGAAGCATAAACTCAGCCCCGCGTTCCACGGCCGATATCTTCTTGTCGGTCAGGTGAGAGAGACTGGTATTGAACATGCCGGGTTTGACTCTCGAATGGATGGCGATCTGCTCGAAGCGGCCGTTGAAGACCCGGACCAGGCGGCTGTCCCAGCGGACCCATACCTCGCGGCCGAGATATTCAGGCGGCACAGAGTAATATGCCTTTGCCACTTCAACGTGGCCGTCGCTGTGGACCTTTCTTCTGCCTTCGTAGTAAAACGGGAACGGCTCTTGGGGAAGAGGCTGAAGCACTGGCCGCTCCACTTCCTCGAACACCTTGCGGACTTGTTTTTTAGTGGTGCCGTGGATGCGCGTGTCGGCAACGTCTCTCTCCCAATCGTCGAGAAACCTCTTCTGCTCGGCCAGGGAAGAGAACGTCCTGCCCTTTAGAGCGTTGTTCTTGACGTACTTGACCCCGCTCTCTATCTTGCCTTTGTGCCGGGGCGTATAAGGTTTCGTGGGGAGAATGACAGTCCCGTAATGGCGTGCGAAGCTCGTCACCTTTGGGTTGATATCCGGGTCGAACCAGTCGGCGTTCTTCACGGCGGCCTTCAAATTATCAATCACCAGGGTCCTGGGAACGCCGCCGAACGCCCTGAAGGCGTTCTCCAGGCTGCGGATGAAGTCCTCCGTGGTTTGCCGCCAGACCGGCTCGCTGTAGCTTTTGCGGGAGTGGCTGAGCGTTATACGCAGGATATGAGGGCGCAGCCTCTTGCCGTCTTCGAAAACCCAGGCTCCGGAGCCGAAGTCAACTTGCGCTTCCTGGCCGGGCTCGCATTCCATCCTCCTGAAGGGCAATGGCGTAGAGACACCCAGTCTCCGAACGAACCTTTTCACGGAAGAATATGAGCCGGTGAACCCGTTCTCACACCTCAGGTCCTGCCAGATACGCTGGGCAGTGAGCCCGGCGTCGCACTTGCTCTTGATTAGGTCCCTGAACGGGTCGCATTGGCTGGCTCTTCCGGACGGGCGCCCGGAAGAAGGGATAAAAAGCCACTCTTCCAACCTCCCGGACCCGGCGGTCGGAATGGCGGGGTTTGAGTCTTCAGGTAGCTCGGAGCCGGGGGTCACAATGGCGGGTTTTGACTGAGCGCGCCGCAGACGGTCGTAACGCGCCACGGTCTCTCGGTCAATGCCGAGCTCCCGCGCTATGCGCCGGTACGACCACTTCTGTTCCAGTAAGCCTATGATTGCGTGGATGTTTGCCATCTTGAGCCTGTTTGACATGTACACCTCCTCGGAAGAAGGCATACAATATCACCTCTCAAAAATGGCGGGGTTTGATTCGACCCTATGTGGCGGGTTTTAAGCGGCCGCTAACACGAAAGAAATGCTCAGTAACTGTATTCATTAATCCAAGGTAGACCAATACTAAAATCCTGTGGAGGAAAACGAGGTAATGATTTAGACTCAGAAGTGCCTTAACCGGGAGACCGACTGTAAACGCAATATCGTTCAGGGCAGTTTATTGGGGCGAGTTGCTTCTAGACTGGTCGAGAGAGAGGTTTTTTCAATTCCTTTTAGTTCAGCGTAAATGGTGCAAAGCTTTCAACGCATAATCCCAGGCTATCCGCTCTTGCTCTAATCGAATATTGTGTCCCCATCGTTGCTGTTTGAGACTAAGATATACATCTCGTTCGCTCTTTGTCAGAAAACCCAGTTCTGAAGCAGCATGCTGTTCCTTTTCCCCTACCCATAATGTTCTATGACAGAGCAAGGTATCTTCATCCATAAGTACGGATTGAAGATTAGGCAAATAAGAACGTGCTCTATGTAGGATAGAAAAACCATGTGTATCCAAATCCCCCCAATAAATGCACATCGCCTGCTTAACCCATGGCAGATAAGCTAGCACGTCTACATTATAACCAAGGCCCATGACAGCGACTGTTCTAGGCATGTCAGGCAGGGCTAATCCTGTTTGAAGGTTCTCAATAATGAAAACGTGCGAAGCTGGCAAATTTGATTTTGCTAATTCTTCAACTGGTGCTGTGATATCACTAATGCCCCCAAAATGGTCGCGGAATGTTTTATCAAGCAATCTCAATCTTATAAGAATAGGGAGAGGCTTCAAACCACATAGCTTATAAAAATTTAAGCCGCTAGAGAAATTTCCTTGAATTGCCGCCACGAGCTCGGCTAGAAGCCCTTTGCGTTTCTCAATCCATTTACTATCAATGCCGGCGACTGGCACTTGACGAGTATATAGATTTGAATCAGGGTTCGTAGTGATCCATTCCAGCAGCTCAAAAAGCCGTTGAAAATCTGAATCACTATAATCAGCTAGAACATCAAAATGGCGAGCAAGGTTTAATACTAAAGCTGGCCAACGTGCAACTAAAGTCTGATAACGTATAGCAGCTTGTTGCCATCTCGTATTCTCACCGATCCACATAGCTATGTCTTCAGGCCTTTGTAGTATGAGTTTGGCAGGCAAACGCTGTACACCCAGTGACTTCCAGTGTCGCTCACACCAGGAAATGACTCCATTGCCAGTCCATGTTTGCCAAGCTACTACCCATGCTCTAACACTTTCGAGTTGCCGAAGAGCAAGCTGCTCCGAGGGAATTCCGAGCGCAATTTCCAAAGGCCACTTGCTGCCCTCACCATATGAGGACAGCCATTCGCGATGTCTATTCTGAAAGTACCGTATCAACTGCTTACGAATATCTTCCGGGAACTTCATAGTACTGATTCCTCTCGACCATGGTCCGGGAGCTTCAGTCGCTGTCTATCATCATCATATTCAATCAACAGAACCCCTGAAATACGCCGCTCGGTGATATCGACAAAACAGGCCCCTCCGATGAACGGCTCCAAAGTCATTACTGACTTAAGAGGTGTGGCGACTATCATCTGAAAGCCAAAATTAGTAAAGATGTTCATAGCCAGAGTCGTGAACTCGTTATCAGCCTTGTCGAAGGCTTCATCGAGCACGACTGGAGCATACATCGGCACACCGTGATCATTTCCACCTAATTGATACCGCAGAGCGGCGGCAAGACAGGTTGTTGCGAGTTTCTGGCGCTGCCCCCCAGACTTGCCCGCGCCACTTCGATATATCTCTATCACATCATCGCTTTCGTCAATTTCGCGTCCAATAAATTCAATATGTTGTCGAACATCCAGAACGGACTCTCGCCAGCGCTTCTGCTCTGGGTCCTGACTTCCGAGCCGCTCTACGAGCCGTCGCAAAGCTAAAAACTGGGACTCTGCAAATTCACGATCTTCACTCCATGCATGGCTCAATGCTTGTTGTATGTCCTGCTTGAATTCTCTGACCTCAGGGAGTTGCCTGTCGTCGGCATTTATGTGCAGATAGGTGCGTTGACTGTCGCTTTGATTGAATGGGACCTGCCTAAGACTTTCATTGACAAGTTCCATACGTTCAAGAATGGCCTTCCGGGCGTTATTCAAATAAGTTGAAAGCGCGGCGAGATTTTGATGGCTCTGGTTCCGGAGCAGGTCGAAAAATCGATATTCGTAATCTGGTAATCCATCAGTTTCCAGGCGAACCAGTTTCGTGAAGAAATCCGGTGCGGCTGCGAGCGTTGAATCCAATCCGTCCGCTTCAGCACGCCACCTGCGGATGAATTCAGCGAAAGAGCCCTCAATGGACTTCTCGCAGGTGCTGATTCCCAGGCTTAACCCCTCGATTTCTGTGGTAAGTGCCTTTGACACAGTTCTGTCCAGAGAATCAAGATTATCGAGCCTAGCAGGTTCCAACTTACTGAAACGTTCATCCAGTCCTTGGCGTTGGTGAGGTGTCAACTTAAAAATGGATGGGTCATTCCGTAATGAATCCAGCTGCTTCTGGCATTCTGCAATTTTGCTCAGAACATTTTTTTGAGTGGCTTTGAGGTCACGAAGGTCATTATCCTCTTGATTCACCAATTCTTTCTGTTGCTGAATCTGTGCACCGATTCGCTGTAATTCTGTATTGCCTTCTCGTGCTACTTTCAACTGCTTGTCAATGATATCAATGCGCTCCAGCAAGGGCATGATATCTATTTCTTGCCACTGGAAATTGACTAAGGTCTGGCACTGGATGGCCCTGTTTGCTCGAGCCATGTTCTTGTCCATCAGTACCTTAATCTCACCTTCCAATCGGGAAATTTTTTCCTGTAATTTCCGTTCTTGTTCCTCAAAAATTGAAAGCTTTTCTCGATTATCGAAGCCGAGCACCCAATTTTGACGATTATTAACACTGCTTCGATCATCCTTCTCGTGTCGTGACTTATTATGCTTTATTTGACCTTCTCGGGTAAGAGCTCGATCCGTCTTCCTCAAAGCCTGAACAGAGTCAACACAGGCGTAATCGAAATGTTGGCGCAATTCAGCTTGCAGCCAATCCGCATACCCGCCTTCCTTAATATTTAACTTGAAAACGAGGGAATTCTTCTCAAGTGGCCTAGGAGCCTGTCGGAGAAATACTTTTGGCGGGAGATATGATATATTGACCTGAAGTGAGCTGGAGGGTCAATCTAGTGAGCAGATTATTCAAGGAGTATAACCCTGATCAGATGTATCTTTTGCCG
>Ga0209751_10000804_pt1 | contig 33137 bp, 31 predicted proteins | sample RifCSP13_1_FD_184019 | JGI IMG/M metagenome (GOLD analysis project Ga0209751, IMG submission 184019) | Soil microbial communities from Rifle, Colorado - Rifle CSP2_sed 13_1 (SPAdes) (version 2) | ecosystem: Environmental > Terrestrial > Deep subsurface > Rock core/Sediment | place: Rifle...
CGCGTCCGCCGAATCGGCGAGCTCGGCGAGCGGGACGAAGGCCGCGTCGCTCACTTCGACGCGGTCGGGCCTGGGCTCGCCCGACTCGTAGGCCATCGTGAAGATGAGGAACGTGTCGTTCACCTTCGGGGTCACGAGGTTTCGCACCGCGATGAGGCGGCCCGCGCGCCCGATGATCCCGGTCTCCTCGAGGACCTCGCGTTCGACCGTCCGGACGACGGACTCCCGCGGCTCCACGTAGCCGGACGGGATGGCCCATCGCCCGGCCCACGGGCCGTACGTCTTCCGGACGACGAGGAGGGCGTCCCGGCGGACGAGGAAGGCGCCCACCCCGACCGTGATCGGATACGACGCGACGTTCGCCGACATGGGGACCTCGTACGCGCCTGGACGGGATGGCTTTTATCCCTCGCCGCGTTGGCCCGCGTCGGCCGGTGGCTCGATGGCGCGCAAGGTCACGTACACCCCACGCCGCTTCCTCCCGAGGATCTGGGACCTGCGAAATTACGACGTCGCCCCGGACGGCCGGACCCTCGCATACGGTGTGCGCCGGAAAGACCAGTGGGCCGTCCTCGTTCGGGACCTCCGGACGGGCCGGGAGCACCCCGCGATGCGCACGGTGGAGTCCGTCGGGAATCCCGAGTTCTCCCCGGACGGGAAGTGGCTCGCCTTCCAGTCCGACTTCGAAGGGGACGAGAACCACGATATCTTCGTCGTGCCGACGAAGGGCGGCCCCGCGCGGCGCCTCACGGACGATCCGATGGACGACGCGTCCCCGCGGTGGTCGCCCGACGGCACGAGGATCGCGTTCGTCTCGAACCGATCGGGGGATCGGGAGAACGTGTTCGTCGTGGACGCGCGGGGAGGCGAGGCCCGACAGCTCACGTTCGAGGAAGACATCGTGAGCGACATCGCGTGGCGGCCGGACGGGCAGGCCATCGCGTTCGTCGTCGGCACGGGGAACCGGGACTGGATCGGCCAGGTGGACCTCGCGGGCCGGTCCGAGAGCCTGGTCGCGTTCCCGGACGCGGAGGCGGGCTTCACGGCGGACTACGGGTCCGCGGAGCCGTGGTCCCCGGACGGGAAGGCCCTCGCGTTCGTCTCGAGCGTCCGCGACCGTCAGGACATCGGGGTCCTCGACCTCGCGACCCGCGAGGTCGCCTGGATCGTCCAGGGGCGCCACGACGCGTCGCGGCCTGTATGGTCCCCCGATGGCGCGCGGGTCGCGTTCCTCGAGAACCGGGACGGGAACATCCGGCTCCACACGATCCGCAGGGATGGCCGGGGACGCCGGCCTGTCTCCCCCGCGGAGGGCGTCGCGAACCGCGCCGCATGGCATCCGGACGGGCGCGGGTTGTTCTACCAGCACTCCACGGCCCTCCGGCCCGCGAGGCTCCTCTTCGTGCGAGGAGCCCGGCCCGCCGTCGTCGTGGACGCGGCCCGGACGACCCTCCCGAACCCGGAGTTCGCGGCCCCGAGGCTCGTGCGGTATCCATCCTCGGACGGGACGATGATCCCCGCGTGGCTGTACGTCCCGCCGAAATCCCGCGCCCGCAAGGCCGGGATCGTCGTGCCCCATGGCGGCCCGGAGAGCCAGACCCTCAACGAGTGGGACAGCGGGGACTTCGCCCCCCAGTTCCTCGCGGCGGAGGGGTTCACGGTCCTCTATCCGAACTACCGGGGCGGAATCGGGTATGGCCGCGCGTGGCGCAGGGCCGCCGATCGGCGGCTCGGAGACCTCGACGCGCAGGACACGATCGCGGGGGGCCGTTGGCTCCTGGAGAAGGGGCTCGTCCCCGCGGGCCGGCTCGGGGTCCTGGGCACGTCCCACGGAGGCTACCTGACGGCCCACTGCCTCGAACAGGCCCCGGACCTGTGGGCCGTCGGGGTGAGCATCGTCGGATACTTCAACTGGCTCACGGAGACGACGACGGAACGCGGGAACCTCCAGAAGTACGACCGGTGGAAGATGGGAGATCCCGCGACGCCGGAGGGCGTCGCCCTCTTCGAGAAGCTGTCCCCGATCCACTACCTGGACCGGATCCGCGCGCCCACCCTATTCACGTCGGGAGGCCACGACCCGCGGTGCCCGCCCACGGAGGCGCGCGCGATGGTCGAGGCGATGCGTCGCGCGGGGAAGACGGTCGACCACCTGGAGTTCCCCGACGAGGGCCACTGGCCGCGCAGGCGGGCGAACGAGATCCGGTTGTACGAGCGCGCGATCGCCTGGCTGAAGCGGTTCCTCCCGGACGAGGCCCCTAGAGGCAGGTCTTCGCGGCACTGAGGAACGCGTCGATCACCGCGGGCTCCGCCTGCGTGCCCATGGAGCCGATCCGAATCGTCTTGCCCCGGAGTGGGCCCAGACCGCCTGCGATGTGGACGTTGTGCTCGTCCCGGAGTCGCTCGACGAACTTGCCCGGGTCCAGGCCGGGCGGAGGCGACACGCACGCGACCGTGTTCGAGAGGAGCGGCTCCGCCGCGAACGGGGCGAAGCCGAGGGACGCGAGTCCGCCTCGCAGTTTCGCGGCCATCGTCGCGTGCCGCGCGATCCGGGCCTCGAGGCCCTCTTCCTTCACGAGCTTGAGGGCCCGGTGCACCGCGAAGAACAGGTTCGACGAGATCGTCGTGGGGGACGGATGCCAGTCGCCCCACTCCCGCTCGTAGCGGTCCCACGTGAACAGGTTGAAGTACCACCCGTCCGCGTCCTTCGGGTCCGCGGACTCCCAGAGGGAGGGCGCGACCGCGACGGGCGAGATCCCGGCGGGCGCCGCGAGGCACTTCTGGGACGCGCTGAACCCCGCGTCGATCCGGAGCGATCCGAACGGCAGGGGCAGGCCCGCGAGGGAGGAGACCGCGTCCACGAAGACGAACGCGTCCTTCGCGTGGGCCGCTTCGACGACCTCCGCGAGGGGGTTTGTGACCCCCGTCGAGGTCTCGTTGTGCACGATCACGACGGCCCGGGCGGGCTCCCGGAGGGCTTTCGTGAGGCCCTCCACGTCGGGCCCCTGGCCCCACGGGGAGGGGACGACGGCCACGCGGAGGTGATGGGACTCGAGGACCTCCCGCATCCGGTCCCCAAAGAACCCGTTGTCGACCACGACGGCTCGGTCCCCGCGTCGCAGGAACGTGTGGGCGAGGGCCTCGATCCCGGCATGGCCGGGGCCCAGGACGGGGAACACCCTGGCCTTCGGGGCCGCCCAGACGTACCGGAGGAGGCGCTCGACCTCCCCGTATGTCTCGACCCATGCGGGGCCATAGTGCGGTAGCGCCGGCTTCGCCAATTCCTCCTGGACGCGAGGGTGGAGAGGGACCGGCCCGGGCACGAGGAGGAGGGGGGCGCGCATCCAGGCCTCTCATGAATGGACGGGACGCTACTTCAAAGTGTCCCGCCCCGTGTCAGCACGGAGCACGTCTCAGTCCCGGATGCCGTTCTCCGAGACGCTGAAGACCGCCTCGGCTTCCGGGAGGCTCGGGGAATCGATCAGGCGGGCGATCCGCTTCCCGCCTTTCGACTTGCGCAGGTAGATCCGGAACGTCGCGCTGTGTCCGACCACGTGCCCGCCAACGGGCCGGGTCGGGTCCCCGAAGAACGCGTCGGGCTTCGCGTGGACCTGGTTCGTGACGTAGATCACCGCGTTGTGCAGATCCCCGAACCGCATGAGCTCATGGATGTGCTTGTTGAGCAGCTGCTGCCGTTCCGCGAGGACGCCCCGGCCGATGTACTCCGCGCGGAAGTGGGCCGTGAGAGAGTCGATCACGATGAGGCGGACGGGGAAGTCCTTCGCGAGCTCGTCCGCCTTCTGGACGAGGAGCATCTGGTGGTGGCTGTTGAACGCCCGTGCGACCTGGATCCGCTTGAGGATCTTCTCCGAGTCGAGCTCAAGGGCATCCGCCATGTGCCGGATGCGCTCCGGCCGGAACGTCTGCTCCGTGTCGATCCAGACGGTGTCCCCGTCGAGGCCACCGTCCTCCTCTGGGCGCGTCACGTTCACGGCGAGCTGGTGCGCGAGCTGGGACTTGCCCGATCCGAACTCGCCGAACGTCTCCGTGATGGCCTGCGACTCAAGGCCCCCGCCGAGCAGCTCGTCCAGGGCCTTCGAGCACGTCGTGAGCTTCGCGACGCTCTTCCGGCGCTCGAGGATCACGTCGCCCGTCTCGAAGCCGCCCACGTCGACGGCCTCTCGGGCCGCCAGGATGATCTTCTGGGCCACGTTCGTCCCGAGCTCCGCGGCGTCCGCGACCATCGCGGGCGAGGCTACGGCGAGGCCCATGAGGTCCGTGAACCCGGCCTCGCGGAGCTTCTCCGCCGTCGCGGGGCCTACTCCGGGGAGCTCCTCGATCGACTTGACGGTCGCAGCGATGGCCACCCTTTCACCCTTCGTCTCATCTCGGACCATGCCCTAAAAGGTAACACGGGGGGGTGTGTGAAACTATCGATTTTGGGCCTATCGCCCGACGTGCTCACGCCTCGTTCGCGGTGCGGGCCGTGGACGACCCGTCGACCTCCCGTGTCTCCGGCCCGTTGGCCGAGGTATCCCGCCAACCGCTCGCGAGTCGGAGATAGAGGAACACGGGCTCGCCCAGGCGGGCGATCATGAGCCCCTTGTGTGTGAGGGAATACCGACTGTCCGCCGGACGCTTCCCCACGGCGTCGCGGGTGATGAGCCCCATCTTCTCGAGCTGCCGGAGCTTCGAGCGGAGGAGGGGCGTGCCGATCCGCCCGAGGGACCCCCTCAGCTCGGAGAAGGTGATCGATTTCGTCAAGTGTGCGACCGCGAGGATGTCGAGGGACCATCGGCCGAAGATCGTCCTCGCGATCTTCAGGTTCCGGCGGACCGTGGTCTCGATGTCCGCGTCGGGCATCGCCCCCGACCGGCGGTAGATGTCCTGGGAGAACCGCGAGCACGTCTCCGCGAGGATCGTGAACCGGTCCATGAGGTCCCGGAAGAGATGCTCATCGTCGGACCGCATGGTCCCGGGGCGTCCGCGATGGGTCGCCGAGCTCTCCCGCTCATGCCCGGCCTGATCCACGGTACTCCCCTCGCCCGCCAAGTGCGAGGGCTCGAGGACTGTGTTCGCACGCTCGGTCACGGCCCGGCGACAGTCGCATGTGGGTATTTGGGCCCCATGTGTACAACATGATATCACCTGTGTTGGGGAACGACCCTCCCCGGAGCCCCTCCGGAGAGGCCATGGACCCGCGACCCCGGGCCGGCCGCCGCGACCGCGGTCACCTTTTTCCATCCCCGCGTGATGTTCGAGGGCGGTGCCCGAGCGCCTCTCGTTCGATCGCGTCGCGTCCATCTACGACGACACGCGCGGCCTGGCCCCCCGGGTGCTCGCGCGCGTGCTCGACGTCCTCGTCGAAGAACTCGAGGGGGACCGCGTCCTCGAAATCGGCGTGGGGACGGGGCGGTACGCGGTGCCCCTCCAGAAGAGCGGGATCGACGTCGTCGGGATCGACATCTCGCGGAAGATGGTCGAGCTCGGCCTCGCGAAAGGTCTGCGCAATGTCGTCTTCGCGGACGGGGCCCGCCTTCCCTTCGAGGACGGCACGTTCGACGTCGCGACGACGAACCACGTCCTCCACCTCGTCCCGGACTGGCGGGAGGTCCTCGGAGAACTCGCGCGCGTGACCCGGACGAGGTACTTCAGCGTCCTCGAGGACGGGGACCGATGGCCCATCAAGACGGAGTACGACCGGCGGGTCCGGGAGGGCGGACATCCATGGAAGGCGCCCGGCCAACCCGAGCGCGGCCTGCCGGACCTCCTCACGCCCGACGTCGTGATGCCCGTCGGGCCGTTCCACGAGGAGATCCCTGCGGACGTGCTCCTCGACGAGCTCGACGGCCGGATCTACTCGTCCCAGTGGGAGGTGCCCGAGGCCTTGCACCAGCAGGTCATGGCCGCGCTGCGGGACGCCTGGGCGGGCCGGGAGCTCTCCCGGTCGTACTCGATGGCGATCACGTTCTGGCGGGTCGAACGGATCGCGGCGTTCGCGCGATCCCGTCAGATGTCGTGAGGCGCGCCCGCGAAGGCGATGAGCGCCTCCCGCTCGAGGAAGTGCAGCTGACCCGGGATCACGATCGTATGCGGGGGCGGTCCGAGGTCCCGCTCGATGAGATCCCCGATCGAGCCCGCGGCCGCCCGGACGTCGGGCGACCCGACGCGGCTCACGACGCACGCGAGCGCGGAGACCGCGATGGCGTCCGTCTTCGCCTGGCGGGCCACGTCGACGAGGTATTCCAAGGCCTCCCTGGGGTCGAGGAACGTCCCGTCTCCGAGGACGTCGAGCAGGACGAGGCTGTGGAGCCCCGCCCCGCGGTTCCCCGCAATCGCCTCGACCGGGCTCGACGGACGGAAGGCGGCCGTCGGCCTCGGGACCGTCGTCGTCCGGCCGAACTTGTATGCCTGGAGGCCGAGGGTCCCCGCGACCGCGGTGAGCACGGACACGCCGTGAACGATCCGGGTCGGGATCCCCTTCGCCGCGGCCCGGAGGCGCAGGTCCACGTGGGTCGTCGCGACCATGGGGTCTCCCGCGACGAGGAACGCGACTCGGCGTTCCTTCGCCGCGGCCAAGATCTCGTCCCCGGACTCGACGCGCTCGCGGTCCAGGACCAGGACCCGCTTGCCCACGAGGCTTTCGACCCTCTCCGGGCCCGCGCCCGCCAGCGCGGACGTGTAGAACTCCGCGAACACGGCGTCCGCGGCACGAGCTTCTTCGAGCCCCCGGAGCGTGAGCCCCTTCTCGTCGTGGAGCCCGAGGCCGATGAAGACAAGCTCCCCCATGAGGCGCCGAACCGCGCGGGGACGAATGAACGTTTGCTAGAGGAGATTCTCGATCGCGAGGAGCACGCCGAACGTGAGGGCCGCCACGACGGACATGCGCACGGCCTTCAGCCACGGCCTCCGCCCCGTGAGCTTGCCGAGGAAGAATCCCGCGCCGAAGATGATCCCGATCCCGGTCACGCTCGAGACCGCCGCCGCGACGAGGAAGCTCGGTAGGACGCCGACCTGGAACAGGACGAGCGGCACACTCGTGATGCCCGCCACGGCGAGCGGGGCCAGGAAGTTCACGAACGCGATCGAGATGCGCGAGATGCGGAGGTCGCGGGAGATCCGCGTGTTGTCCAGGCGGGAGAGCATCGCGCGCTCAAGGTGCTGAAGCCGCAGCTCCCCCTCCGTGTGCTCCGCCTCGTACACGCTGACCCCCGTCGAGATCCCGATCGCGAGGCACGCCGCGAGCATCGTCCCGAGGGCGAACTCGAGGCCCAGGTCCGGCTCCGCGGTGGTCGCGGCCAGGATCCCGAGGACGACGAACGTGGAGTCGAACAGCGTGTTGACGAAGTAGCGGCGGAACAGGTCCGCGAACTCGACCAATCAGGCTCCCACGTCCCCATGGAGGGGGACGTTATGAGCCCTTCGAAAGTTCTTCATAGCTAGGCCCCATCGCGCCTCCCATGGAGGCGTGGTGCGTCGCGGTCCCTCGGGAACGGGCCGAGGAGATCCGTCGCGCGCTCCAGGAGAAGGGACTCCTCCGGACCGATGCGCGCATCGTCCCGGAAGGCCCCCGCGTGTACCTGCCCACCGTGCACCCCGTGGATGTGGGCTACCCGGTCCAGCGTCGTGCTTTCGAGGGGGGGGCACGGCCCGTCCGTTCGTACCGCGAGCTCGTCGAGGTCCCGGACGGACTCCGGCCGCGGTTGCCCTCCTCGTTCGACGTGATCGGCGACATCGCCCTGATGAAGATCCCGGAAGAGCTCGTCCCGCATCGGGCGGAAATCGGCCGGGCCGTCCTCGCGTGGAACCGAGCCCTCCGGGTCGCGGCGTGGGACCGCGGGGTGAAGGGGGGCTACCGGGTCCGGGACGTCGAGATCGTCGCGGGCGAGCGACGGACGACGACGGTCCACACGGAGCATGGCCTCCGCTACCGGGTCGACGTGGCGCGGGCGTACTTCAGCCCGAGGCTCGGCACGGAGCGCAAACGGGTCGCGGACGCCGTGCATCGGGGCGAAGCGGTCGGCGACCCCTTCGCGGGAGTCGGCCCGTACGCGATCCTCATCGCTCGGACCCGGGATCCCGCCAGGGTCGTCGCCTCGGACTCGAACCCGGTCGCCGTGGAACTGCTCCGCGCGAACGTCGGGTCGAACCGGGCGGCACGCGTCGATGTCCGAGAGGGCGATGCGAGGGCCGTCCTGGGAGGCGCGGCCCCGCTCGACCGGGTCATCCTCGACCTGCCCCATTCCGCGCTCGACTTCTTCGGGGACGCCCTCGGCTCCCTGGCCGGCCGCGGAACCGTCCACCTGTACGGAATCCTGGAGCACGCCGAGCGGGAGAGCCGGGCCGAGGAGATCCGATACCTCGTGGAGCGCGAGGGGCGGTCCCTCGAGGACCTGCGCGTCCATACGGTCCGCGCGTACTCGCCGACGCAGCATCACGTCGCGTTCGACGTCACGGTGGGTCCAGCGTGACGCCCCGCTGACCCTGGTACGTGCCGGATCGGCGGTCGTACGTCTCCGACGCGGGGGACTCGAGGGTCAGGAACACGAGCTGCGCGAACCGGTCGCCGATCGCGATCTCGAGGGGATCCGACGACCCGTTCAGCGCGCCGAAGGTCAGGGTGCCCGTGAACCCTGCGTCGATCAGTCCGAACGACGCGAGCACGCCTCGGCGGGCCCACGTGGTCCGGAGCCAGATCTGACCCGCGATGTGGCGCCCGAGTGACACGACCTCTCGCGTGCTCACCGCGAAGCGGACCATCGGCGGGACGACGGCCCGACCCGACGTGACCTTCGCACGCGTGGCCGGGACGACGACCTCCGCGACGGCCACGTCGTACCCGTTCGGAGTGAGGTTCGTCTCCTCGAAGGGTTCGATCCGGATCTCCCCCTTGGCCCGGTACCTCCGGAGGTCCCCGTCGGAGAGGAGCGCCACGGCCGCGCGGTATTCCGGGGCGGCCATTAAGGGTTCCGGGGCTCCACCCACATCGGGCCTCGAAGGGTATGTACGGAGACTTTCTCAGGAGGACGCGCCATCGGATTCAGGTGGCTTGCCATGGACGCCGTCCTCCTCGAACCACGACCCCGGGAGACACCGGAGGACGCATGCCCGCACGCACAGGTCCGGGCGCTCGGGACGGACGCGAACACGACGTTCGTCCGGTGCCTCGCGTGCGACCGCATCCTGATCGTTCAGGGAGGTCGGGCGTGGACCCTGCGGGCCTGAGCGGACGCGGTGCGCCCGCGTCGGCTCCGAAGGTTTAAGCGAGTCCCGATTCTTAGGCCGCCTCAAGGTCGGACCATGGATTTCCGCCTGACCGAGGCGCAGAGGCTCGTCCAGGAGACCGCCCGGGACTTCGTGGATCGCGAACTGATCCCCCACGTCCGGGACTGGGAGGCGAAGGGCGAGGTCCCGCGGCCGTTCTACGACAAGATGGCGAAACTCGGGTTCCTGGGGGCGCCTGTTCCGGAGAAGTACGGCGGCGCGGGGATGGACTACGTGTCGTTCGCCCTCCTCGTCGAGGAGATCAGCCGCGGCTCGTCCAGCGTGCGCACGACGATCTCCGTCCAGACGTCCCTTTCCGAGACGACCCTCATGCTGTTCGGGACGGAGGGGCAGAAGCGGGAGTGGCTCGTGCCCCTCGCGAAGGGGGAGCGGTTCGGTGCGTGGGCCCTCACGGAGCCGGAGGCGGGGAGCGACGCGGCGAACCTCGGGACGACCGCGAGACTCGATGGAGACGAATGGGTGCTGAACGGCCGGAAGCGGTTCATCTCCAACGGGAGCGTCGCCGACCTCGTGTTCGTGTACGCGCGGGACCCCGGCAGCAAGCGACACGAAGGGCTGTCGTGCTTCGCCGTCCCGAAGGGGACTCCCGGATTCACGGTCACGAAGGTCGAGACGACGACCAAGCTCGGGCTCCGAGCGAGCCCCACGGCGGACCTCGCGTTCGAGGACTGCCGCGTCCCCGAGGCGAACCTCGTGGGGAAACGCGGGAACGGCTGGGATCAGGCCATGCGCACCCTGAACAGCGGGCGACTCGGGATCGCCGCGGGGGCCGTGGGCGTCGCGCGGGCCGCCCTCGAGGCGGCCACGAAGTACGTCCAGGAGCGGAAGGCGTTCGGGCGGCTCATCGGGGACTTCCAGCTCATCCGCGAGATGATCGCGGAGTCCGCGACGGAGATCGACGCGGCCCGGCTCCTGACCCTCCGCGCGGCCCACCTCCGGGACCTGGGCCAGGACAACACGAAAGAGGTGTCCATGGCCAAGCTGTTCGGGGCCCAGATGGCCATGCGCGTGACGGACCGCGCGATCCAGATGCACGGCGGATACGGGTACAGCGGAGACTTCGACGTGGAGCGGTACTTCCGCGATGCGAGGATCCTCGGTCTGTACGAGGGCACGAACGAGATCCAGAAGCTGATCATCGCGGAGCGCGTCCTGGGGCCGCCCTCGAAGCGGCCGTGAGGCCGGATGGCCGCGGACTGCATCTTCTGCAAGATCATCCGGCGGGAGGTCCCTGCGAGCATCGTCCGCGAGGACGCGGACACCCTCGCATTCATGGACATCCGGCCCATGAACTCGGGCCACGTCCTCGTGATCCCGAAAACCCACGCGGTCCTCCTCGAGGAGCTTCCCGGCGGCGGTGCCGGGCGCCTGTTCGAAGCGACGAGGGCCGTCTCGGGGGCGCTCCGTCGCGCCGGGATCCGCTGCGAAGCCGTCAGCCTGTACGTCGCGGACGGACGCGAGGCGGGTCAGGAAGTCCCTCACGTGCACGTCCACGCGATCCCCCGGTTCGCCGGCGACGGGTTCGGCCTCCGCGTCACGCCGGGCTACGGCCGAATCGCGCCGCGAGACGAGCTCGAACAGATCGCCGGGAAGATTCGTCAGGGACTCGGGGCGTCAGGTCCCTAGGCGCGCGCGAATCGCCTCGAGGTCGTCGCGGGCCAACTCGGCGCGTGCGGTCGGGAAGAGGCTCACCTTCTCCTTGCGGAAGTGGTCCGCGAGGAACTGGATCGTGAAGACCCCGTGGCGGTTCATCTCGTAGATCGCCGCCGCCGGGGGGCGTTCGAGGTCGAGGGCCGCGCGAGCTTCCTTGAGCTTTCCGATCTCGCGGCGGATCTCGTCGTGTTCGTACTGGACGACGTTCACGAGCGATCCGAACCGGCCGAGCTTCACCTCGAGGATGGGCAGGACGGACTCCTCCTCGAGGCGGAAGTGGGGGACGAGCTCCTCCTCGAAGAAGCGGATCGCCTCGTCGAGGAGGATTCGATTCTCCTCCGTGACCTCGAGCGTCGCCGTCATCTCGTCGAGGGTCGCCTCGAGCTCGGAGAGCTTCTCGATGAAGTCGCCGTGTTCGTCGAGGAGGCGCGCGAACGGGTCCGACGCGTCGCCCATGGGCCCTCCCTACGGAGAGAATCGGGCCGGGGTCCGCGGGAACGGGATCGCGTCCCGGATGTGGTCCAGCTTGCAGATCCACTGGATGAGCCGCTCCATCCCCATGCCGAACCCGGCGTGCTGGACCGAGCCGTACCGCCGCGAGTCGAGATACCACGCATACCGCCGCGGGTCCTCGCCCTGCTCGGCCAGGGACTTCTCGATCGTCGCGAGGTCCGTCTCCCGCTCGCTCCCGCCGACGATCTCGCCGACCCCGTCCCCCCCGATCACGTCGAACGCGAGGACGAGATCGGGCCGCGCCGGATCGCGGGCCTTGTAGAACGCCTGGGAGACCTTCGGGTAATGGGTGACGACGATCGGCTTCGACTTGCCCTCCGTCAACGCGCGCTCCTCGAGGGTCCGCAGGTCTTTCCCCCACTCGAGCTCCATCCCTTTCGATTTCAGGATCTTGAGCGCCTCCTCGTACGTGACGTGTTCGAACGGCGGCGTGACGGCCTTCAGGAACTCGGGGGTTCGGCCGAGCGCGGCCACGTCGTCCGGGCGCTCGTCCGCGACCCGGCGACATGTGTGGGCGATGACGCCCTCCGCGTGCTCGATCACGTCCTCCATCCCGGCCCACGCCTCCTCGATCTCCGCATGCCAGTACTCCGTGAGGTGACGACTCGTCCGGGACTTCTCCGCGCGAAACGACGGCCCGATGTAGTAGACCTTCTCCATGGCCACGGCGAGCGCCTCCGCGTACAGCTGCCAGGATTGGGTCAGGTACGCCTTGCGACCGAAGTAATCGACCTCGAACAGGGTCGAGCCGCCCTCGCTCCCGGCGGGCGTGATCATGGGCGGGTGGACCTCCCAGAACCCCTTCTCCCGGAAGTACTCGTGGACCGCATCGAACGCCGTGTGGCGAACCCGGAACATCGTCGTCATCCGCTGGGACCGGACCCACAAGTGCCGGACGTCGAGGAGGAACTCCTCGCTCAGGTCCTCCTGAATCGGGAACTTCTCCGCGAAGTGGACCACGCGCACATGGGACGCGCGGATCTCCACGCCTCCCGGGGCCCGGGCGTCCTTCGCGACGGTCCCTCGCACCTCGACCGCGGACTCGATGAGGGCCCTCTCGACCGCCGCGAAATCGTCCGCGGGCACGGCGTCCCGCGACACGGTCACCTGAACGATGCCCGTCGCGTCCCGAACGACGACGAAGGCCTTGCCGCCGACGGTCCGGATCCGGTAGACCCAGCCTCGCAGCTGGACCTCCGTGCCGGCATGGCGTCCCTTCAGGATGTCCGCGACCGCGGTCATGAAGGCCGGGCCATCCCGGTGTGGCTAGATTACCCTTTCGCGGTCGTCGAAAGGGAGAAAAACCATCGACGCGCTCCTCTCCCGCTTTGCTGCGACTCGCTCGTCTCGGCGACCTCGATGCCCTCGTCCGGATCGAGAAGACATGTTTCCCGCGGGGTCAGTTCCGACGGGATCACCTGGAATGGATCATCCGGAACGAGCGGGGGCTCACCCTCGTCGAGGAGACGGCGCGGGGCCTCGAAGGAGCTCTCATGCTCCTGCTCGAGTCGCGGGTGTGTCGCGTCCTCTCCGTCGCCGTGATGCCGTCCGCCCGCCGCCGCGGGTTGGCCACCACGATGCTGGCAGCGGCCGAGGACGCGGCGCGCCGACGCGGCGCGGTCCGCATCCGGCTCGAAGTGAGCACGCGGAACGCGGCCGCGATCGAACTGTATCGCTCCCTCGGGTACGAAATGGAAGGGGTCCTCCCACGGTACTACTCATGGGGAGAGGATGCGTTCAGCATGAGCAAGCCGCTGAGCCCGGCGCTTCGACGCGCGTCGCCTCCTCCGCCCACCGTTCAACATCTCTCGTAATACATATAAATATCTGGATAATAATCAACCGGACGCCGCCGCAAACGCTTAAACCCTCGATCCCGTTGTGCGGTGCCCGCGGAGCGCCATGCTGCCCATCCCGACGAAGTTCTTCGTGACCTCCGGCAAGGCGGTCTCCAAGGTGTCCGACCTGAACGCGTTCGACGAGGCCCTCCTGAACGCGGGCCTGAGCGAGCAGAACATCGTCGCCGTGTCGTCCGTGCTTCCCGTGGGGATCCGCGCCGTCCGGCGGCGGGACCTCCCGATGGGCGCGATCACGCACTGCGTCCTCGCCCAGCAGCGCGGGGGCGAAGGCGAGTCGATCTCCGCGGGGATCGCGCACGGCTTCCGGGAGGATGGATACGGCGGATACGTCGCGGAGGGGCACATGCACGGGACGAAGAAGTCCCTCCAGGAAGTCCTCGAGTGGAAGATGGGGGAGATGGCGAAGCTCCGGGGGATCAAGTTCAAGCGGCTCGAGTACCGGATCGAGGAGATCAGCATTCCGATGGACCACTACGGCGCCTGCCTCGCGGCCCTCGTGTTCCTCGCGTAGTCCATGTTCGGCGTCGTCGTGTGTCCCCGCTGTCGACGCGCGAAGGGCGTGGACCTCACTCAGAAGACCACCGCGTGCTCGTGCGGGTTCGAGATCCGTGTCGTGCCGGCGCGCGTCCGCGCGAAGGCACCCACGGCCCGAGGACTCGCGGCCCTCGTCGGCCAGGCGAACGCGGAACTCGCGGGGGGCCTCGATACGTACCGCCGCGACGCGGCCCCCCGGCCGCGACGACGGTCCCAGGACGTCCACGCGCGCGTCGCCGGGAAGGCCGCGAAGGCGGGGGACCGCGCCCACCGGATCCACGCGGTCGCGGTCGCCCTCTCCGAGGAGCTCGAGGTGTTCTCGCGGGACGACTGGCGGCGCGTCCTCGAGCGGCTCGGGATCCCGGCGGCGGACGACGCCCTCGAGGGCCTCGTCCAGCGCCGCGAGGTGTACGAGCCGACGCCCGGGTTCTACCGGGCCGTGAGCCTCACTCCTTGACGGCTTGAGTCCGCCGGCGCGCGCGCCGGATCTTCCGGCGGATGTCCTCGGGGAGCGTGCCGGGAAGGAGGTATGCGTACACCCATCCGTACAGGATGAGCGCGAAGACGAGCGACGTGACGAGGCCGATCGCGCTGAACAGGGCCTCGGGCGTGCCCGCGAGGAGGACGAACGGGGACAGGAGCGCGAAGTGTGCGTACCGGATCCCGACGGCCTGGGCGAACGGTCTCCACGTGTCGCCCTGGGACGCGCCGAACCCGATCACGCTGCCCGACACGGCGTCCGCGAGGCCGAGGCTCAGCGAGAACACGCCCAAGAACACGAGGGTCGCGGGCGCGGACAGGCTCCCCGGATTCCAGACCGCGGACGCGGCGACCGCGGTCGAGGCGGCCCCGACGCCCAGGGCCACGCCGTAGAACGTCGTGTCGAAACGGCCCCTGTACGCGCGCCGGTTCAGGTAGACGACCTTGAATCCCTCCTCCACCGCGAGGACGAGCGCGAGCACGGCGAAGAAGCCGACCGCGGACGGCTGCTGGACCGCGACGGAGAGGACGCTCGCGAGGACCCCGAAGATCATCCCGGCGGCGAGCGAACCGAACACGCGGCGGTCGTCGAACAGGGTGTGGTCCATGTGCGGGCGATCGAACCGCCGCAGGGAGAACCAGAGGGTCAGGAGGGCGGGCCCGACCCCAAGCCCCATCGCGACGAAGAAGTCGGCCTGGCCCGCCATCCCCGCGGATTACGACGGCTGCGTACTTAACTCCCGCGTCCGGGTATCGAGGCTGACAACGGGGACCGCGCCTTTATGGCCTTTCCGGAGGGTGGAACGGACCGCCATGCCCGGGAAACAGCCCCGGGCCCTCTGTCCCGTCTGTCAGGAGCCGATGCCCCCGGACGAGACGGAGTGCCGGAACTGCGGGGCGTTCGTCATCGATGAGGCCGTGGTCCGCCTCTGCCGAGCCTTGGGCATCGACCGCCCGAAGGCCCTCGCCTTGTTCGAGGCGGGGTTCCGCCACCCGACCCAGCTCAAGGACCGCGACGTGAACGGCGTCCTCGAGAGACGGGAGAGCGGGCTCCTGTTCCTCTGCACGAACTGCGGGAGCTTCGTCGCGACGGACGACCCGCGTTGTGCCCGGTGCGGCTCGGAGTTCGAGCCCGATGAACCCGCCTGGTCCGAGGCCGAGGAGGACATCCTGGACCTCGTGCTCTGCCCCAACTGCGGGGCAGACAACGGCCCCGACTGGGCGGAGTGCGAGATCTGCGGGGTCCCTCTGCCCGGCATCGAAGCTCGGCCGAGGGCCCCGCCGACACCGGCCGAAGCCTCCGCGGGACCCGAGCCCCCGCAGGCGACGGAGGCCGATCGGGACCGCGAGCCCGACGAGCTCGACGGGATCCTTGCGGACCTACAGACCGCCCTTGCACCGACGGAGCAGGTCCCCGCGGGACCTCGCGAGGAGACCTCGCGGCCCGCGCCTCGGGCGGCCGAGCCACCGAAGCCGATCGCCATTCCGACGCCGACTATCCGGGCCCCCGAACGCCTCCCGCGGAAGGCGGACACACTCAATCGCATGGCCGAGCCGAACCGGGACCCGCCCGCGGCCCGACCTCCCTCCCCGCCAGCGGAGCTACACGCCCGGGCCGAGCCGCGCGACGCGCCCGCTCGGCCGGCCGCCCGCCCCGAGCGCGGTCCCGAGCCTGACCGTTCCGTGGAGGCAACCCCGCCCGGCCCGATCGTGGCCATTCCACGGGCCAAGCCGGCCGAAACCCGCCAAGGTCCCGTAGAACCGGCGGCCAGGCGGCTCGTGAAGCAGCCCGCGGAGTTCCGCGTACGACGATCTGAGCCGGATCCCACGGTCGGCCGAGCGCGGGCCCTCACGCCTCGCGAGCTCCTGGGGCCGGCCGTCGCGGCGGCAGGACTCAGCCTCATCGCGATGCGCTCGGTGGGTCCCGCGTGGGTCGCCTGGGCGATCGCGTTCGTGTTGGCCGCGCTCGCGGGATACGGGATCGCGGGCGCATGGCCCACCCTGTTGCGCCTTCGCCGGATCGATGCGGCCCTCCTCCTCGCGGGGAGCGCCGTCGGGATCGCGACGCCGATGGTCGGGTCCGCGGGCCTCGGGATCCCGGATCCGGCCCTCCTGGTCCTCGCGATCTGCCCGGCGCCGCCCCTGGCTTTCGCGACGCGTCGGCTCCTCGCGAGGTCGGGCCGCATCCTCCTCGCGGCCGCGGCGGCAGCTCCCTTGACCGCGGCAGCCGTCGCGGTCGCGGAGGGCGTCGCGTATGCGCTCTCGGACGCATGGCTCGCGGGCCTCCTCGCCCTCCTCCCGTGGCCCGCCGCGGTCGCCGCCTTCGAGGTCCGGGGACGCGCGACCAGCCTCGCGGTCCGGAGAGAGCTCGCGGAGGCGGAGCGACACTACGCGGACGAGGACTACGCGCGCTCCGTGGAAGACTACGACCGCGCGATCCGGCTCAGCGAACGAGGATCGAAGCGCGAGGACCTCCCGTGGTACGGGAAAGGAGCCGCCCTCATCATCCTGGGCCGGTACGAGGACGCGCTCGTCTCGATCGACCGGGCGCTGGACATCAACCCGCGCAACGAGGTCGCCTGGCTGAACAAGGGGAACGCGCTCACGAGGATGGGGCGGTTGCTCGACGCCCTCCGATCCTTCAATGCGGCGATCAAGGTGAACCCCGCGTACGAGGTCGCGTGGAACAACAAGGGGAACGCGCTCGCGCGCCTCGGGCGGTACGAAGAGGCCCTGCGGTGCTACGAGAAGGCCCTCGAACTCGATCCGGACTACCGCGGAGCCTGGGTCAACAAGGGGTACGTCCTCGCGAAGCTCGGGCGATACGACGAGGCGGCTGCGTGCGCGGACAGCGTGATCCGTCTGGGCGAAGTCGCCCGGGCCGGACCCGCCTGACGATTCTGGCTTTCGAGAACCGTCCCATCTCCTTAATAGGGGGCACGCGACGTGCCTCCACGGGCCCGGAGGACCGGGACGTTGACGCGTATCCTCGACAAGATCTCCCTCGACCGCCTCCGCGACAAGGAGCTGAAGGTGAGCCTCCTCTGTCCGTACTGCAAGTCCGCACGGATCGCGTTCGCCGAAGGCGGGTCGCCGGGCACGTGGGAGGGGATCGACTGCCCGAAGTGTGGCGCGCACATCCTCCTGGACAGCCTGAGTCTCGTCGTCGTGAAGGACGCCCGCGCGGCGCCCCGCTCGTGAGCGAGCGCGTTCTCGTGACCCGAGGCGCAGGGCCGCGGGGGGCGGCCCCATGGACTCGGCTACGGGCCCAAGACCCGGATCCTCTGGCCCTGGTGGTGACCCGCCCGGTTCCCGTAGTACAGGAGGAGCAAGTCGCCGGGCCCGATTCCCGACACGGTGACGGTCTGGGAGGCGCCGGCCGCGAGGGTGAAGAACCCGGGTGCCCCGCTCCGCGCGGCCGTGAACACGTTGAAACTCGCGGACGCCGTCACGTCGAAGAAGCCCGAGTCGATGTCCGTGGTGACCACGAAGTACCTGAAGTCCGGGTCTTCGACCGTGAGGTTCGGGCCGCCCAGCGTGTTCAACGAGTCGAGCCGGATCGGCACGGTCTGCCATCCCTGGTTCCGGTCGCTGTTCACGACGAACTGGAGGGCCATGCTCCCCGTCATGTTGAACAGGGCGGAGACCATCCGGCCCGTGAACGCGGTCGCGAGATCCAAGATGAAGTCGTCCGCGACGACCGCGACGAAGTCGGGATCGCCGCCGTCCACGTCGATGTACACCTCCGTGACCATCAGGCTCGGAGCGCTGCGCACGCCGTGGAAGTCCAGGCCGAACTCGATCAGGCGCGTCGATCCCAACGGGAAGCTGTGGGCCCCCGTCATCCGGACATCGAACCAGTCATCCGGATCGTTCGGCCTCCCGGGGCCCTCGAGGATCAGATCCTCGTTGCGGTCGCTCACGCCGAACTGGTAGACATCCACGGCCGTCGAGCGGAGTCCGTGGTTCGTCACGACGAGCGTCGTCTCGTCGGGCATCGTGACCTGGTCGTCGTCGGCCTTCGCTTCCGCGCGGGCGATCGGGACGATGTGGAACGGGACCCGGAGCACGTCGCCTCCCGCGGTCGTCTCGCTCAGGGTCAGGAAGCCGTCGTACTCCTCGAACTGGGCCTCGGGCGCGAGGGCGCTGAAGTTCACGACCACGCCGAAGTTGAACTTCCGGGACTGCCCGGCTCCGACCGAGAGGCCTGAGGGGTGGCTGAACGAGATGCTCCCCTCTGCGTCCGACGCGAACAACAGGCCGGACGTGAGCGCGAACGTCTTCCCCGACGGGCCTTTGTTTCGGAGTTCGAGGCGCGCGCCGAATGATTGCGGGCCCGGGTCCACCCGCTCCCGCACGCCGAACGAGAGGCTCCCCGGGACGACCACGGACTCGCTCATCGCGGCCGCGTCCGCGCGCACGCGTCCCGCCCCCATGAGAGAGACCGGGTACGGCACGCCCGGCGTCGGTTCCGCGTTTGTGGCCGTGTTCATGAGGAGCGATTTGATCTCGGTGATGGACCAGCTCGGGTGGAGCTCCCGCATGAGGGCCGCGACCCCCGCCACGTGGGGCGAGGACATCGACGTGCCCGACAGGCTCACTCCGCCCGTCCCGGATCCGACGTCCACGGAGAAGACGGCGCCCCCGGGGGCCGTGATGTCCGGCTTCAGCGCGGAGTCGCCGAACCGCGGGCCTCGGGATGTGAACGACTGGAGCCGGTCCGGGATCGGGAGGGTGTTCGCTGGGTCCAGGATGAACGTCGTGTCCGCGTCGATCCTCGCGCTGATGAACACGCCGTTCGCGGTCCCGACCATGACCGCGGGGATCGTGATGTTCGTCGGATCCCCACCCATGATGATCGGGCCCGCGCCGGCCGCGTTGTTGTAGACGACCACGGCGATCGCCCCCGCGGCCTGCGCGTTCAGGATCTTCTCCGCGAACGTGCACACGCCACGCTGGATGAGCGGGATCTTCCCGGTCAAGGATCCCTCCGCGGGCGGAGAGGGGGTCGATCCCGTGCTGCAGGCCTGGGCGGCCGGCGTACCCGGGTTCCCGAGCCGGACCGCGGGGCCGCTGATCCCGGTCGTGTTGGAGAGAGGCGGCGTGATCGCGGCCTCGAGGGACTCGTAGTTCCCATCGGCGCCTTGGCTGCCCGCGACCCCCACGAGCTGCGCCGCCACGCCGGGGTCGTTCCCGGCGGCCACGCTGATCGCGTTCGCCGCGGAGGCCGGGGCCCCCGTGATGTATGGGATGTTCCCCGAGTTGCCCGCCGACGCGACGACGATCACGCCCAGGTCCACGGCCGCGTTGGCCGCGACGGCCGTGAACTCCGTGTCCCGTCCGAAGGCCCCGCCGAGGGACATGTTGATCACGTCCACATGGTCCGACGTGTCCCCGTCCCCGTTCGGGTCCGTCGCGATCTCGATGGCCGCGACCACGTTCGCGGAGGAGGTGCTCGCCGTCCCGTCGTCCGCGCAGCCGCTGAACAGCTTGATGGCGATCAGGGAGGCCCCGGGAGCGACGCCCTGGGGGAACGAGCCGAAGGCCATGCCCGCCGTGATGCCCGCCACGTGGGACCCGTGGCCGTTGTGGTCGAGCGGATCCGGGTCGGGCTTCGGCACGGCCGTGCAGTTGGACCGCTCTTCCTCGTCGAACCCGCGCGCGTCGTAGAACTCCCCGACGAGGTCCGTCCCCCCAATGACCTTCGCGGTCGGGAACGTGCCGGGCTCGACGATCGTGCGGTTGTTCGACACCCAGTCGGACGCCTCGCCGCTGCCGCCGAACGCGGCGTGCGTGTAGTCGATCCCGGAGTCGATGATCGCGACCGTGGTCCCGGTCCCGTCGGCACCCAGATCCGCATTGGTCCGGCCGCCGAAGATGAACGGCACGCTGCGGTCGAGCTCGATCTCGTACGTCGCCGCGGGGAACACGCGGGCCACGCCGCGAAGGCCCCCGATGGTCCCGATCGTCGCGGCATCCGCGCGGATCGCGATCCCGTTGTACACGATCTGATACTCGTGAAGGACGCGGGCCCCCATGGACTCCAGGGCGGCCGCGAAGCTCGCCTGGGACGCCCGCAGGCCCGCGACATACGCGCGCTCCTCCGAGGGGGCCAGGGGGGACATACCCAGGGCCGCGCGGTGCGCCTGCTCGGCCGCGAGGGACCGGCCCTCGAGCCCGACGACGACCTCGACGGGGCCCGCGCGGACCGTCGCGGGGGGACGCCCGAACGGCGCATCGCCGAGCCACCCTCCGAACGACCGGAACTCGCCGTCGAACAGGGACTCCACGAGCCCCTCGCGGAAGTCGAACGGAGACATCGCGGCGAGGCCCTCGGACGCGCGCGCGGCCGCGACCGCGACGCCGGGCGCGGCGAGGGTCGCCACGAACATGCAGACGATCGCTACGCTCGTCCAACGGACCACGGATGCGGACACGTCCCTTCCTCCCCGCTCACGCGATGGAGCCCCCTCCGCGCGCGAGATGGGAAGGCATGCACGTCCGCCATTAAAACGGTGACGCCCGGCGATGCCGCCTGCGGTGGCATTCTCAAGGTCGATAACCGCGAGCCCTCACTTCTCCGCGGACGCGCCCCGGCCGTACATCTTCGTGTACCACTCCATGACCTCCGCGTCCGAGATGCGGTCCACCTGCTCCCCGACGTCGACCTCGTTGTCGCGCTCCCACTCCTCGACGATCCGACGGGCCGCCGCATCTCCGAGGAACTCCGTGATCACGAGTTCGGACTTCCGGCGCTTCGCCTTGAAGGCCGCGACCATCTCAGTGCCGTCGAACACGACGTAGCAGTAGCCCGTTCGGAACTTGCCCACGATGGAGGCCCGGAAGAACAGAGAGAGGCTGTCCTGGGGCGTGAGGACGAAACGCCGACGGGCCGGCGTTCGAGCGAGTTCCTCGAGGGCGTCCTTCACGACCCAGTACACGGTCCGCTCCCCCCGCGCGAGGAACCCCTTCGTGAGCCAGCCTTCCCGCTCGAACTCGCGCAGAAACGCGCGGGTCTCCGCCATGTTGTACTCGAACCGCGTGTAGGTCGACAGAGCCTCCGCGGACGTGACGCCGAGGCCTGCGACGAGGCGACGGAGGACATCCCGGCGGGCGTCCGCCCGGGACATCCGCGCGTCGGGCACCGCGACGTACCGGCCCGAGCCGTCCTGGGCGACGTGGCTCCCCATGTAGAGCTTGCGCAGGGCCGCCAACGTCGTGACCGCGCCGAAGTCGGACAGCCCGACGGCCCGGGCCCGCGAGACGGGGCCGTTCTCCGCGACGAGCTTGAGCACGTGCCGCATCTCCTTCGTCAGGGGCGCCGCCTTCGCGGCCCGGAACAGGGCGAGGTCCTCCGCGCTCGCGTACGTGATGTACTCGGGGATCCCCTGGCCCCGGAGGAATCGTCCTTCCCGGTGGAGGCGGTCCAGGGGCCGGAACGCGCGGACGCGGAGACGGGCCGCGAAGTCGGACCGGAGACCCCCGAGGGCCCGGGCCGCCTCGACCGCGTCCGCGAAGCGGGCTTCCGGGGAGATCCCCTGATGGGCCAGGACGAGCCCGACCAGTTCGGACGGCTCGAAGTCCCGCGGCACGATGGGCCCCTTCGCGAGGAAATCCCCCAGGCGGACGAAGCCCGCGCGCTTCCAGGCGGAGAGGTCCTCGATCTCGGGGACGTCCTTTCCCAGGAGGCGCGTGACCCGGAGGATGTCGACCCCCCGCAGCGCGTGGAACGCGATGAGGCGGTCCAGGGCCTGGATCGCCTCCTCGAGCAGGTCCGGCGCGTTCAGGTCGAGCTCCCGCACCTCCACGCAGCCGCTCATCTCCCAGACCTCCGCGATCCCGACGAGGTCCCCGTCCTTCACGAGCGGATAGAACCAGCCCTCCCCGTAGCGGCTCGCGACCTGGGCCCACAGGGGCTGCGTCCACGGATCGAGGAGGGACAGGACGCGCATGGGGTCCCGCGAGGGGGCGGCCAAGGCCTGCCTCAGGGCCGCGAGTTCCTCCGTGAGGACGAACATCTCGCCCTCCGACTTCCCCGTCACGAGGATCCTCGCCACGACCCCGCGCTCCTCGAGGGCGTCGACGAGCCACTCGAGCTCATCCCATTCGAACCGGGCCCACTCCCGGATCCCGGAGAACGTGACGGGCCCGTGGGCCGCGAGGAACCGTCGCACGAGCACCTCCATCGCGTCCGGGACGGCCTCGACGGGCGCGTCGAACGCGACGTACAGGTTCCTCGAGGTCCATCCGTCCCCCTGGAACTTCCGGATCACGTACACGTCGTAATCGAGCTTCTCGAGCGCCTCCTTCACGCGCTCCCTCTCGTCGCGGACCTTCGCGGCGATCCCGTACAGGTCGATCCCGTCCGAGGCGCGGACGACCTCGAGGACCTTCGACTCGAACTCGGTGAGCGGCTCCCGCGGGAACGCGGACAGGAAGACGGGGACGTCGGTCGCCCGGACGTACCGCACGCGGCCGTTCAGGAACCGCCCCTCGAGGATGTCCCCCGAGGCCCGCCGCTTCATCCACGTCGCGTGGTCGAACCGCGAGGCGTGGTTCCACACGTCGAGGACCATCCCGGCCTCGAGGAACCGATCGAAGTACTCGTCGATCGTCCCGATGGAGCCGAACTGCTTCCCGAGCAGGTACGCTTTCACGTGGGTCTCCTCGAACACCTCGCGGGTCTCGTCCTTCCGCTGGAGTTTCTGGAGGTCCCGCGTGAGGATGTACTGAAACTCCTCCCCGACGAGGAAGTGCCCGGACGACACGAGCCCCTCCGCCTCGAGGTCCCGGAGGGCCTCCTCGACGAGCTCGACCTCCAGGTCGAGCGGGACGGCGAGCTCCTGGGCGGTCTGCGGGCCGTCCGCCTCGAGGCGTTTCGTGAGGAGCGCGTCCAGGGCCTCCTCGAAGTTCGCCCGGGCCGGGTCCCGCGCGAAGAACACGGTCTCATCGACGCCGCGCCGACCCAGGCGGTACGCGCGCTCGAGTTTGCGGAGCGCCTCGTTCAGGACGCCCTTCTCCATCTTCGTGAGGCGGGCGAGCTCCTTGTGGGACCGCGGCTTCTCCGCGATGAGGCCGAGGATCTTCTCCTCGGGCGGCTTGAGCCTCGACTTCTGGGCGTACACGGACACGTAGAGGGGCACGCGGTCCGTCGGGGCCCAGTGGATCCCCTTCGGAGTCCAGACGCTCTCCACGGCGCCCTCCTCCATGAGCGCGCCCGCCCAGCGGCGGACCTCGGGGAACCCGGCGGACGTCGCCTCGAAGACGGTCCGGCCCTTCTGCTGGAGGAGGTTCGCGTCGCCCACGCGCTCCAGGTACGCGAGGATGTCCGCCTTCCGCGCGACCTTCGGGAGTTTCTTTCGGAAGTACTCGCGGATGTCCGCCTCCTGAAACTGGATCTCGATGATCTGGGACTCGGGCATCACGCGCTTGAGGACCTGTCGGTGCAGTTCCCGCAGGAGGGCGGACCGGTCCTCCATGAGGACGAGGTCCGAGACGCCCTGCAGGACCACGTTGTGCGCGAACGGGGACGGAAGGTTGCTGAAGTCGCTCATCGCGACCCCGATCTCGCCCGCCTCGATCGCGCGGACGACCTCCGTGGCGTGGCCCAGGTCCATCACATCGTGGAGGATCTCGTTGTATGTCTCCTTCACGACGGGGAAGTCTTCGATCTCGTGGAGCCAGTCGAGGACCCTCTGGGACCGGAGCTGCTGACGCCCGATCGAGACCTCGCGGCCCTTGTAGGAGCGGAGGACCATGAAGGCCCGCGTGGCGCAGTGGCGGAAGCGCTGCTTGAACAGCTCCGTGTTCTTCACGGCCCGGCGGAGGAGGGACTCGATCTCCGTGCTCTTCACGAGGCCGACGATCCCGTCCAGCTCGATGCGCTTCGGAATCGTGAGCATGAAGTTGTCGTCCGTCACGCTCACGCGGACGTTCGTCCGGTGGACCTCCGTGACCGCGAACGCGTACGCGCGGCTCAGGGCGTCGTTCACGCGCCGTCCGAACGGGAAGTGGAAGATCACGTTCCGGTTCCCCTTCACGTCGATGTAGCCCTCGAGGAGCACCTGCCGGTCCGTCGGGAGGGCCGGGATGAGGGCCTTCTGCTCCTGGACGTAGGAGACGAGGGACTGGGCGGACCCCGCGTCCACGCGGTACTCCCGCATGAGCCACTCCCGGACGGCTTTCTCGTCTTCGCTGCCGAGACGGTCCGCGAGGACCCGGCGGAACTCGCCGACCGCGCGAGACAGGTCGTACGATCGAGGGAGCATCTCGCCGGTCCAGGAGGGGACCGTGGGTCGGCGGCCGGACGCGTCCTTCACGTACACGGACGTGCCCCGGGCCCGGACGAACTGGTGGGTCCGGCCCCCGAGGACGAAGATGTCGCCGGGCGAGAGGTACTCGACGAACTTCTCGCTCAGCTCCCCGAGGGGCGACCCGCGTTCCGAGTACACGTGGTACGTCCCTTCCTCGGGGATCGTCCCGACGTTCGTGTAGTAGATCATCCGGGTGCCCTTCTTCTTCCCGAAGCGAGCCTCCTCCTCGTCGAGCCAGATCTTCGCGAACACCTTGATGTCCGGGTTCCGGGATGACAGGTAGTCGAGGACCGCGAGGAAGTCCTTCTTCGGGAGGTCGTGGAACGGGTACGAGCGGCGGACGAGGGCGAACGCCTCGTCCACGTCCCACCGCTTCTCGATGGACATCGCGACGAGGGTCTGCGCGAGGACGTCGAGGGACTGCATCGGGATGTCCACGCGGTCGATCCGAGCGTCGTACGCGGCCTTCACGAGGGTCGCGCACTCCATGAGGTCCCACGGCTCGAACACGATCATCCGGCCCGTCGCGGTCTCGCCGTACGCGTGCCCGGCCCGGCCAATCCGCTGGAGGCCCTTCGCGACGCTCTTCGGGGAGCCGATCTGGACGACGAGGTCGATGTAGCCGATGTCGATCCCGAGCTCGAGGGAGGTCGAGGATACGGCCGCCTTGAGCTGCCCCTTCTTGAGCTTCTCCTCCACGTCGAGGCGCGTGACCTTGGACAGGGAGCCGTGGTGGGCCTCGAGGTCCTCCACGCCCCGCTCCTTGAGCTTGAACGAGACGTGCTCCGTGCCGCTCCGCGTGTTCGTGAAGATGAGCGTCGTGCGGTGTTCGTCGATCAGGCCGCTCAACAGGTCGTACATCTTCGCGTTCGCGACCTCCATGGGGACCGCGGTCATGTCCCGCACAGGGCACAATACGGCGAGGTCGAGGGACTTCCGCGTGTCGACCTCGACGATGTGCATGTCGCGGACCTTCCCGTCCTCGAAGCCCGCGAGGAACCTCGCCTCCTCCTCGATCGGGGCGATCGTCGCGCTCAGTCCGATCCGGACGAAGTCCCGGCCCACCTGCTCTCGGAGGCGCTCCAAGCACACGGCCAGTAGGGCGCCCCGCTTCGAGGAGCACACCTCGTGGATCTCGTCGAGGATGACCCACTCCGCGCCCGCGAGGTTCTCCCGGAACTTGGGCGTGCTCAGGATGATCGCGAGGCTCTCCGGGGTCGTGATCAGGATGTGGGGCGGCCGACGGGCCTGGCGCTGACGTTCCTGGGCGGACGTGTCGCCAGACCGCACGGCGACGCGGATCTCCGGGGCGGGTTTCGAGTCCCTCGCGGCGAGCTCCGTCATCTCGCGGAGCGGCTCCTCGAGGTTCCGATTGATGTCGTTCGCGAGGGCCTTCAGGGGCGACACGTACAGGCAGTAGATCCGGTCCTCGAGCGCGCCGCGCAGTTGCAGGGCGTACAGCTCGTTGATGATCGAGAGGAACGCGGTGAGGGTCTTGCCGCTCCCCGTGGGGGACGACACGAGGACGTTCTTCCTGGCGTGGATGAGAGGCACCGCGTAGGCCTGCGGCTCCGTGAGCCCCTCGAACTTCGAGGCGAACCACTCGCGGACGAGGGGCTCGAGGAGGTCGAGGACCTCGCCCTTCGTCACGGCCTTCTTCACCCTATGTAGCATCTCGTTTCCTCAGGGAGTCGGAAAACGAGTCGTATAGCGGATGACCCTAAAAGAGCTTACCGTCCGGATGCGCGGCGACGGTGCCGGGAGGCCGCGGACCGCGCCTGCGCGCCGCGAGATATCGCACGGACGGCGTGGGCCTCAGCAGGGTCCAACGGTGAGCAGGCCGGGGTACGCGCCGACCCGCTCGTCGACGTCCGCGATGAGCGTCAGGTGGGTCACGCGGCAGAACTCGGAGAACACGATGTCGAGGTCCACGGCGGCGGACGTCGCGCCCGGCGCCGGATCGGACAGCTCGAGCGTCGCGATGACGGATGACGGGGAGGCGCCCGGCGTGGTGCGCGACAGGCTCGTGTTGAACGGGAGGCCGATGAATTCGTACCGGATCGCGAACGACACGTTGCCGATCGCGAAGACCTCGATGAGGGGGCGCGGGCCCGTCGTGTTCACCCGCAAGGTCGACGTCCCGTTCCGCTCGTCGAGTGCCGGGAACAGACGGCGGTCCTCGGGCGAGGGCAGGTACAGCCTGTAGGGGCCCGTGGCGTTCGTATGCAGGGACAGGTCGTACGTGAAGATGCGTCGGTTCTCGACCTGGAGGGCCTCGTTGTCGATCGCGATCGCGACCGCGATCGTGCCGGAGCCGACGAGGAATGCGACGACGGCCGCTCCGAGGACGGCCTCCGGCTGGTGGGCCCGCCGCCCCGTGAGCCCCTGGAGCCAACGGTGGAAGACCATGAACCCTACGAGGATGGCCGCCGTGCCGACGCCGTACAGGGCCCAGAGGGGCAAGTCCATTGTAGGCGGGAAGAGGGCTTGACGGCCATGAACTTGCTGGGGACTACGGGCGTTCCAGGATCATCGCCATCGCGTTACCGCCGCCGAGGCAGAGGGTCGCGAGGCCGCGCTTCGCGTTCCGCTCGCGCATCGCATACGCGAGGGTCGTGAGGATCCGGGCACCCGAGCAGCCGAGCGGATGGCCGAGGGCGACCGCGCCTCCGTTCACGTTGAGTCGGTCGTGCGGGATCCCGAGCTCTCGCATCACGGCGAGGCTCGCGGCCGCGTACGCCTCGTTGTGCTCGACGAGGTCGAAGTCCTCGATCGACAGGCCCGTCTTCTTGAGGAGCTTTCGGACCGCGGGGATCGGCGCTTCCATGACCCATTCGGGCTTCGTGCCCGCGGTGACGTAATCGACGATCCGCGCGAGGGGCGCGACGCCGTGGCGGTCCGCGGCCTCCCGGGAGAGGACGACCATCGCGGAGGCCCCGTCGCTCAGCTGGGAGGCGTTCCCGGCCGTGACGAGGCCTCCCTCCCGGAACACGGGGGACAGCCGCGCGAGCTTCTCGAGCGACGTGTCGGGCCGGACCCCCTCGTCCGCGTCCACGCGGCCCGCGCCGGGCACGTCGACGGGCAGGGTCTCCGCCTTGAACCGGCCTTCGGAGGTCGCCCGGGCCGCGCGCCGGTGGCTCTCGAGCGCGAACGCGTCCTGGTCCTCCCGCGTCACGTGGAACCGCTCCGAGACGATCTCCCCCGTGACGCCCATGTGGAACCGGTTGTACGCGTCCCACAGCCCGTCGTGGACCATCGCGTCGAGGAACTCGACGTGGTTGTAGCCGATCCCCCAGCGCGCCTCCTTCACGAGGTACGGAGCGCGGCTCATGGACTCCATGCCGCCCGCGACGACGACCTCCGCGGATCCCGCGCGGATCGCGTCCGAGGCGATCGCGACGCTCTTCATCCCGGACGCGCACACCTTGTTGACCGTGACCGCGGCGACGCGGTCCGGGAGGCCGCCCAGGAGGGCCGCCTGACGGGCGGGGTTCTGGCCGAGGCCCGCCTGGATCACGTTCCCCAGGATGACCTCCTCGACGTCCGCGGAGACGAGGCCTGCGCGGGCGACGGCTTCCGCGACGACCAGGCTGCCGAGCTTCACGGCCTCGACGTTCCGGAACCCGCGGCCGTACTTGCCGATCGGCGTGCGACACGCGCCCGCGATCACGACGTCGCCCAAATCGTTCGCCCCCGGGAGACCGGAAGAGCCGACGCATTCTCATCAAGTTGTCGGCCGGACTCCGGGGCGGGTCCCCGTGCGTCTACCTGCACGATGCCTGTACGGACGCCCCTTATCCGAGTCGGACGCGGGTCCAAGGCCGCGCCCCGGTGGGGCGCGTGGTGAAGACACATGGGACACGGAACGAAAATGGGGGTCCGGGCGGGCGTGGCGATCCTCGTCGCGGTGGCGGCCGCCGCGGTGGGCATCCTCACGCCGATCCTGAGCGACCCCGTGGAACACGACGTGCGCGTGGACGGGAAGGCGATCACGCTGACCGTGACGGGCGTGCCCGAGTCGGTCGCGCCGGGCAGCTACTTCCGCGTCGTCGCGACGATGGCGAACAACGCGAACCGTCCGATCCCGGCCGTCCTTCGGATCGAGGTGAGGAACCCGAACAGCACGACGCCGGACGAGCTGACCGTGTACGCAGGATGCGGCGCGGAAGAGGTCGTCAGCACGAGGACCCTCCAGTACTATGTTGGATGGCACGGACCGCTACTCGCGCCGAAGGGCGTGTCGTTCCCCGCGGGGACGAACGTGGCGACCCTCGCATCCGCGCTGGGCACCCTGGAATACTGGCCGATGGTCCTCCGGGAGATCGAGGAGCGGGACCCCCTCGGGTATGCGTCCCTCCTGGACCCGGGGCTGAACGCGACCCCGTTCGTGCGATCCTCGGGATCTCCGATCCTGCGGGTATTGGACTACTACGACATGGTCGTCCCGACGGGCCTGGGCCTCACCCTCGCGGACTGGACCCTCGCGATGCCCTTCGCGGACCGCGTCGTGGCCAACGGGGGACCCGAGCAGGACGGATTCCTGGTTGAGATCCACCCCCAGTCGCGCGGCAGCTTCGAGTTCACGTTCTGGGCGGAGCGCCCGGACGGCCTCGGGATCCCCAACCACCCCTTCGTCTGCGGGCCGCTGTGACGGCGGCCCGTGTCTCTTTTTTCCGTCCCGCGGGTCGCGCCACGCTCACGTGGGGCGCCTCGACCGCGGCACTTGCGCGATGAATCTCGCGGCCCATCGGGCGACCTGGCACAGCACGCACCCGAAGTGAACGGACCCATCGAGCTCGCCGGACCGGAACCGATCCCACGCCTCCGGACGGAACGGGTTCCGACCGATCCGGACGTTGACCGCGTCGTGTAGGCCGGACATCCAGAGAGAGAACGCGGGTCGGCAGCGGCGGCAGGGCCATCGGTCCGAGAGGCCATGGAGGAGCGGCCATGCCTTGCGGCCGAGGGTCTTCAGGACCCCGAGGCGCGGCGGCGACGCGGTCCGCCCGTCCTGGACGGTCGCGCCGTCCCCTGGGACCCCGGACGGCCCGGGTCTGCCCATGCGGGGGGAACGCGGGGAGCCGGAAAAGGATTTCCCGGACCTCGTCGGATCCCAGGAGAATCCACATCGGTTCCGGCTTCCCGTCCCGCGGGACGGGACGGGCACGTGGGGATTTGAACCCCAGTCGGAGGCTCCGAAGGCCTCTAGCCTGGTCCGCTAGCCTACGTGCCCAGCGGCCCAACCCCCCGCACCGATAAAAGGGTTCCCGGACGCCAAGCCTTTTCCCGTCGCGTCGCGGTCCCCATCGAGGGCCGCAGGATGAAGTGGGTCACCAGGGAGAGGGCGAAGGTGGACCGGATCGCGTGTCCGTGGCTCATCGCGAAGTTCGTGGATCCGCGCGCGGAATTCCTGTTCGTGCCGAACGATCGGGTCCTCGAGGTCGCGAAGCGGAAAGGGGCCATCCCGTTCGACACCCCGGGCGCCGAGCTCACGCACTACGAAGCCGGCCGGGAAGAGCGGGTCAGCTTCGACGCGATCATCCGCCGATACGGGCTCACGGACCCCGCCCTCCTCGACCTCGCGGAAGTCGTGCGCGCGGCGGACGCCAAGGGCGTCCCCCGGCCGAGGCCCGAAGGCGCGGGGCTCGAGGCGGCGGCCCTCGGGTTCCGGGACATCGCGAAGGACGACCACGAGAACATGCGCCTGCAGTTCCCGCTGTACGACGCGCTGTACGCGTACTGTCGGAGGCGGGTCGAAAGCCGCGGGCAGCCGACCCGCGGTGCGTGAGGGGTCCCGCTGGTCTCCGCCCTCGCCCTCCTCGTCGCGAACCGCGCCGTGCGCACGTTCGGATACGGCTTCACGGGTGTGCTCCTCGGAATATACCTGTTCCTCCTCGGGGGAGGGCCGGAGGCCGTCGTCGCCTCCCTGGGGATCTCCCTTGCCGCCGGCGCGGCACTCAACGTGCTCGTCGGGTTGTACGGGGATCGGTTCGGCCGGCGGCGCGCAATGGCCCTGTTCGGGCTCCTCATGGCCTCCGCGGGCCTCGTCCTCGCGGCCGCGCCGAGCTTCCCCGTGGCCCTCGGGGCCCTCGCGCTCGGGGCCACGAGCCCGACCGGGACGGAGGTGAGCCCGTTCCTATCCGTGGAGCAGTCGATCGTCGCGGACGTCGCCCGGACCGGTCGGAGGACGCGCGCGTTCGCGACGTACAACCTGCTCGGATCCCTCGGGGCCGCGGCGGGAGCCCTCGCGAGCGGCGTGCCGACCCTCCTCCTGGGCGCCGTCCCGACGTCCCCCGATCCGCTGCGGCCCATGTTCGTCCTGTACGCGGTCCTCGGGCTCGCTGCGGCGGGGATCGCCGCGGCCTTGCCCCGCGAGGTCGAGCTCGCCGGACCCGCCGTCCGCGTTCGGCTCACCGGCCCGTCGCGGACCCGCGTGGCGCGGATCTCCGGGCTGTTCGCGGTGGACAGTTTCGCGGGAGGATTCGTGATCCAGAGCTTCGTCTCGTTCTGGTTCTTCACCCGGTACCCGGAGTCGAGGGCGTCCCTGGGCCTCGTGTTCTTCGCCGCGGGCGTCCTGACGGCCTCCTCGTTCCTCGTCGCGGCCCGACTCGGGGAGCGGTTCGGCCTCCTCGAGACGATGGTGTTCACGCACATCCCGTCGAACGTGCTCCTCGCCCTGGTGCCCGTGGCGCCGGGGTTCCTCCCGGCCCTCGCCCTCTACCTCGGTCGGATGGCCTTGTCCCAGATGGACGTCCCGACGCGCCAGGCGTACCTGGCCGGGATCGTGGGTCGGGACGAACGGACCGCCGCGAACGCGGCGACGAATACGACGCGGAACGTCGCGCAGGCCGCGGGGCCTTTCTCCTCGGGGGCCGTCGTGGCCGCGCTCGGCCTCTCCGCCCCGTTCTTCCTCGGAGGCGCGCTCAAGATCGTGTACGACCTGTCCATCTATGCGGCGTTCCGGAAGGTCCGACCCCACGAGGTCTGACCCCCGCAGGTACGATCCGACGCAAGAGCCGCACGGAAGGGAGGCTTGGCCGCGGAGGGACGAGTCAGCCGTCCACGAGGGTCCTGTACGCCGCCGCGTCCATGAGCCCGCGCGCCTCGGCCGGATCCGCGACCTCGAGGACGACGAACCAGCCGCTCCCGTACGGGTCCTTGTTCACGGTCTCCGGGTGCTCGTCGAGGGACGCGTTCACGTCGACGACGGTCCCCGCGACGGGTGCGAAGATCTCGCTCACGGCCTTCACGGACTCCACGACGCCGAGGACCTCCCCTCGCTTCACCTTCTTCCCGACCTTCGGCAGCTCGACGTAGACGACGTCCGTGAGCTCCGTCTGGGCATGGTCCGTGATCCCGATGCGGGCGCGCGATCCCTCGAGCTTCGCCCACTCATGGTCCTTCGTGTAGCGGAGCCCTTCCGGGACGTTCGACACGGTTCGACCGGCGCCACGATGCAAGCATGCGAATATGAGGGTTTCGCGTCAGCGGCCCTTCCAGTTGAATCCCCACGCCTGGTGGATGAAGATCTCCTCGCTGTGAATCTTGTGGATGTGGTGAGCGACGATCAGGATGACCAGGAGGGCGATCCCGCCGATCGCGCCGAGCAGGTAGGCGGGGTTCGACGTGAGGGTCGAGATGAGACCTTCGAGTGGGGACGGGTCAGCCATGGCGCCGTGCCAGCGCATATCGGTTCCCCGAGGCCCGGAAAAAGGTTTCTCCGTGAAGCCCAGCCTCGATAATTAATGCCTCGAGCTCCCCCTCCTGGAAGAGATGGTAATAACGAGGCACGGCGCGGCCGTCGGGCAGGGGCCACGGCATCTCGACGTCGCCGCGGACCTCGGGCGGGAGATCGAGTCGGTCCTCGCGGATCGCATCGAACCGGGGGCCTTCGAAGTCCCATACGCCGAAGCACGCGCGGCCTCCCGGGCCGAGCACGCGGTGCACCTCCCGCACGGCGGCCAGGCGATCCGCGTCGGAGGGCAGGTGATGGAGGACCGCGATCGCGATGCACGCATCGAACACGGCGTCGCGAAACGGGAGGCCGACCGCGTCGCCCTGGACCCAATCCGAGCGGGCCCCGGGCCCCGCGGACGATGCGCGGTCCCGCCCGATCGCAAGGAGCTCGCGCGACGCGTCCAGCCCCGTGGCTCGGCGGCCACGGGATGCGAGCGGCGCGAGGTGGCGACCGTGGCCGCACCCGAGGTCGAGGATGCGAGTCCGCCCCGGGAGGGACTCGATGAACGCGACGACCTCGGGCCATGGCTCCCGCCGGGCGTCCGCGTACGAGGCCGCGATCGCGTCGTAGGCGGCCCGGACGGACGCGCGCGTGGCGACCGCGGGGACCGACCGCCGATCCGCGGGCGGATCGCCTTGAGCGGCGGTCACAGGGAGGCCCGCTCGAGCTCCTTGAGGGTCCGTGCGCGGATCGAGCCCACGGGGGGGAGCGGCGCTTCCGCGGCCCCGCGGTCCAGGTACTGGACGTGGGCGGGAGCCATCG
>Ga0209751_10000807_pt1 | contig 33065 bp, 31 predicted proteins | sample RifCSP13_1_FD_184019 | JGI IMG/M metagenome (GOLD analysis project Ga0209751, IMG submission 184019) | Soil microbial communities from Rifle, Colorado - Rifle CSP2_sed 13_1 (SPAdes) (version 2) | ecosystem: Environmental > Terrestrial > Deep subsurface > Rock core/Sediment | place: Rifle...
AGGGACGCCGCGGAGCGAGGCGACCCGGACGCGGCCCGGGCCCTCGTCGCGCGGGCGTTCGAGGCGTCCCCCGGGGACGCGGACGTGCGCGAGCTGTACGCGGCCCTCCACCTCGCCCATGCGATCCGCCTGAGCGCGGGGGCGCGCGACGCGCGGCGGGACGGGATCGTGCGCCGGGGGATCGGCTACGACGAGGAGTTCGCGGACGACACGGGCGTCGCGGGACGGTTCGAGGAGGCCCTCGCAGCCGTCGACCGGGTCCTCGCGGCGGACCCGAGCCACGAGAAGGCCCTCATGATGAAGGCGGCCCTCCTGTTCCGGAAAGACCGCGAATCGGGCCGGCCCGAAGCCCTCCGGATCCTGCGCGCGATCGTGGGGGCCCACCCGGAGAACCGGCAGGCCGCGTACACGATCCGGAAGGTCGAGCGGCCGTGTGCGCGCTGCTCCGACACGGGGTTCTGCCCGTACTGTGCGGGCCGCGGGACGAAGACGTTCCTCCGGATCGAGCGGCGGTGCGAGGCGTGCCACGGCCGCGGGATCTGTCTCGCGTGCGGGATCCTTTAGCCCGTCTTCCCGGCGTCCTCGTCCTCGATCGTGTGCGGGTCGCCCTCCGAACCGTCGACCCACTCGACCCGGTCCGCGCGGCCGATCTCCCCGCACGACAGGCACTCCCAGCCCAGGCCGTAGTCGTCGAACATGACGAGGCCCCGCTCCGCCTTCCCGCACTTCGTGCAAGGCCCCGTCACGTAGCCGCTGATCCGGAAGGCGCGGATGACCACATCGTCGGGCATGCGGCACCCGGGGCGCCTACTCGGACGATCCGTCCTTGCCCGTGGGCGACATGTACCAGTCCGGAACGCCCCGGTCGCCGCCCAGGTCGCACTTCGGGCACACGTAGTCGAGGATCGGGTAGTTCCCGTGGCTGTGCTGGACGAAGAACACCTTCTCGGAGCCGCACGTCTCGCACCGCTGGGGCTCCTCTCCGATGTTCTTGCGGGAGAACATGACGCGGTGCGACAGGGACCGGGGGAGATAAAGTTGCCGCCATCCGGATCGACCCGGCGGAAAGGGTCATGCCCCACGCCGGCTTGGGCCCCGCGATGATGCTCCGGTTCAGTCGGTTCCGGTTCCGGCCGGGGAGCGAGGGGGAAGGGCTCGAGATCCTCCGCAGGCACGTCCGCGCGATCGGGTCCGCCGCGGGCTGCGAGGGCGCGTGGCTCGGACAGGGGCAGCACCCGACCACGGAGTTCGTCGTCGTCGCGTTGTTCGTCGACGAGGCGAGCCTCCGCGACTTCGAGGGCCGCCTCCGATCGGATCCAGGCCTCGGGAGCGATCAGTTCGCGGCGATGCGGCTCACGGCGGGACCGCCCGAGATGACGCAGTTCGAGGTCCGTCCGACCTGAGCGTTCAAGCGATGCGCCTAGACTTTCGACCGAAGGGCCGGCTTCCATGCATGGGTGCCGTCGGGCAAGTCGGTCGCCCGGAAGTCCTGGTAGATCTCCGGATAGTCGTGCACGCAGATCTGGGCGATCTGGTCGAAGACCATCCGGATCTCGACTTCCGCGGCCGGGTCCGTCCTCATCTCGATGACCCACCGAAGGGTTCGATGGTTCGCCGTCCAGATCATGTGAGTGGCCATGCCGTCCGGCAGGATCCGCCGGAGCGCGGACGTGAGGCGCTTCTTCGCATCCATCCCGAGCGCGTCCCACCGGATGCCCTTCTCGAGTTCCCGGTAGGCGGCCTCCGCATCCAGGACGGCCCGCTTCATCCGATCTTTCTGGTCGTCGTCCAGCTCGTCGGGGAGCCAGAATCCGATGTCCCGGGGCCGGACATACCGGAGGGACTCCTGACTGATCGCGGTCCCCACGCGGTGCCGGACGATCTCGTGCGAACAGACGCGACTGATGTGGAGCAGGGCGAACGATACCTGCTGGTGCTCCAGGATGGATCCGTCTCCCTTCAGGAGGATGTTCTTGAAGTACTCCTTCGGATCCTCGCGGATCTTGGTCACGTTCGGGTTCAGGCCCGGCTCGTACGACTCGTAGCAGATGCGCCCCGCGAACTCGATCAGGGCTGCGCCGCTCATGCGTCGGGTCGAGAGGAAGCGATCGGCGGTTTCGGACGAGGCCCCCAGGATCTCGAGGGTCCTGGCGAGTCCCTTCGGATCCGCCGTCGTCTCGCCAATCTTGATCACGACCGGTCGAACGGATTGCATGTCGCTCCCGCTCCCTCTGGAATCGTCCAGCCCACCTCAAACCGTACGGCTGTATAATGCCTTCTCGGGGCGGGATCGCGCGGGGTCACAGCCACCGGTACAGGATCTTGACGAACGGCGTCTCCTTCGGCTTCTTCGCGCCCGTGAGGACCGTCGCGAGGACGTGCTTCTGGAGGGCCTCGAGGCTCTCGCATCCTGCCTGCATCGCGTCGTACGGGCTCAGCTTCTCGAGGGTCGTTGGCTCCACGAGGATCGCTTGCCCCTCCCCGACGACCTCGCCCCGGAACGTGACCATGAGCCGGTTCCCCGGGACGATGCGCTTCTCCGCTTGCTCGGACGCGGGGACGTGGACCAGGTACACGAGCTGCTTTCGGACCATCTCCTCCGCGCCCGGGTACGTGATCGCGAGGGACTTCGGGGCCCCGACGTTCGGAGGGATCATGGTCCGCCTCAGAGGGCCGCGAGGACCTCGTCCGTGTGCCCTTCGACCTTCACCTTGGGCCAGATCCGCGCGATCCGGCCCGCCTCGTCGATCAGGAACGTGGTGCGCTCGATGCCCCACGACTCCCGGCCGTACAGGTTCTTGAGCTTCCACACCCCGTACGCCTCCGTGACCTCGCCCCCTTCGTCGCTCAGGAGCGGGAAGTTCAGCTCGTACTTCTCACGGAACTTCATGTGGCTCTCCGTGTCGTCCCGGCTCACGCCGAGCAGGACGGCCCCGCGGTCCGTCACGCGGGCCAGGTTGTCCCGGAACGAGCACGCCTCTTTCGTGCAGCCGGTCGTGTCGTCCTTCGGGTAGAAGTACAGGACGACCTTCTTGCCGCGCAGGTCCCTCAGCGCGATCGTCCGGCCGGCGTCCGAACGCAAGGCAAAATCCGGCGCGGGCTGTCCGACGTCGACCATCGTGCGTCCCGGCGGTCACGATGGGTCCGCGCGATTTAACGCTACCGCTCCCGGCGCCGCGCGGGCCGGACCGGGCCGCGGGACGTCCCCGGACCGGATGGGAGCCCATAGGATATCAAACATGGTACGTTAGGCTCAAGATTTAAGTAAGGTCCGGGGGTTCGTCGCATCGCATCTCCTGCGGACGTGAGTATCACAGGGAACCGTATGGCCCGTAAGGCACTCTCTCGGCGGCCCGTCGTCCCCCGTCCGGCGACGACCGCGAAGCCCCTCTACGCGAAGCCGAGGCCGGCCCGACCCGATCCGGCCCCGGAGGCCGCCGCGGCGGGCTTGCTCCAGCTCAAGTTCGGGCGACACGCCCATGGCTACGGGATCGCGGCGGCCGTCGCGTTCGTCGCGAACGCGATCCTCCTGTACAACATGTCCAGCCTGACGGCCCTCACCCTGCGGGAAGGCTACCCGGACTACATCCTGTGGCTCCTACCCGTCACGATCGGCGCGATCGCCTCGTGGGACGCGATCCAGCTCAAGCGGGACCCGTACCGCGGGCACTTCAAGTCCCGGCACTTCGTGATGAGCACGCTCGGGATGATCCTGTTCTTCGCGGTCTCCGGGTTCCTCGTCCTCATGGCGTTCGGCATCCTGCCCGTCGGGTACCGGGTCTGGGTGTACCCCCTCACCGTGGTGGGCGTCCCCGCCACGATCATCTCGATGGCGATGACCTGGCAGGGCTTGACGGCCCGCAAGGGGGGAAGCATCGCCCTCGCGACGATCCTCCCGATCTTCGTGACCCTCCTCGTCGTGGGCGGCCAGACGACGTACGCGAGCGGCTCCTTCTCGGACCAGACGAGGCAACTGTACCTGATCGTGTTCCTTGCGGGCGCCGTCTCCACGGAGATCGCGGGCTCCCTCCTCCACATCATCGCGTCGTCCACGAGCGTGTACCAGCGGGAGATCCTGAAGGCGGACAACACGAAGGTCGGGCTCCTCCAGCAGGAGCTCCAGAAGAAGCGGGAGGCTCTCGACTACAAGGAGCGAGCCCTCCGCGGGCGGGAAGCTCACCTGGAGGCCCTCCAGCAGGAACTCGACGACCAGTCGTCCGAGGTCAAGACGAAGTTCACGGACGTCGCGGGCCGCGAGGTGGCCGTCGAGAAGGGGATCAAGGAGCTCCGGGAGCTGGACCGGAAGGTCGCCTCCGCGAAGGCGGAGATCGAGGCCCGGGTCGAGGAGCTCAAGCACCGCGACGCGGACGTCGCGTCCGCGAAGGCCGAGACGACGAAGTCCGCGCAGGTCGTCGCGGCTCGGGGGGCGGCGCTCGCGGACCGGGAGAAGGAGACGAAGCGCGCGACGATCGAGCTCCAGTCCCAGCTGCGCGCGTCGGGGGACAAGGCGAAGGTCCTCACGGAGCTCGAGGAGCGGCTGCGGGCCACGGAGAAGGCCCTCGACGGGAAGCACACGGCCCTCCTGAAGCAGGAGAAGGACGTCCAGCTGCGCGAGTCCGCCTTGCGGCTCAAGACGGAGCAGGTCCAGGTGACCCACTCGAAGGTCGAGTCCGAGCGGATCAAGGAACTCAAGGACTGGGAGGCGAAGATCCTCGCGAAGGAGAAGGATCTCGGGAAGCTCGAGGTCGAACTCCGCTCCATGGAGAGCCAGCTCAAGGAACGGTACGAGAACGCGACCCGGATCGAGCGGCGCTTCCAGGAGCAGCGGAAGATCCATGAAGACCGGGAAGGCGAGATGGTGTCCCAGGAGCAGCAGATCTCGGACAAGGAGACGGGCCTCCGGGAGCGCGCGGCCGAGCTCGAGCGGCAGGCCGCCGCGGTCCAGGAGGCCCAGGTCCAGATCGACGCGAAGATGAAGAAGTACTCGGAGCTCCTCAAGGAGGCGAAGATGAAGGAGGCCGTCGCGGGCTCGAGCCAGGAGGAGGTGAACCAGCGGATCTCCACTCTCAACGCGCGGGAGAAGAGGCTCGTCGAGATGCAGGCGAACCTCCAGGCGGAGATCAAGCGGCTCAACGAGCAGAACCGCGGGCTTCTCGAGAAGGCCAAGGAGGTCGAGGAGCGGGAGAACGAGATCTCCCTCCGGGAGATGGAGCTCGAGCAGAAGGCCCGCGAGAGCCGCGCCTCCGTGGCCACGCCCGGCATGCGGGACATGGACCGGGAGGCCCAGCTCGAGGCGTGGGAGCACCGGATCCGGGATCGCGAAGAGGAGTTCAAGCGGCGGACGTACCAGAAGGAGAAGGAGATCGAGATGCGGGAGAGCGCCGTGAAGGCGCACCTCACGACGGGCGTGAGCGAGGCGTCCGAGGAGGCCGTCGCGGAGGAGAAGAAGGCGGACAAGGTGAAGACGGGCACACCGCGGCTCGACGACCTCCTGTACGGCGGGATCCCGTTCAACTCGAACGTCCTGTTCGTCGGGCCCGCGTTCGTCGGGAAGGAGGTCGCGATCCTGAACTTCGTCGCGGAAGGGCTCAAGAAGCGCGTCCCCGCGATCCTCATCACGACGACGAAGCTGCCCATCGACATCGCGCGGGACATGGCGCCGATCCTGCCGACGTTCGTCGAGTACGAACAGCTCGGCCTCGTCCGATGGATCGACTGCACGTCCCAGACCCAGGGCGGCAAGCCGGTCCGGGAGAAGAACGTCTGGCGGGTGAACGGGCCCACGGACTTCGACAGCATCATGAACGTCGTGAATCAGCTCGACGAGGAGTTCAAGGGCAAGTTTCCGTACTTCCGGCTCGCGTTCCTCACCCTGAGCTCGAGCATCACCCAGGCGGAGGAGCGGGACGCGATGACGTTCTTCCAGAAGCTCGTGAACCGGCTGCGGCAGACGAAGGCCGTGAGCGCGATCGCCCTGGAGCGCGGGATGCACGCGGACCAGACTCTCGAGGCCATGGAGCACATGGTCGACGGCGCGATCCACTTCAAGACGGACAAGCAGAAGACCCTCATGCACGTGGCCGGCCTGGGCGAGGTCCAGACCCGGGACTGGGTGCCCTACAAGTTCACGAACAAGGCGATCATGATCGGGTCGTTCCAGCTCGAGCGGATCCGATGAGTCCGCGGACGACGGCCGGGTAGGGGCGGTCGCGTCCCATGGCGGAACCCTGGGTCTCCCTCGTGATTGGCGGGACCCTCCTCCTCGCGGGGTTCGCGGCGGCCCTCATGTTCGACCGGTACCGGGTGCCCGACTTCTTCATGCTCCTCCTCCTGGGGGTCGTCCTGGGCCACCTCCCCCTGGAACCGTTCGGCCCCTCTCTCCTCGTGTCCCTGGGGCCGATCGTCCCCGCGTTCATCGCGGTCACCCTGGCCCTCATCATGTTCGAGGGCGGGATGGCCCTCGACCCCGCGGAGCTCGGGAAGGGGGCGGCCGCGATCCTCGGGCACACATTGGGCGCGATGGCCCTCACGATGGCCGTCACGTTCGTCCTCGCGACGTCCGTCCTCGGCCTCAGCCCGATCACGGGGCTCGTCCTCGCGGCCGCGTTCAGCGGCCCGAGCGCGACGATCGTGATGAGCTTCGCGCCCCAGCTCCGCCTGAGCCCGAACGGGATGTCCATCATCGTCCTCGAGGGGGTCCTCGGGAACGTCGCGGCGGCCGTCGTCGTGATCTTCGTCCTCCAGGTCCCGGGCCAGGAGGCGATCGTCCCGTACCTGTCCCAGACCGTCCTCGCGGCCGCCGTCGCGTTCCTCGTCGGCGCCGCGTGGCGGGGGCTCCTGCGGAAGCTTCCCTCCCGCCGGTTCGTGCAGATCGCGACCCTCTCCCTCGTGATCGTCACGTACGCGGTCGCGGACGGGCTCATCGCGAAGAGCGGCCCCATCGCCGCGTTCGTCCTCGGGCTCGTGGTCGCGTACCACCGCCGGGGCGGCCACCCCGTCGAGGTGAAGGAGACCGCGGACCTGAAGGCGTTCCAGAGCGAGATCACGTTCGTCCTGCGGACGTTCTTCTTCGTGTACCTGGGACTCCTCATGACGTTCGACCAGTTCAGCGTGGCGGCCCTCGTGGGCGCGGGGCTCCTCGTCGCGGGATTCCTCGCGGCCCGCGCGCCCAGCGCGGTCCTCGTGGCTCGGTCCCAGGCCCTCTCGGGCCGCGAGACGCGGGTCCTCCTGGGGACCGTGGGCCGCGGGATGACGGACGTCGTGCTCGTGCTGTTCGCGATCCAGAGCGGCGTCCTGCCCCCGACCGAGGCCACGTTCCTCGTCGGGATGCTGCCCCTCGTGATCCTCCTCGCGGCCGTCGTGTGCGCGGGCCTCCTGGTGTGGGCGGATCGCGGGCGCGAAGAACGCCCCCGTCCGAGGAAGGACCTGTACGACGCGTGAGCCGGCCGCGGGCCGCGGCCTGCGTCAGCGGTTCCAGCGGTCTTCGTGGGGCCCCGTGGCCCCGTGGGAGTGGCCGCCCGGCGCGAGCCGGGCGAGGGCCGCATACCCGGAGCGCTTCGACGCGTTGATTTCCGCGTACGTGCGGCGCTTCCGCCGGACGATCGTCGAGACGGACAAGGGCTTCTCGCACAGGACGGCCTCCTGGCCCCAGGACCCGGGCTCGAGGCCCGCCGCGTCCGCGGCCCGGAGGAGGTCCCGATCGTGGGGCAGGAACACCTCCACGGAGGCGGCCCCGCGGGCCCGGGCCAGGCCGGCCGCGTCCCGGAGCACCTGGTCCGGGGCGCCCAGGAGAGGGCTCACCTCGAGGACGTCGGCGCTCGTCGAGGTCGGCGACTCGGATAGGAGGGCCGCGCACCCGTCCCAGCGCACCAGGCTCCCCGTGTTCGCGAGCAGGTGCGCGACGGGCCTCGTGAACCGGACGAACGCGCTCGCGTGGCCGACGAAGCCGCGGCCTTTCGCGAGGAACGAGGACCGCTCGAGTTCTCCCCATCCCGTATCCGTGAGGCCGGCCGTCGCCGGGCGTACGGCCCGCCGGGTCGCGGGCGCGACGCGCCGCGCGAAGCGCGTGACCTCCTCGAGGCCCGCGGCATGGGCCGTCGCGAGCCCCGCGCCGTTTGAGGACTCGGACCAGAGGCGGAGCGCCCGACGCCCTTTGTTGCGCGCGAGCCCCTCGAACGCGTGCAGGAGGGCGCCCGCGACCCCCTTCCTCCGGTACGCGGGGTGGGTCCGCGCGGCGCTCACCCACGCCCCGTCGTCGGGCGTCTCCCGGTACGCGCCCATCCCGACGATCGCGTCGTCGTCGAGGGCGACGAAGACGACCTGCCTGAGGACCAGGTCCTCGAGGAGCTCGAGCACGTAGTCGTCGGGTCCCATGGCCGCGCGGCACACGTCGGCGAGGGCCCCGAGGTCGTGGAGGGAGGCCCGGCGGGTCGGCCAGGTCTCGTCGGACGGCATCGGGCCGCTATCGCGGCGGGGTATTGAAAGGCTTGGGCGCGCACTCGTGGAACGTGTTCCGCTCACAGGAGGTACACGGGCGGCATGTCCGCGGGCGGCTCTTTGAACGGATTCGGGGTCGACTCGAGCAGGGCGGGGTCGTCCGCGAGGCGCCGCGCGAGCTCCCGCTGCCCGCGCTCGAGGAGGTCCGGGTTGTACGAGTACTGGATCCGCACGTAGTTCGTCGAGCCGACGGCCGTCTTGCGGTTCAGGAACTTCCCGAAGTCCTTCCAGCCCGGTGGCTGCCGGGAGAACACGTTCGCCATCTCGACCGCGAACCGGCCGCCCACGAAGAACGCCTTCCACTCCTGCACGTTGCGCTCGTCGAGGCGGCCCTCGATGATCTTCGTCAGGGCGTCCGCGTACCCGGGGTTCATGTACGACCGGAACGCGTCCATGTTCGCGAGGGCCTCCTCGAGGTTCCCGATGTCCTCGGGCACGAGGACGGGCTTCGGCGGGGCCGCGTACCACGCGGCCTGGTAGGGCGCGTACTTCGCGACGCCCGTCGACGCCTCCCACGCGGCCGCCGTGCGGTCCACGACGAAGTGGGACCGGCCGTGCGTGAGCAGGTAGTCGAGGACGAGGCTGTACTCGATCCGCTCCGCGATGTCTCCCACGTCCCGGTCCGCGTACTTGCCCAGGTCCCGCCAGATAATCCGGTGGTACTCCTCCTGGAGGGTGCGCAGGCCGGCCTCCCGCACGTAGATCCCCCACGCGTCCGGGATGAGCCGGAACGAAGCGTAGAACGCGACCGCCTCGGGCCCCGCCTTGAGCATCGCGGGGAGCGCGTTCGGATCCTTCGGCCGCTCCACGCGAAACGACCCGAGGGCGTCTGCCGTGAGGTCGATCGGGCGGGCTCCCTCGAGGCTCGGCAACGTGCCGTGCGCGGGGACGCGGACCTTCGTCGGGTCGCAGAACCCGGGGTGGGCGGCCGCGAAGCCCGCGAGGTCCTCCATGGGACGTCCCGAAGGGTGGGGCCGGCTTAAGGCTTGCCCGCGGGCCTTCAGTAGAGGAGGCACTCGACGGAACGTCCCTCGACGTCCTTCGGCGCGAGGGGAGCCGGCTCGCGGAACCGCACTGCGACGCGGTCGTCCTCCCGGGCCACGGCGACGACCGCGTCTCGCATGGCACCGGGGGCCTCCGCGAGGACGCCGGACACGTTGGCCGCGAGGGCCTCTGCGTCCTCGGGCCGAGCGCGCCGCCACGCGGTCCCCGCGGCGAAGCGCCACGCGTCCAGGGGCCCGAGCTCCGCCTCGTCTTTGGCCGCGCGACGCGCGTCGAGCCGCCGCTCCTCGAGATGGTCCACGAAGTCTCGGCCTTCCCAGCCGCACGTCGGCAGGGCCACGGGGCACCGCGGGTGGAACCGGCATCCCGCGGGCGGGAAGATCGCGTCCGGCACCTCCCCATGGGGCAACGTCCGCACCCGGACGCGGCCTGGTTCCGGCACGGGGATCGCCCCGAGGAGGGCCTTCGTGTAGGGATGCTTCGGGTCCCGGAAGATCGCGGCCGTCGGGCCCAGCTCCACGATCCGGCCCAGGTACATGATCGCGATCCGGTCGCACACGAACTTCGCGGTCGCGAGGTCGTGCGTGATGAACAGATACGCGAGGCCGTACTTCCGCCGCAGGTCGAGCAGGAGTTCGAGGATCCGCGCGCGGATCGACATGTCGAGCATCGCGACGGGCTCATCGGCCACGATGAGGGAGGGCCTCAGGACGAGGGCCCGCGCGAGCACGGCCCGTTGCTTCTGCCCCCCGCTCAGGTCCCCGGGGTACTTCGCGAACAGGTCGTCCGCGGGCGTGAGGCCGACCTCCTCCATGACCCGGAGGGTCGCTTCCTTCGCCTCCGCGGGCTCCGCCGTCACGTGCACGAGGAGCGGGTCCATGATCGCCTGCCCGATCGTCATCGCCGGGTTCAGGGCCGCGTGGGGGTCCTGGAACACGATCTGCATCCTCGGGCGGATGGGCCGAAGCTCCGCCTCCTTAAGGCGCGTGATGTCCCGCCCCTCGAACGTGACCGTGCCGCGGGTCGGCTCGAGGAGCCGCAGGACGGTCCGACCCGTGGTCGTCTTGCCGCACCCGCTCTCTCCGACGAGACCGAGGATCTCGCCCCGGGCCACCGCGAACGACACCCCGTCGACCGCATGGACGCGGGCCCGCGCGAGCCGAACGTCCGCCAGCTCCGGGGCGATGCCCAAGGTCCGAGCCAGGGTCTGCCCCATAGCCTGGACCAGGTTCGTCTTCACGGGGAAGTGGACGACGAGGTCGGCCACCTCGAGGATGGGCCCTCCCGTCAGAGGAAGTCCCTCCCGAAGTGGCAGGCCGCGGGCTGGCCCGCCCGGTATTCGACCATGGACGGCTCCTCCCGGGCGCACAGATCCTTCGCGTGTGGGCACCGCGGGTGGAAGCGGCATCCGGGCGGCGGCGCGAGGAGACTTGGCGGGAGCCCGTCGATCGACTTGAGCTCTCGCGTGTTCAAGTGGATCGTACTTGCGAGGAGTCCCTGCGTGTACGGATGGATGGGCCGGCGGAACACATCGTCCACGGAGCCGATCTCCGCGAACCGGCCTGCATACATGACGGCCGCGCGGTCGCACACCTCCGCGACGATCCCCAGGTTGTGCGTGATGAGGAGGAGGGACATCCCGTACGACCGTTTCAGGTCCCGGAGGATGTCCAGGATCTGGGCTTCCACGATCACGTCGAGCGCGGTCGTGGGCTCGTCTGCCACGAGGAGTTTCGGCCTCAGGACGAGCGCCATCGCGATCATGATCCGCTGGCGCATGCCTCCGGAAAACTCGTGCGGGTAGTGGTTCAGCCGGCTCTCGGGGATCCCCATCGCGCGAAGCGCTTCCTGGGCGCGTCGGACCGCCTCCGGTCTCGAGATATCTCGTTTGTGGACCCGAATCGTCTCAAGGAAGTGGTCCCGGATCGTCATGAGGGGATCGAGCCGGGTCATCGGGTCCTGGAAGATCAGGGCGAGCTCTTCGCCTCGGAGCCTCCGGTACTCGCCGGGGTCCAGGCGGAGGAGCTCCTTGCCTCGCAATCGGAGGGATCCCTCGACCGTCGTGCCCCGAGGGAGCACCCCGAGGATCGCCTTCCCGAGCGTGGATTTCCCGCAGCCCGTCTCCCCCACGACGCCCAGGGTCTCTCCCGAGCGGAGATCGAAGTCCACCCCGTCGACGGCCCGGACGGGCCCGCGCTTCGTCCGGTAATGGACCCGGAGGCCCCGCGCCTCGAGGACTGGTTCGTTCACGATCTCTCCTTCTTGAGGAGCGGATTGATGATGTCATTCAGCCCCTCTCCGAGGAAGGACAGTCCGACGGTCAGGAGGACGATCACGAAACCCGGGAAGAAGGAGGACCACCAGATTCCGTTATCGACCCGTTCCGCGGCGGCGGACAGATCGAGCCCCCAGTCCGGCGTAGGGGCCTCGACGCCCAGCCCGAGGAACGACAGGCCCGCGGCTGTGAGGATCGCGTCCGCCGCGCTGATCGAGAAGATGACCGGGATGGCGACGATCACGTTCGCGGCGATGTACCGGAGCATGATCCGAGACGGTGGGGTGCCGAGCGCCCTCGCCGCTTCCACATAGAGCTCCTCTCGAGCGGACAGGACCTGGCTCCGCGTCACGCGAAAGTACAACGGGATGTAGATGACGGTCACGGCGAGTCCAATGTTGACGACGCCCTTCCCGAGCAGCACCGCGATGAGCCCCGCGAACAGGAGCCCGGGGAACGAGTAGAGTGAGTCCATCACGAGGACGAGGACCTTGTCGAAGTTCCCGCCCCGGTAGCCGGAGTACAGGCCCAGGGGGAAGCCGACCGCGAGGGCCACGCTCACGCCGATGGCCATGATCGCGAGGGAGGTCCGCGTGCCGTGCAACACGCGACTCAGGACGTCTCGGCCCAGCGGGTCCGTGCCCATCGCGTGCCAGTAGCTTCGCCACACGGCCGTGGCGCCGACGAAGTCCACGCTCAAATTGCCCGCGAGCCCGCCGTCCGACCGGTGCGTGAGCCGCACCTGGAACGCGGACGTCGTGAGGTTCGCCTCGGACCAGGTCGTCTGATTCGTCAGGTCGATCCGACGGAGAGTGCCCGTCGTGCGCACCTCGATCGGCGCGAACCACGATGTGCCCCCGTCCGGGCTCACCTCCGCGTCGAGGTAGTGCCCCGGATCCGTCCCGTTCGCGAGGACGAATACGGAGAGCCCGACCGCCTCGACCGCGTCCCGGAGGATCCGGAGGGTGAAGCCGCGATACACGACGACGTCTCCAGGATTGAGGGACCGCGCCCCGATCCCGTTCACGCTCTGGGCCCCCGACGGACCCACCCATGTCCCCGTCCAGCCGGTGAAGGTCTCGTTCCGGGGGATCGCCGTGTTCGACCAGGGCGGCACGTCTTTCTCGTCCACGAACGCAAACGGGCTGTACGGCGCGAGGACATCCGCGAAGATCGCGATGAACAGGAAGGCGACGAGGATCGCGATCCCGAGCCAGCTCAGGACCCCTGCGAGGGACTTGCGTTCCTCGACGAGCGGATACCAGACCCGGCCCACGATCGACGAGCGGCGGACGAGTGGCTCACGCGCCCCCGGCGATTTGGTCATGGCCCCTACAACCGGATTCGGGGGTCGATCAAGGCGCCGAGGACGTCCACGATGAGACTGATTACGACGATGATTCCCGCGTACACGACCACGACGCCCTGGATCATCGACATGTCCTTCGACGTGATCGAGTTGAGGAGGAGCCTGCCGATCCCCTCGATAGAGAACGTGGTCTCCGTGAGCACGGCGCCCGCGAACAGGATCGCGAACTGGAGCCCCAGGACCGTCACGACGGGGACGAGGGCGTTCTTGAATGCGTGCCGATACACGACGGCGGACTCCGAGACGCCCCGCGCCCGGGCCGCGTCCGTGTAGTCCGCCTGGATCGTCCGGAGTAGGTTCGCCCGGACCGTCTTCGTGAAGAACCCGCTCAGCACGAGGCCGAGGGTCAGGCACGGCAGCGTAAGGTGGGCGAGCGCCTTCCCGAATCGGCCGAGGTCCCCCGCGAGGAGGGCGTCGACCGTGTATAGCCCGGTCACGGGCGGCGGGATGTCGCTCCCCGTCCATCGGCCGTGGGGAGGGAGCCATCCGAGCCAGATGCCGAACACGAGCTGGAAGATGAGGCCGAGCCAGAAGATCGGGATGACATAGACCACGGTGCCGTACAACCGGAGCGCGACGTCGATCTTCGAGTCCCGCCGGGCGCCGGCCAGGATTCCCGTGCCGATCCCGACCGCGGCCGCGACCAGCATGGAGCCGATCGCGAGTTCGATCGTCGCGGGCAGCCGCACCGCAATCTCATGCGCCACGAGCCGACCCCTGTAGTCCGCCCCGACCGCGATCCCGAGGTCCCCCCGGAACACCCGGCTCATGTAAGTCAGGTACTGAATCGGCACGGGCTGGTCCAGGCCGAGTTCGACCCGAGCCCGCTCGATCACCTCGGGAGAGGGCGCCCGGCCCCCCCACAGGGCGAGGACGGGATCCCCGGGGAGCACCCGGAGGATTAGGAAGACCGCGGTCAAGAGGATGAACAACATCGGGAAGGCGAGGACGATCCGTGCGATCACGTACGACAGGAGGGAGCGGCCTCGGGCCATGCTGCGTCTCGCAACGCTCCCGGGCGTCTTGAACCTTTACCGCGGCCGAAAGAGGAAGGGGCCAGGGGCCTAGCGGTCCCTGGCGATGAGTTCCCTGTGGACGCTGACAGCGTACCCGAGCTGCGCGAGGAGCGCGTTCGCGGCTGGGCAGTCCGGCGTGCTACCGTATTCCGTCTGGAACACCGCGTCGCTGAAGGGCATGTTCGGCGGGAGCATGCTGTACAGGGGCTCGACGAGGTTGTTGAAGACGATACTGTCGACATCGGCCCGGTCCACGCTGTACGCCAATGCCCGCCGCACCCTCACGTCCGGCACGAGGTTCACGTTGATGACGATGTATCGGATCTGAGGACTCGCCCCGATGTCCACCGTGATCCCGAGAGCGGCCTCGCGGCCGTCCAGGTCCGTGATGTCCGTCGGGTTCAGGGTGCGGTAGACCACGTCGATGCCCGTCGTCGCGTGGGCTTCGATGTCCTGCTTGAGCGCCGTCGCCGAGGTCCGCAAATTGATCGTCACGGTGTCCTCGACCGGGATGGATGGGATCCCGAACGACGCGTAGATCCCCCGGGAGTGGTACGGAACCGTCGTGCTATTCTCCAGGACGATGAGCTGGTTCTCGGTGTGGGTCGTCAGCTCGTACGGACCCGTGCCGATCACGCTTCCCGCGGTGGAGGGTTGTTCCCCGTTCTGGTTGTAGCTCGGGGGGACGGGCGCCGACACGCTGAACGCCATCAGGTCGTTGAAGAACGAGACGGGTTGCGACAGGTGGAACGTGATCTTCAACGGATCGGCCGGGTACAGCTCGATCGTGCCGGGCGGCGTGTTGTTGTTGTTCGATGGGTCGCGGCCCAGCTTTCCGACGTCGTACAGGAGGAACGCGGCGCTCCCGCCGATGTCCAAGCGGATGGCCCGGTTGATTGAGTCCGCCACGACCTGGGCCGTGAGCAGAGTCGTGCCGTCATGGAAGCGGACACCCGGGCGCAGGTTGTACGTGTAGTTCTTCCCATCCGCGGACACGAGGCCGTTCGCGAGCGTCGGGACCTCCGTCGCAAGTCCAGGCATCAACGCGGCATCCACCGGTTCGTAGACCAAGAGGGTGTCGAACACCTGGTTGATGATCTCGATCGAGAAGTAGTCGTACGCGGACGCGGGATCGAGGCTCACGATGTTGTCCGTCGTGGACGCGCTGATCTCCGCGTCCGTCGGGTCTTCCATGATGAACCACTTGAAGGTCACGGGGTGGAGCACGACGTTCGCGGTCGTGTTCACGTAGGCCACGTGCGCGTTCCCCGAGAACAACGGGATGTACGGGACGTCCTCGGCGAGTTTTTGCTGGATGCTCGCGAACCGCGCCGCGCGCGTCGCGGGGTCCGTCGTGGTCTGCTCCTCAACGACCCACTGGTCGACCTGGGAGTCGTTGTAGAACGAGCCGAGGGACCGTGCGCCCGCCACGGAGAGGAACGGCGAGATGTAATCATCCGAGTCGAAGTAGTCGGGATACCATCCGAGGAGGAACACGGGCATCAGCTGGTTGACCCAGTTCTCCCGGTAGATCGCCCACGGGTCCGACCTCAGGGTGACGGCGATCTTCCCGCACTCCTGGATGCTCTGCTGGAGGACAGCAGCGAGCTCATCCTCCGTGTCGCCGTAGTGGCCATCGTTATTGTACCACAGCTCGACCGAGAGCCTCCGGGGCGGCGCCGTCAGGATGATCGCGAGCGCGGCTCCGACGATGACGACGACGACGATCACGGCCACAAGGGCATACATCATCTTCTTTTGCATCCGGAAATCCTCCGCGAAGCGCCTCCGACAACTTGTCGCAGGACAGCGGTGCATTCGAGTCTCCCTAGATAACCGTTTCGCGGGCGCCAATTCGACGCGCGTCCAAGGTCATTCGTTACGTGAACTCATCGAGGGTGCGCGGCACGGAGGCGGCCTTGCGCAGGCGCAGGACCGCGGCTTCCACTCGGGCCCGCGCGAATCCGCGCTCCTCCACGAGGAACCGGACCGCGTCGTCCGCGCGGACGGGCCTTGGCTTCACGTCGACCTCCGAGGTGACGGGCGGGTCGAGGAAGAAGGCACGGATCGCGTCCACGTTCTCGGGCAGCATGGCCCGGACATCGGAAGGCGCGGCGCCCAGGGACCCCCACTCCCGCACCCGCTTGACGGCCGTCTTGGGCCCGAACCCCTTCACGCCCGGGTGGAAGTCCGTCCCGACGAGGATCGCCGCGTCGATGAGCTGCTCGCGCGTGAGGCCCAAGTGGGCCAGGGTCTCCGGAAGGTCGATCACCTCGGGGGGCACGTTCCGCGAGCGTCCGCGGCTCGGGAGGAACTCCGTGCTCCCGATCGCGAGGAACCGGACCAGGCGGGGCGCGCCGAACAACAGGCTGTCGTAGTCCTTCGAGCCCGCAGACCACGCGTCCCCGCGTCGCGCGAGGAACGCGGCCTGGGCCTCCCCCTCGGACGGGGCCTGGACCACGGGGATCCCGAGGAGGTCGAGGAGGCGTTTCGCGTCGTCGACCATGTCCCGCGTCACGCGCGTGCTCATGACGACCTTGGACCACGCCGTGGCCATCTGGCCCGCGGCGACCGCGGTCTCGTACTCTCGGCGGGCCGTTTCCCGCGCCGCGCGACGCTTCTCGATCTCGGCCCGCTTGAGCTCGGGCGGGGGCCCGTCGAACACGAAGACCAGGCGGATCCCGTAGTCCGCGATGAGCCGGGTCGTGCGGAACACGAGCCCGTTCAGGTGGGACGTGACCCGGCCCTCCGGGTCCTGGAGAGGGGTCCCGTCCCGGAGGCGCATGATCGAGACGAACTGATACAGCTCGAGGTTCCCGTCGACGGCGATCGTCCGGCCGCGCAGCGCCTCGAGGGTCGTGGCGTGACGCACGACGACCGGCGTGAGGTGGACGCCCATCCGCCCCGGTCAAGGGCCCCGCGCGTTAAGTATTTCCCGCGACCGCGGGTTCGCTCGCCGGGACGGTATGGCGGCACGCGTCGCGCTCGTGACGGGGGCCTCGCGGGGGATCGGGGCCGCGACCGCGCGCCGTCTCGCGCGGGACGGTCTCGACGTCGCGGTGAACTTCCGCACGGGGGAGGGAGGCGCGTCCGCGGTCCTCAACGACATCGAACGATCCGGCCGACGCGGCCTCGCGGTCCAAGCCGACGTATCGAAGGCCGCGGAGGTCTTCCGGATGGTCGGCCGCGCGGTCCGGGAGCTCGGACGGCTCGACGTCCTCGTGAACAACGCGGGCGTGTACGAGCGGCGGGGCCTCGACGGGACGACCCCGGGGGATTGGGACCGGCGGCTCCGCGCGAACCTGTCGTCCTGTTTCTACGCGGCGAAGGCGGCCGTCCCCCACCTGCGCGCCGCGGGCGGAGGGCACATCGTGAACGTGACGAGCATGCTCGCGTTCCGCGGGACCTCCCACGGCGTGGAGTACGTCGCGTCGAAGGCGGGGATCGTCGGCCTGACGAAGGCGCTCGCCCTCGAACTCGCGAAGGACCGGATCCTCGTGAACGCGGTGGCCCCGGGCTCCATCGACACGGACATCCTCGCGGGCGACACCCCGGAGGTCCGCGCGCGGCGCATCGAGGGGATCCCGCTCCGTCGGATCGGCCGGCCCGAGGAGGTCGCGGCCGCCGTCGCGTTCCTCGTCGGCCCGGGCGGGGACTACGTCACGGGCCAGGTCCTCCACGTGAACGGCGGGCTCCTCACCTGGTAGGCACCGCGAACGTCCACGCGTCGCGCGCGGCCCGGATCGCCTCGAGGTGCCGCTTCGCCTCGTCTCGGGGCAGGCTCAGGAAGAACCGCGCCAGGTGCTTGCAGAAGTCCTTCCGCCGGGCGACGGTGGACCAGTCCTCGCAGTCGTGCTCGATCGTCCGCGCGACGGGGTCGAACGCGACCTTGTAGTCCTTCACGCGGGCGAGGACCGTGGCCCCGTCCCGCTGCACCTCGACATCCCGAAACCCGATCCGCTTCGCCCGGTCGAGCCGGTTCGGGTCCAGGAACGTCGCGAGGAGGGCGTCGATCTCCGCGTCCTTCGGGACGTCGGGCGAGAAGTCCTCGAGGGTCAGGGCCCGCAGACGGACGTCCTCGCGGGTCGCGACCTTCCGGTACGCCTCGATCCGCTGGAGGGCCCGGGCCTTCTCCTGGTCCCCGACCCCGAGCATCCGGAGGACCTGGAGGCAGTTCTCGGGCGCGTAGCCATGGTAGTGGTTGTTGAAGAACCCGTACACGGTCTCCGCCTGGGAGGCGACCTGTTCGATCCGCGGGACCCAGGCGTTCAGCTCCTCCTCCGAGTAGCGGTAGTCGTACCAGGGATCCTGACCGTGCCCGTGCCACCGCACGTAGGCGACGTCCGCGGTCACGTGCAGGTCGGGCGGCAGGAGGGGCTCGTCCACGATCGTGTACGCGACCCCCGTCTCGCGCAGCAGGTCGAACGCCTCGAGGTCCATCCACGACTTGTTCCGCGGCTCCAGGGCGAACGCGAAGCCGTCCGCGAGGGCATCGAGGAACCGGTGGATCACGGGCCGCACGAACCGGAGGCGGGGCGGGAGCTGGAGGAGGAGGGGTCCGAGCTTCCCCGCGTCGAGCAGCGGCCGCATGAGGTCGGCGAACGCCGCGAGGTCCTTGTCGGCCCCGCGCGAGACGTCGAGGAGTCGGTCGTGCGTGACCGTCTGGGGGACCTTCGCGGCGAACACGAAGTCGTCCGGGGAGTACCGGGTCCACCCCTGGACCATGCCGGGCGACGGAGCGCGGTAGAACGTCGAGTTGATCTCCGCCGTGTCGAAGACGCGGGCGTACGCGGCGAGCTTCGACTCGCTCGCGTTCCGGTACACGGGGCCGATCCACTCGTCGTAGTCCCAGCCGCTGCACCCGAACCGGAGACGGGCCATGCCCTCGGGCCAATATCCCGGGGTCGATACATGAGGCTGTGCCGGGCCCATGGATCCCGCCAGGCGGCACTTTCGCGGTCCTCCCCGTGCGGGGCTTATCCGCCCGCGCGCGTTCGCAGGCGCATGGGCCGGGTCCTCGCCGGGGCGGGGGGATGGGGGTACTTCGCGGGCGGCCTGCCCGCGTACGCCCGGGCGTTCCCGTTCGTCGAGGTGAACGTGACGTTCTACCGTCGGGTGGCCGAGACGGTCGCGGGCCGCTGGCGCTCCCTCGCCCCCCGGGAATTCGTGTTCTCCGTGAAGGCGAACCGCGACGTCACGCACCGCGCGCGCCTCCGGCCGACCCCCGCGGCCCGGGCCGCGTTCGCTCACGACCTCCGGATCGCCCGGATCCTGGACGCCCCGTACGTCGTGCTCGAGACGCCGGCGAGCCTCCCCCTCGGACCCGAGGAGGTGGCGGGGCTGCGGGACCTCGTCGCGATGGCGGACGACCGGCCCCGGATCGGGCTCGAGGCCCGGGCCCACGCGGGCCGCCCGCTTCCCGTCGGCGTGAGGCGGGCCATGGAGGACGGCGGCGTGGTCGACGTGGTGGACGTCTCGCGAGCCGCCCCCCGCGTCACGACGGACGTCGTGTACGCCCGGCTCTTCGGGAAGGGCGAGCGCAACGCGTACGAGTTCGACGACGAGGAGCTGCGCGCGATCGACCGGGCGGGTCGGGACGCCGTCGAGGTCGCGTTCGCGTTCCACGGGGTGCGGATGTACAAGGACGCAGCGCGGTTCCTCACGTTCAGGCGCACGGGGCGGTTCCCCCAGGCCACGGAGGCCGTGGGCCTGGGCTCCCTCGAGGCCGTGCTGCGAGAGGATGCCCGTTTCCCGTCGACCCGGGCCGAGCTCGTCGCGCACCAGGGGTGGAAGGTCGTGGACCTCGATGCGTCGACACGGGCCCACGCGGGGGAGATCCTGTCCAGGCTGCCGGACCGTCCGTTCGGGGACCTGAGGGAGGTCCTCGAGGCGTCCGCGCAGGTCCTCGGAGGCCCGTTCCCGGGTCGTTCTCAGGCCTGAAAACGACGTCCCCCTCCTGGGTGAGGAGCCTCAAACTCTTGTAGTAGCACACACTACAAAACGGTTATTATACCCCGCCTGGATACGCGGGATTCAGAGGTTCAAACATGTCGCTCTGCGGCACGGACTACGCGATCGGCGCGGTCCGCAACATGTACCGCGAATCGAGGCAGGACAACGCGATGGTCACGATGCCATCCAAGCTCCAGAAGGGCCTGCCCCGGCGCACGGGCTCCCTGTGCCCCGAGTGCCTCAAGGTCATCCCCGCGACCCTGTACATCGGCGACGGCGCGCTCAAGATGAAGAAGACGTGCAAGGAGCACGGCGAGTTCGACGAGGTGTGCTGGTCCGACGCGGAGATGTACCTCCGTGCCGAGAACTGGGCATTCGACGGCGTGGGGTTGGAGAACCCCCAGATCGTGGACGCCAAGGTGTGCCCGTACGAGTGCGGCCTGTGCAACCTCCACTACTCGGCCACGTCCCTCTGCAACATCGACCTCACGAACCGCTGCAACCTGAAGTGTCCCATCTGCTTCGCGAACGCGAACGCGGCCGGCTATGTGTTCGAGCCCACGTTCGAACAGATCGTGTACGAGTTCGCGGTCCTGCGGGCCCAGCGCCCGATCCCCGTGGCCGCGATCCAGTTCGCGGGCGGCGAGCCGACGATCTACCCCAAGTTCCCCGAGATCGTGAAGGCCGCGAAGGACATGGGCTTCCCCCAGGTCCAGGTCGCGACGAACGGGATCCGCCTCGCGACGGAGGAAGGTTTTCTCGAGAAGGTCGCGGAGGCCGGGCTCAACACGATCTACCTGCAGTTCGACGGGCTCCGCGAGGAGAACTACATCAAGGCGCGCGGCCGCCCGCTCCTGGACATCAAGCTGCGCGTGATCGAGAAGGTCCGCGAGCGCGCCCAGGCCAAGCTCGTGAACCCGACGATCTGCCTCGTCCCGACCATGGTGAACTCGTTCAACGACGACCAGGCCGGGGAGATCCTTAACTTCGCAATCAAGAACCGCGACGTCGTGAAGGGAGTCAACTACCAGCCCGTGAGCCTGACGGGCCGGATCCCCGAGGAGGACCGCCGGAAGCTGCGCTACACGCTCAGCGACCTCGCGTACGACCTCGAGGAGCAGACGGGCTACCTCACGCGGGACGACTGGTACCCCGTGCCGTTCGTCGCGCCGATCAGCGAGCTCGTGAGCGCCCTGACGGGGACCGCGAAGCCCGCGTTCACGTCCCACCCGGCGTGCGGCCTGGCGTCCTACCTGTTCCTCGAGAGCGGGAAGGAGCCCGTGCCGATCACGCGGTTCATCGACGTGGAGGGCCTCATGGAGGACATGTGGCTCCTCGCGCAGGACACGAAGGACAAGAAGATCAAGTTCACCTCGAAGCTCAAGGCGCTCCAGCTCCTGAAGCGCCACTTCAAGGCGGACGAGGCACCCGAGGGCATGGGGCTCGCGAAGATGCTGAAGATCATGAACTCCATGTTCACGAAGGGCGACAAGGCCGGGGCCGCGGCGTTCTCGTGGTCCACGATGTACGTGGGCGGCATGCACTTCCAGGACAACTACAACTACGACATCGAGCGGGTCAAGCGCTGCGTGATCCACTACGCCACGCCCGACGGCAAGGTCATCCCGTTCTGCGCGTACAACACGGGACCCAACTTCCGCGAGGAGATCGAGAAGAAGTTCGCGGTGCCGATCGAGGAGTGGCGGGCCCGGCATGCCTGAGCAGGTCGTCTCGCTCCGTCCCTCCGTCCGGGACAACGGGATCATGGCGATCGATGACATGCTGTGCCTCCACTGCGGGGCCTGCGTGGGCACGTGCCCGACGAACGCGATCTTCCTGAACGAGGTGTACCTCACGTTCAACGAGGACTGCACCCAATGCGGGATGTGCGTGAAGGTCTGCCCGGTCGGGGCGATCGACTACCCGCGCGGGCACAACCTCCATACGATGAAGTAGGGCGCCCGTCGAGCCCGGTCCGCGGGCGCGAATCGGGGTCGGACACCGCGCCGCACGTATTGATTTCCCGGATCGCCTTCCGGAGCCGGGATGCTCGTCACGTCGTTGGCTACCGCGCGCTGCGGTCGCTGCGGGGACCGCGACGTGGCCTTGCTCTCGGCCCACACGTTCCGATGTAGGACCTGCGGTGTGCTTCCGGACCGGCTGCTGCTCACGCGACGGAAAGAGCTTCGACGCGTCAGTGTTCGTTTTCTCGCGATCCTCGGTGCCCTGGTCGCCGCAGAGGCTGCGGCAGCCCTCGTCCTCGCCATCGCGGGACACGGGTTCGCGGGACCACTCTCAACGATGCTCGTCTTCACCGGAGCGTGGCTCGTCGTGTTCGGGGGAATCCCAGGCGCGGCGAGCGATCAGTACTCCCCCGGTTCCTATCGCGACGAAGCGGCGCGGCGATTCTCCAGCGCGGGAGAACCCGCCTCGCGGGCGTTCATCCTGCTGGGGCTCGGCCTTCTAGGTCTCGGTTATTTCCTGGCGATCGCACGAATTCCATGAAGCTCCGGGCTCTCGGAGAATCAGCTTATTATAGACCGTGAGGATGGGGTCCTCGTTCCACGGGAGACGATTGCGTTGCGGAGTCTCGAGTATGACGTCGTCGTCGTGGGAGCAGGCCCGTCGGGCTCCATGACGGCCCGGTACGCGGCCCTGGGCGGCTGCCGGACCCTCCTCGTCGAGAAACGCCAGGAGATCGGCTCCCCCGTGCGGTGCGGGGAGGGCCTTGCGAGGCACTTCATCGAGGACACGAAGCTCCCGTTCGACCGGAAGTGGGTCGGCCGGGAGGTGAAGGGCGCGAAGATCTTTTCGCCGAACGGCACGGAGCTCACGATCGAGGAGAAGCACGCGGGGAACGAGGTCGGGATCGTCCTCGAGCGCGACGCGTTCGACAAGGCGGTCGCGAAGGAGGCCGCGAAGGCGGGAGCCGACATCTGGGTCAAGACGACGGCCACCGCGATCCTGAAGGACGACGGCTGGGTCCGCGGCGTGCGGGTGAAGCAGCTCGAGGAGGAGTTCAACGTGACCGCGAAGGTCGTCGTCGCGGCGGACGGCTTCGAGTCCCAGGTCGGCCGCTGGGCCGGGTTCAAGACCCTCCTCCGCGCGGGCGACGTGACGGGCACCCTCCAGTACCGGCTCACGAACATCGGGGAAGGGCATGACTTCCCCGACTACTGCGAGTTCTGGCTCGGCCGGTGCGCGCCCGCGGGGTACATCTGGGTGTTCCCCAAGGATGAGGTCACCGCAAACGTGGGGATCGGCGTGAGCCTGGACCGGCTCCACGGGCGTCAGGACATCAAGGGGTTCTTGGACCGGTGGATCGAGCAGGACCCAAGGATGCGCCGCGCGCAGCCCCTCGACATGGTCACGGGCGGCGTCTCGACGGCTCCGCCGATCAAGAAGTCCGTGGGGAACGGGATCGCGCTCGTGGGCGACGCGGCGCGGATGATCGACCCGATCACGGGGGGCGGCATCGGGAACGGGATGCTCGCGGGGATGATCCTCGGGAACGTCCTCTCGAAGTGCCGGCAGAGCGGGGATTTCAGCGAGGCGGCCCTCCTCGAGTACGAGAAGGCCTGGCGCGCGAAGCTCGAGGACAACCTGTACCGGAACTGGCTCGCGAAGAACAAGCTCGTGACCCTCGCGGACGAGGAGTTCGACGGGATCATCAAGACCCTCGCGGAGGTCGGCGTCACGAAGCTCAGCGTCCGCGCGATCCTCAAGGTGATCAAGGACACGAACCCGGCCCTCGTCGCGAAGTTCGCGGAGTTCATCTGAGCCGCGGGACGACGCGTCGCGTGCGCCGCAGGCCCGTGCGCTCGCCCCGACGGGATTTCATCCCTGATAACCTCGCCACGGGGCTTAATAATGCGGAGGAAACTCGTCGCATTCCGTGAAGCCGGAAGACTGGAAGCGAGCGAGAGCCCTGTTCTGGGTCACGCTCACGATCGTCTTCTTGACGACGATCATGGTCTTCTCCGGGATCATCGAGATCCCCGGCGTGGCGGTGCCCGCGTTCAACCTGGCCGCGTATCGGACGTGGGTTTTCATCATCCTGATCTTCCTCTCCACGAAGGCCCTCCTCGAGGTCCTGCGGCCCGTCTTCCGCACGGCCCTGCGGAGCCACGTGCGGTACGAGGCGGACATCTTCGCGTATTTCCAGGTCGTCTCGTACGCCGTGTGGGGGACCGCGGTCGGCCTCAGCTTCTACGTGATCCTCGGCGCGGGCGGCCAGGAGTTCGGCTTCCTCGGCACGGCCCTCGTGTCCGCGGCCCTGATCTACGTGATGCAGGAGCCACTACTGAACCTCCTCGGCTGGATCATCCTCGTCACGATGCGCGTGTACAAGCTCGGGGACCGGATCGAGATGAACAACGCGAAGGGCTACGTGGTCGAGATCACGCCCTTCAACACGACGATCCGGGAGTTTGGCGGGCAGCTGTACGGGGACGGCTTCACGGGCCGTTACGTGACCATTCCGAACACGAACGTCCTGAAGGGGAACGTGTTCAACTACACGAAGGACACCCCGTTCATCTGGGACCAGCTCCAAGTGAACGTGACGTACGAGAGCGACCACAAGGTCGCCGAGGCGCTCGTCCTCGAGGCCGCGGAGGAGATCGTCGGACCCATGATGCGCGAGAACCGGGCCCACCTCCGCTCCAAGTACGAGTTCGCGGACCTCGCGGACTACATCTCCGAGGAACCCCGGGTGGGCTGGAGCCTCGGGGACAGCTCCGTGAACCTCGTCCTGTCGTACTTCTGCCCCGTGTTCGCGAAGGGCCACTACCGCACGCGCCTCGTGAAGCGCGTGATCGAGAAGGTCATGGCCGAACCGCGCGTCCAGTTCGCGTACCCGCACGTCCAGATGATCACGGGGAAGCCCGAAGTGGCCGCGGAACAGGCTCTCAAGGCGGAGAAACTCCCAATCTCGCGGTGACCACCGCATCCTTTATTACGGCTCGCCGTGCTCCGCGCCTCCATGCCCCTGCCGTTCCGGTCCCTCGCCTCGATCGGGCCCGCGGACCACGGGCGCGAGGTCGCCGTCGCGGGGTGGGTCGAGGACGTGAGGAACCTCGGCGGGATCGCGTTCCTCATCCTCCGCCACCGCGAGGGGACCCTGCAGGTCACCCTGAAGAAGAAGGCCACCCCGGACGTGTTCGCGCGGGCCGCGTCGATCGTCCGGGAGAGCGTCGTCGCCGCGCGGGGGACGGTCCAGCCGAACCCCCAGGTGCGGAACGGCTGGGAGATCCTCGCGACCTCCCTGGACCTGCTGAGCGAGGCGGCCGCGCCCCTGCCCCTGCCCGTCGCGGACAAGGTCGGCGCGGACATGGACACCCGGCTCGACAACCGGTTCCTAGACCTTCGCAAGCCGGAGCGGCGGGCGATCTTCCGGGTGCGGTCCGCCGCGACCGCGGGAATCCGGGCCCACCTCGAGGCTCAGGGATTCGTCGAGGTCCAGACCCCGAAACTGGCTGGGGCGGGGGCCGAAGGCGGCGCGACCCTGTTCGAGACGACGTACTTCGGGCGGCGGGCGTTCCTGAGCCAGAGCCCCCAGCTGTACAAGCAGATCCTCATGGCGACGGGCCTGGACCGCGTGTACGAGGTGGCCCCCGCGTTCCGCGCGGAACCCTCCGACACGGTCCGGCACGTGACCGAGTTCACGTCCTTCGACGCGGAGATCGCGTGGATCGGGTCCATGGACGACGTGCTCGAGGCTCTCGAGGGGACCGTCGCGGCGACCGTCCGGGCCGTGCGGGAGCGGGCCCACGCAGAGCTCGAGCTGCTCGGAGCGGACCCGAAGATGCCCTCGGTCCCGCTGAAGCGCCTCCCGTACCCGGAGGCCCTGGAGGTCCTGCGGTCCCAGGGGAAGCGGCTGCGGGACGGGGACGACCTGGACACGGAGGCCGAGAAGATCCTTGGCAAGGCGATGACCGCGGAGGGCCACGAGTGGTACTTCCTCGTCGACTACCCGACCGCCATCAAGCCGTTCTACATCATGGCCCGGTCCGACGACCCGGAGGCGTCGTACTCGTTCGACCTGGAGTACAAGGGGGACGAGATGGCCTCCGGCGGGCAGCGCGAACATCGGTACGAGCCCCTCGTGCACCGGATCAAGGCGAACGGCCTGGACCCCGCGAGCTTCGAGTTCTATCTCAAGGCGTTCCGGTACGGGATGCCGCCCCACGGGGGCTGGGGCTTCGGCCTCGACCGGTTCATCCAGAAGCTCCTCGACCTGCCGAACATCCGGGAGGCGATCCTGTTCCCGCGGGACCGGGCGCGCCTCGTCCCGTGAGGGGTGGGAAGCCTTTTCTTGCCGGGGGACCATGCGTCTTCGAGACACGGTGGAGAGGCCATGAAGGAGTTCAAGGTCTTTGTGCTGGACAAGCCCGGTGAGCTCGCTCGGGTCACGGAGGCTCTCGCGACGAACGCGGTGAACATCCGGGCCATCGCGAGCGAGTCGAAGCACGACGCGTCGTTCCTGCGGGTCGTCACGAACGACGTGACGACGACGGAGAGAGCCCTCAAGCAGGCGGGCCTCAAGTTCGAGGTGAACGAGATCATGACCCTCGACTTGGTGGACCGGCCCGGGGAGCTCGCGAAGGTCGCGCGGCGCCTCGCGCGGGCTGGGATCAACGTGTCCTCCCTGTACATCATGGGCTCGAGGAATGGGCGTACGGAGATCGCGATGGTCGTGGATGACACGGCGCGGGCCCAGGTCGCCATCAAGTGAGCACGGGCACTTTCACCGACCCCTCCCTTGGAACCTCAAGGCTTCCGGACGCGTCCAGGTGTCGTGAATCGCACAAGCGAGGCGCGCCCCCCAACCTCCGAGCGGGCCCATCGTCCTGCATGGAATCGGCGCGTGAGCGACGAGGCAATCGTGGCCGCCTACAAGCAAACAGGTTCTATCTGGAAGGCGGCCAAGTCACTCGGTCTCGCGGGGCAGACCGTGCATGAGCGACTTCGGAGGCTGGGCCATCTGATGGCCCACCAGATGTGGAGCGAGTCCGAAATTGCCGAGGTGCGAGGTCTGGCAGAGAGAGGCGTGTCGCTCTCGGAGATCGCGGCTCGGGTCGGCCGCACGTACTCCGCCGTGGCAATCAAGCTCTCCCGGACAGGGACTCGTGCCCGGCACGACAGTTGGAGGCAGAAGCCACGGCGTGCACCTCTATCGAGGAAGCGAGTTGCGTGGCTCGCGCGCGGACTCGAAGCCGGTCAAGTGAGCGTCCGACGCCTGGCGCGCATGGAGGGTGTCACGACAACGACCTTGGTGGCCGCTATCCAGACCCACGAATCAGCGTCTTGGCGCCAATACGTGGACAGGGTGTCCGTGCTAGCATCCCGTGCGTGCCCTGGATGTGGGATGAAATTCAAACCGCTCACAAAGAGGCAGTCTTTCTGCACGGTCCGCTGTCGGGAGTCACACAGACGGGATCTCGCATATTTCGGCGGTCGGCGAAAGGAAGCGGTAGGTCTGCAGGAGGGGCGCTGCCAGCTCTGCTATCGCAAGTATGACAAATGGCTGGCCGCACATCATGTCTTCGGAAAGGAGAACGATCCGAACAATAGCGCACTCATCGCGCTCTGTCGGGGATGCCACGACATCGTCACTCGCCTCGCGGCTCGACCGTGGGTGGAGACTCCAGATACTGTCGCGGACCTCGTGTCGCTCGCCCTTGCTAGGCGTGGCAAACGGACGGCCGTCGTTACCGTTGACATCGAGCACTGGGACGAGCAGGAGCTCGCCGACTATCTGGCCCCGGTGTGACTCAGACGTCCAATCTCGCGTGACGGCCCCCTGGCACCGCTTCCAGTGCGACCTGGAACCCCGATTCCGCTGTGGCCACCCCGCTGATACATTTAAGATGAGTTTCCCGTAAGGAGGACTCGACAGATAACGATCTGGAAGGGAGGTGGACCCATGCCCGGCACTGTCTCAAAGGGGAACCGGTTGCAGGTAATGGCGAGGAAAGAACTCGAGCGGGACGGATACACGGTCCACACCGCAGTCCGGAGCGTGCAGAAGCGGGGCCCAATCTGGATCAGCCAGTCGACGGACATCTTCAACGCGTTCGATTTGATCGCCACTCGAATGGCTCCACCCCAACCCCTTCGGTTCATCCAGGTCACGACTCTGCCTCACGTGAGCGAACGGGTTCGAAAGGTGGATCCGATCCCCGTGGACACGAACCTCGCGAGCGTCGAGATCTGGGCGTACGTCGGAGGCAGGAAGCGGCTGGATCGCCGGTACAGAGGGCGACGTGTCTGGCTGCCGCGAAACTACTTCCAGGTCTACTACAAGAGTCGGAACTGGGAACCGGACCACCGCGACCGGATCTTTCCCGCGGACGCGAACACAGGTAGTCTCCCTCAGGTGGAGGCCACGGTTACGACTCAGACCGGCGTCAAGGTTCTCCAGACCCTACGGCGAAGGGGTTCGGACAAGTGATGCGGTCCTTCGAACGGGACGCTTCGACCCCGGTCCCGGGTTAATTCGGTTCCGCGTCCCCTATCAGGCCTGATTCCGAACGCCAGCTCAGGACTTCGGGAGGTCCTTCTTCGGGTCCACGAACGGCTTCCGCACGACCGTCGCGGCCCGATCCCCCTTCGGGGTCTTCACGGTCAGGCGGGACCCGAGCTTCGCGTGGGCGACGGGCACGAGCGCGTAGCCGATGTTCTTCTTGAGTCGCGGGGAGTACGTGAGGGCCGTCAGGTGGCCCACCTTCTTCCCATCCGCGAGGACGTCCCAGTACCGGTCGAGCCACACCTGGATCTTGTCGCCCGCGATCTCCAGTCCGACGAGCTTCCGCTGGACGCCCGCCTTGCGGATCCGCGCGAGGGCCTCTTTCCCGATGTAGTCCGCCTTCTTGTCCTCGTCCACGAGCCAGCCGAGGCCGACCTCGTACGGATTGTTGTCGAGGGTGATGTCGGATCCCCAGTTCAGGATCCCCGCCTCGATCCGGCGGATCTCGGACGGGGCGGTCGCGCGGATCTTGTACGGCTTTCCGGCCGCGAACACCTTCTCCCAGAGGGCCTCGCCCTTCGAGCCGTCGCACAGGTAGATCTCGTAGCCGATCTCCGCGGACCACCCCGTGCGCGTGATCACGACCGGGATCCCGTCGATCTTCGTCTCCAGGAAGTAGTAGTATCCGAGGTCGAGGACCTTCGGGCCCACGAGGGCATTCAGGACGTCTTTCGACTTGGGCCCCTGAATCTGGATCGGGCTCACGTCGGGCTCCTGGATCTCCACGTCGAGGCCGCTGTGGACCGCGACCCCCTTGCACCACAGGAGGGTGTCCGAGTTCGCGAGAGAGAGCCAGAATCGGTCCTTCTCGAGTCGGATCAGGACGGGGTCGTTGATGATCCCGCCCTCCTCCGTGGTGATCACGACGTACTTGCCCTGCCCGACGTCGCACTTCGTCAGGTCCCGGGGCGTGATGAAATCCGCGAACTTGAACCCGTCCGGCCCAGAGATCTCGACCTGCCGCTCCACGCTCACGTCCCACACGGTCACGTCGTGGAGGAGGGCCTCGTATTCCGTCTCCGCGTCGTCGTACAGCCCGGGGAGGTACATGTGGTTGTAGATGTCGTACGCCTTCGCGCCCGCCCGCCGGGTCGCCTCGAAGAACGGGGACCGGCGGTACCATGGGCCGAAGTACAGCCTCGAATACGCGATGTCCTCGGTCACGCGCGGTCACCCTCCGGGCCCCGGCCAGCGATCGAGCGATGCATGTGGATCCTCCTCGGGCTTGCGCGCGGGAACGCGGCAGCCGTCTTAAGGGAATCTGTCTTCGGCCGGGAGTGAAATTCAAATCAGACACGTTTTCGGGACGATTAGAATCGGGCCGAGGCGCCGCTTGCGATTCCGCTGGCGTTCCCCGCGTCCGCTCACCCCTCCCCCCGGAAGGAAGACGTGGGGCCGATCGATGTCGAGCGACGGGCTTGACGTGCAGTCGACGGGAGCGTGGCCGGATCCGCCCTCGGATCTCGTCGAGGCGTGGGGACGTTCCCTCGAGGATCGGGTTCGTCGTGCTCGGCTCCGGGTCGTCCTCCTCGGGGCCGGCGGTCGAGGTCTCGTGGAGCGCCGGGCGGTCGCGGGGGACCTCCGGAGGTTCGGGATCTTGGCCTTCATCCCCGAGGACCACTTTCCCGCAGACATCTCGCCGTCGCTCGCGGAAGAGGCGATCCTCGCGACGGCCGACGTGGACCTCGTCTTCCTGAAGGTCGAGTCCTGGGGGTCCGCGACGGAGCTCGGCCAGCTCATGGGCAATCGCGACGTTGCGAGAAAACTCCGCGTGCTCGTCCCACCGGACCATCATCCGTTCCACGGAGGGTCCGAAGGCTATCTGTCCGACCTCTACCTGACCCATCTCGCTGCCTCGGGACACGTATACCCGGTGGACGGCGGCCGTAGGGTCCCCGTCCCATCCGCCCCTGAGGTGGTGGTCGCCCTCTCCGTCCGATACCGACAGGTCAAGGCGATCCAGGGCGTTTTTATCAAGTAAAAATTATTATACTTCAAGGGCCATCCAGGTCCCGCTGATGATCGCGCCAACGGAAACGGACGTCGACCCGGCGCTCCTCGAGCAGCTCCGGGCGTTCGCCGCCCTCGACAATCCGCTTCGGCTCAGGGCGTTCCTCGCGATTCACGACTCGCCTGGGATTTCGTTCAACGAGATCGCGGCCCTCCTGGACGCCGAGACGGGTCTCGCCGCGTACCACGTCGGGATCCTGAAAGCCGCGGACCTCGTCGAGGTCTCGTACGCCCGCTCGGGTCGGGCAACGTCGTCGTACCGACTCTCCGAGTGGGGCAAGGCGATTCGAGAGACCATCTTCGGCGCCCTGGCCCGATCCGCCCGCTCGCGGCTCCCCCGGAGGCCGGCGTCGGGCCGTGGTCGCGTCGCGCGCCCGACCCGGTGACGGGTCGCGTTGTGCGTTTCAGCACTCATAGGGGTCGTCACGCCACTCGGTCGGCTGACCCGCTTGTCATCACGAACGCGACCGCGGAATGGGCCCGCCGCGGAAAGACATTCTCCTGTCCCGCGGGAGTCGGTCGATTTCAGCCGGGCGAATCTCATGGCAAGTTTCTTAACGTGATAACAGTCTCGTCGCGCCGATGGAGGTCCCCCCCGGACGAGTGGAACGAATCTCCGACGGGGGTTCGGAGGCCCTCCGGCAGATCCTCTCGGACCTCCACGGGATGAAGTTCAACGGGGTCCTTCGGACGTCCGTGTTCCGCGGGGACGTGCCGTCCCAGGGCGTGCTCGTGTTCCGGGACGGCGACGGGGTCCTCGCGGAGCACCGCGGGGCCGAGGACGTCCTGGGCGCGACGGCCGTGCCCGAGATCCTCCGGGACGCGTCGAGCGAGCGCGCCCAGATCGAGATCCGCACGTACGATTACAGCCACTCCTCCATCTCCGTGGACCACCTCGAGAAGTCGTACCCGGCCGCCGCGATCGGCGGCATCGGGGACGTGGACCTCTCCCTCGCGGACGTCGCGGGGCGGGAGGCGGCCGCCCGGGCCGCGTACGCGAAGGACCTCGAGTCCCGTCGGGCGGAGGAGCGGCGGCTCATCGAGCGGGAGGAAGAGCTGTACCGCAAGAAATGGGAGCTCGAGCAGGAGTTTCAGCGGAGCGCGATGCGCCAGCGGGAGCTCGAGTCCCTCCGGAGCGAGCTGAACGCGGTCAAGGAGGCGAGCGGGATGCTCGTCCGCCATCTCCAGGACCGCCAGCAGGCGGGCCACGTCGAGGTCGAATCGCAGAAGAAGCTCCTGGACCTCGAGGCGGACCGCGCGCGGACCGATCTGGACGCCCAGCGCGTGGCCCTCGCGGAGCGCGCCGCAAGGTTCGAGGCCCGGGAACGGGACCTCGGGGCCCGCGAGGCCGCCCTGCGGGACCGCGAGGCCACCCTCGAGACCCGGGAGACGTCCTCGGGCCGCGAGCGGACGCAGCTCAACGACCTGTACGCCTCCCTGCAGGCCGAGATGGAGAAGATCGCGGAGGCCCGGAAGGCGTTCGACGACCGCGTCGAGCAAGCGGAACGCCGCGAACGGGAGCTCATCTCCCGAGAACAGGGCACCCGGCGTTCCGACGAGCAGCTCGCGGAGCGCGCCACGCGCCTCGACGAGCGGGAGACCGCGGTCGCGGACGTCGACAAGGCCGCGGAGGCCCTGCGGGCCGACCTGGAGCGCCGCGAGGGGAAGGTCCAGGCCGCGGCCCGGGACGTCTCGAAGCGGGAGGAGGTCGTCGAGAAGCTCGACGCATCCCTGGACGCCCGCCGCGAGGAGCTCGATCGAGCCACGAAGAAGATGCAGGGGCTCGTGAAGGACGTGGCGCGCAAGGACGAGAAGATCGCGGCCGAGGAGAGGGAGGCCCGGGAGCGCCAGATCGCCCTCCGAAAAGCCCAGCGGGACGTGGCCGCGGAGGGCCGGGACCTCGAGCAGCGGACCCGGGCCGCGGCCCAGCTCCAGGACGAACTCATCGCGATGCGCGGGCGCCTCAAGGAACAGGCGCTCAAACTCCTCCGGTCCGAGCGGTCCATCCAGGGTCGCCTCAAGGACCTGGAGGGGATGGAGCGGGACATGGGACGGCGGGAGGCCGCGATCCCGCGCCGCGAGGCGGCCCTGGGCAAGCGCGAGAAGTCCGCGGAGGCCGCCGCCGCGAAGCTCGCCGCGCGCTCGGATGGGCTCGACGTGGCCGAGGAGGACCTCCGGGCGCGGGCCGCGGCCGCGGAGGAGGCCCTGCGGAGCACGCGCGCGGATCTCGAGAGGCGGGAGCGCGAGGCCGGGGCGAGGGAGAAGACCCTCTCGGACGAGGCCGCGTCCCTCGAGTCCCTGAAGGCCACCCTCGAGGAGCAGGAGCTCGCGTTCATCGAAGACCTCAAGGAGCTCGAGGCGCGCAAGGCGGCCCTCGGGGAGGCCGAGGCGGACCTCGCCGGCGCGCGCGACAAG
>Ga0209751_10000809_pt1 | contig 33011 bp, 55 predicted proteins | sample RifCSP13_1_FD_184019 | JGI IMG/M metagenome (GOLD analysis project Ga0209751, IMG submission 184019) | Soil microbial communities from Rifle, Colorado - Rifle CSP2_sed 13_1 (SPAdes) (version 2) | ecosystem: Environmental > Terrestrial > Deep subsurface > Rock core/Sediment | place: Rifle...
CGGGAACAACTATTGTCGCCGCTGCTGTCCTTGATCGTGAGGGCGCATTAACTCTTACGACGGGGCATACATTCGTTACCGACACCCAATTCATTCAACTTGGGTCAGTTAGTTTTGGAATGGGCGGGACGTTCGTAACCAAAGACAAAGAAGATAAGTTACTTGAAATTGTGCTTACCTCTACGTTCATTCCGTTGGGGGTTAAATTGACTATTCCATGGGACGGAAGTCCGATAGGAGCGTAGATGGCTACTACGGTGACGGTGTATAAGAATACGGATACGGGAGCGCCAGAGCTTAAGAATCTAACTGGACTCGGGCTCGGCAATGTCCTCGATAAGTGCCTCGTCACGGGGTATGGGACGAAGGTAGCCGCCGGATGGACCAAGCCATTTTCGGGGACGGATAAGGCAGCCTTCAAGCAAGGCGGGGGAAATGGGATGTACCTGCGGACCCAGGAGGAAATATCGAGCGGTCTTACAACACGCTTGACCGGATATGAGACGATGACGGATGTTGATACGGGGACGGGTGATTTCCCTGCGAGTTCGTACAATCAACTAGGCTCGGTTGATGGCTCCGGTTTGGCACGCCCGTGGATTGTGATAGCCGATGATCGCACGGTCTATTACTTCGCGGATGTGGCAAATAACCTGCTCTACTATCCGTTCATGTTTGGAGACATCTATTCGTACACCACGTCCGATTCGTACCGTACCGCACTATTTGGGGGAATGGAGGACGGCGGGGGCGGACAAGATCGGCTTTCGTTTATTTCGAATTCGCTTACAACTACTACCGAACGTCACTATATGGCCAGATCATACACGGGAGTTGCAGGGGCCTTACTGGTTGGGAAACACGGCGATGGCATAAAAGTGAGCGGAACCTCTGCTCCGCTTGGACTACTGCCTTACCCAAATCCGTCCGACAGTAAAATCTGGCTTTCTCCTGTGTATATCCATGAAACTGCTGAGCCGACTGTGCGCGGAAAAATGCGCGGGTATTGGCAATGGCTACACCCAACAGCCGGAATTGCAGATCAGGACACATGGCCCGGAGCAGGAGCCCTAGCTGGTAAAACCTTCATGGCCATTCGCGCCCCGCAGTCCAATTCGGCGGGTATCTTCGTCATCGAAACCTCCAGCACCTGGGACACTAACTAATGGCCGTCCTACCATACAGTGCCGTCCTTGACGATCTGGAGCAACCAGCAAGTGTCGCCATCTTGCGGGGATGGACCTCACCTGCCATTGTCACCCCAAGCGACGTGCCGAACTTTCCCGTCCCAGTTATTGTAGCCATTTTGGGGACTTAAATGGTAAGACCTCTTAAGAAATTCAAGGCCGGCACCGCAATCTATTTCCGAATTGAAGTACGTGATGAAGCCGACGATACCCGACCCTTATACTCCCCATCCTCCAATCCTCAAATTCAATTCCGCACGCCAGACGGAATAATCACCCTTGCATATACCGACATGACCTTATTGGAAGTGGGCGTGTTCAGTTACACTCTTCAAACATCCTCGTCAAGTGTATTGGGCGTATGGCAGGTGGAATTCAAGATCGTCAATAACACCCTCACCATTCTTACCTTACCCGTCGATGCGTTAGAGTTACTTCCATGACGGAACTTGAATCCACGACCACACGGTACGCGCTTACTTTGGTCGAGAAATTTGGCATATCGACCTTCCTCTTGTTAGTCTTAGGGGCCGTCTATTTAGGGTATTTTCCCTCACCACTTCTTGATAAATTAGAAGCCCATGATACGAGTGTTAACGAAACCGTAAGGATTGCCAGATTACAATGTGCGTTCTTGGCCAGATTGGCAAAGGCCGACGGAACGCCATGTTTTAACGTTGATATCTCTCGTGGAACACCCAAATTACCTCCAATGACTGGCGGAGCCACACGATGATCCCTGACGCCATCACATGGGGAACGTTAACTCTATACCAAGAATGTGCCCAAGAATCGCCATTAGGTAAGTTAGCGGTCGCATATGTCATCATGAATCGTTCCAATAAATGGAATCGTCCAGTATCAGATATTGTATTGGATAAGTATCAATTTTCGTGCTGGAATACCGAGAGTGGAACCCGTCTATTTTTAGATACGATATCTTCCTCCGCCTGGCGCGAGTGCCACAAAGCCTTTGTCACAGCTTACTATGCCATCTTGCCCGATCCTACGAATGGCGCAACACATTACCTGAATGAGAAGTTGACCCGTAAGATAAGAGGAGGTACGCTACCTACGTGGTTTAAAGAGGCGAATGTTACACTAAGGGAAGGTCTGCATACCTTTTTAAAGGTATAGGGAATATGCCGTTATGAAAATTGGTAGAAATTACCTGGGCAAATATGTTGAGATGGTGTGGAGAGATCCCGGTGAGGCGCGGATTAGCGTGTCGGAATTTGGGGATTCCCCGAAAGGGAAGGGATGCTTGGCTACGTGGAAGGAGCGGGGAATATTACTGGATATAACGGACGGTATTGTCAAGATTGAGCATTCTCATGCGACCGGCGCACCGTTACTACGTCAAGTTGACGAATCCGTCTGTACGTTCGTTCCAGAGGACTTAGTGGAAAGTTTAATAGTGTTTGAACCTGTTAAAGATTCGACGCTTTAAATTTAACAAAGGGAAGTAAAATCACCCCTTACGTCATCGCGGCGTAAGGGGTGATTTTCATTTTCGTGGCAGGCGCAGAACGAATTGAACGTTCGTCGATGGATTCAAAGTCCATTGCTCTACCGTTGAGCTATGCGCCAATGGGGTGAGGGGTGAGAGTCGAACTCACATGGCGGGTTCCACAGACCCGTGCCTTACCGTTAGGCTACCCCCACACTCATTTATCGTGTCAGCCACTCAATAACCAAGCTGATAGGGGTAAAGATCATCAATGAACTCTGGCTGCCGGGCCCCGCAACTACGATACCGACAACGGCCTTCTGTTTGACTGAGACAACTCCTGAACCACTGTTGCCACCCGCAATGAAGATATTCCCGCCCATGTAGTGATTCCATGGGAGTTTGCTCAGATTCAAGTCCAACGAGCCTACGATCCCTTGCACTGCGAGGAAATCCATACCGAATGGGAGGCCGACGATGATGAGATCCTCCCCGATGGCGAGCAGGCGGCTATCACCCAACGAAAGCACCGCCTGGTTACCCACCTCGGCTGTCACGACGGCCCAATCATTCCCCTCGTAATCCTCCATGTCCGTTGACAGCCGAGGTGGCATCCTGCGCGGGGTCAGCCCGGAATGGGTCAAAGTGGCCTTGACGAAGGTCTTGTGGTCCTGCGTGACCAGGAAGTCCGTCTTCTTCAATTCTGCCCCCACGAAGCAGTGGGCGGCGGTTAAGAGCCTAGTGTTCGTGGCATCAGTGGCGTAGGCTGTAGCCGAGCAGATGGCCTGCATCCCACCGACATTGCGAACGTAGATGGCCCACGCCGCACTCTTGACATCTTGGAACAGGGCTTCATTCCCGGCTTGGGCCGTTGCGGGAAAGATCATGCTGACCGCCAGTACGATAGCTAATACGTTACCAATCATATCTCACGCCTCTTTCTTCGCCCATTTCGTTTGGTGGGCACGGGGAGAGTTGAACTCCCAAGCGATTGCTCGCAACGGGGTTTAAGCCCGTCCTGTTTGCCAATTTCAGCACGCGCCCGATGGTAGCGGGGAAGGGAGTCGGACCCTTATATCTGAGGGTATGAACCTCTGACCCTTACCGAAGGCCCCGCATGGAATATACTACCAATCTCTCCTTCTAAGAAGTACACTCTTTGCCAAATGTGTCCTTCGTATAAGTCTTCTTGAATAGTACATTCCCCGCCAAATGGCATATCACGATACCTTCAGGATTCATGTATCCCGGCGCAGCAATTGATCCATACACTTCCAATTCGCGCATGGCCGACTCGACATTCGTATTAATAACGTCCATTGAACATTCCCTAATAATGGGTACGGTCCCGCAGCACTTTGGTAGTAACGGATTATCCAACCATTTCTTTACGTTGAATAGGGAAAACCTCTTTTCTTTAAGTCCATAATTACGTTGAATTCCTTGGCCCCACCATTCGCCAAAGTGATAGCCCTTCCCTAACTCACGTAACTCCTCTTCGTGTTCACGCGCCCATTTCTCAAACCCATGATTGTCCTGATTGGGAGTTAGCCATCTATTACGCGACCCGACGGACATAATACAGTCTTCAGTAAAATGGATTACTCCACCCGACCCGTCGATTTTTTCTGTGATCGCCACTTCTCGTGACCATCGTGGGATCTTACGATACGCCACAAAGTCTACCATTTTAGTATCAACCTTTTAATCAGTAGTATCGCAAACGCTATCAGTATGCTCCCCACGCCAATCCAGAGTAGGAGAAAAATCAGGTCCCAAATTAATGCAAGGCTCTCCAACGGGATTGCCATTCAAATCACCGTCCTCGTCCCTATATCCGCCCGAATGGCACATATCTTCCGCACCCTTACGTAACAAATGATCCTTAGACTTCTGACATTGCTTTCCCTTACCGCCATCTTGGCTAATGAACGTACACCGATCTGTCTTACGGGGTCTCATTTAGTAACTCCTCCTTTTTAAAGATGAAGGGTTCGGGGTCGTCAGCTACTTGGTTAACGAAGTATATCCGGATGGTTAACATTCCACGGTGTAATCTCGGAATCACGTCTATCCCTTTTAGGCGAGATTGGCTGTCCGTATTCAGGACCGTGAAAACTGACTTTGCTATTTGTCTGGCTTCCTCGTAAATCATAATTCTTCCTCAGGTATTCGTGAAGATATCCCTGAACATTAAAGAATAATGCGCATAAAGTATCTTCCATTTCCTTTTCATGAACTTCGGCATTTCGGTGATTTGCCCACATGGTTATAAAATGTCTACAAAGGGACTTCATATAGGCGTTTAGCGGGATACCTTTTTGCCAATTATCCGAGTCACGAATTTGGCCGTCGGATTGGATGCGATTTTCGTGCATATATTGGCCAAATCTCTCCAAGACTAACGGACTCAAAAACCCTTCATAGTCAATCTTATTCGTATCGGTATCTCGCGTGGCCCCCGTTTCGAATGTTCTCATAACGGACGTACTCATAAACCCTCTCCCAATTTGTGAATTTCTTATTGGCCATTTCATGGAATACATTTCGCGCCGGGCCAACTAACCATCTCTCAGCCATCTGAGCAATGGCCATTCCCCATTCAACTTCTCTACCTCCAGTCTCACTTACGTCCAACGTATCAAGGATAAGTAAGTCTGCCGTCATTACCTCTTCTTGGTCGCGGATGGCATACATTAACTTCTGGCCCAACGTAGGATCATCATCCTCTTCGTTGACTAACCACGATGCGCGTATATGACCATATTGGCGCAGGTCAAAATTCTGACTGATCCTTAATAATCTTTTACGTGCAGTGAACTTACCGGCGATGTAAATAATCACAGGTATGTTCCAGGCATTGGGCGGTTATCTTCAGCGGGTGGGGCGTGTTCATGGCCATGACTGCCCATCATTATGTACGCCGGCTGTGTCATTTCTGCCAATTTCGCCTTTTCAACCGCCTCGGGATCAAGTAACGTGTAGAAATCTAATAGCGCATCTCTATCTCTTTTACCGGCCTCGGCAATCTCTTTCTCCGATACCAAATCTGTTTCATCCCGCCGAATTAACGCCCACACGCCCTCGTTTACACGACATACATAAATTGGATCAGTTTCGGTGTCACGATGAAAGCTAATTACAGGTCCGTCAAACTTTGCATAGTCAATGGCATAATAGACGGGTTTCGTAGACCCCGTGACCAAGACGTATCGGCTATTTGGTTGCCTTTTTAGGTCTCTTGCCATCACCCACGTCTGGTCCAGTTTTGGAGTCAACTCTGGCGGATTTGCGCTTACGTGCTTCTTTAATAACGACATCTGCGTACCTCCAAAGTGAATCGTTCCATTGCCAAGCGTTTGGCGAAAGGATTAGATCAAATCCCTCAAAATCATGGCCAATAAATACGAGATGGCCCTTAGCCTCCCACTCCTTTACTTGTGTATGATCTCGCCATTGTTCAGCTACGTAGATATTTAATGAGTGATTGGTCTTACCTTTGGCCATTACAGTTCTATCCCTTTATTCTTGCGCGGATTGCGGCGGCAACTTGGGCTCCGGTCACCGTAATACGAGGGCGAAGCGGTTCATCACTGAGAATGATCTCCGTCGCTTCGGCCAGTATGGCGCACGCTTCTCGTTCCCTCCTCCGCACCTCGTTAGCGTGGGCGCGGAGTACACTTATTGCCTGTTCCACCGTGGGTTGTTCCTTAATGCGGCGGATACACTCCGTTACCGCATTCTCGTCACGCTCACTCATCGTGTCTCTCCGCCAGCACGTAGCGCCGGAGTCGGAAGCGGTCATCGGGGTTCGCCTCGCGCCAGTGCCGGACTTCCGTTCGCCCCTCGTCCCGCGAGAGACTTCCTCCTCCGGCGCACAGTTCCCATCGTCCGTCCACGCGCATCTCGACCATCCAGATATGCCGAGCGTCTCGCTTAGACATCGCGTCCCTCCATTATACTCTCATCCTCTTCAACTGCTTAGACGCCATTTCCGCCTCTTCAGATGTCCATACCAACCGTGAACTCATATCACGATTCTTGATATCCGCTTCAACAACCGCCAGTCCATTAAGAAGTAACACGCTTTCCATGAACCTACGCGGCGTTACCTCTGACGGGGCCAAGCCCATTAGTTGGATCTTTTCTAACGTCGCACCAATTCGTGCGTCCAATTCCATTGGAATATCGAGGATATATTCACGATATCTCATCTCCTACCAATCCTTTCATTTCCGTACATGAACGACGGCCCCGGCAAAAGAGGGATTTGCTGGACATTAAATAACCCATTCGCGCTAACATGAACTACACTAAACCCCTGCTGCCAGTTAGGATATTGGGCATATTCGGGGGTCATCTTACACAAGCACCCATTCTCCCAAGCCCCGTGAACGCCTCTGGAATCTCGCTTATAGTATACACCCAGCCGGTGAGTGTGCCCAATTAAAATTGAGGTCCCGTACTTGTCGAAGTGCGCCCTGGCAGTCAATCCCGAGTGTTTAGACACCATATTTCCGTGAGTGACCATTAGCTTACCTAACATGTGGTGAGCGCCGTAGGGTGCCCATGTAAATCCATAGTCCGTTATTCCAAATATTGACGGAATATCCAATTCGGTTACGATATTCTCCCTTACCTTAAGCGGAAATTTGCTAAGTAGACTCGGATTCTTCCATACCCATTTACGTAACCGATCCTCGTGATTACCTCCTAACCAGATACGCTCACCAGATACGCGAGTTGCCAGCCAACTCATCAATACTCGTGCCCTTCTAATCTCCACCGCCACAGTTGCGGGCGTTAATGGATTCTTGTCGAAATCTGAAATGGAGTACATGTCCACAACATCACCGTTTAAGATAACGCCATCGGGACGCAAATCTTCAATAAATGGAATAATTAAATCATACAATACCTTCGTATCTTCAAAGGGGATTTGAATGTCATTTAAGATAACCCACGTTTCGTTACATTTTGTCATGTGGCATCCTTTATAAAAATCCATTTATTCTCGGACATTTGCGCGGGCGGATAATCATCTGACGCCGTTGTTATTTCGCCGGCCAGTACCAATAAAATATACTCGTCTTCTGTTACGAATTTGGAGTTTCCCGAGGACCAAAACAGATCGGCTAGAGATTCTCTAAGGTTCGTAAGGCTTTTATGTTCCATCTTTTATAACCACCCACCACTCATCATCCTTACAATACGGCCATCGACGAAACCAACCAATCCTATCGCCTAACACCATTAACGTATACTCGTCAGATGTTACGTAATGGGTATAGCCAGAAAAACGCTCTAATTCTTTTTCATTCCGCACAAATCCCATTTTCACGTAAGGGTCCGCACGACCCATCTCAAGTCGCCAAACGGTTTCGATCTTGCTTCCATTTGACGGGTATTCGGATGGCAACTCCCCCGACGGTCCACGGCTGGCAAATAATTTCATTTATCTCTTTTCGCGCCCCCGTAACTTTATTCGTGGGCACCGCCCACCACGCCGAATCATGCACCGTATAAACTAACGTCGCATACGGTACACGGTCCGCAATTTGAACGGTACACGTATTCAAGATATCCGCTACCGCCCCTTGCATCGGATGGTTAAATGCCTCTCTTACAATACCTTGGCCTTCACCAAGCAATCTCCGCCTTCTACCCATGAACGTACGTGACACTCTCGTCTTCTTGGCATCTAATTCTACTTGTAATCTCCATATGGCCATAGCAGGGTGAGCGGAAAGATACCGTTTGCTTGCAGCCACCAATTTAGGACTATCAAGATTAAGCTGCCGAGCACCAGGAATATCGCCAGCTTTACTAGCATCCCCGCCATAGTTAAGACGATAGACAAACCGCTTCGCAAAGACACGTCTTATATCCTCCTTGCCAACCCATCCAATTTCGTTACGCCAATCTTTATCTACTTTCGAGTCGTGGGGATTTACCTTATCTAAGGGATAGGGATAGCCAAATAACTCACTCATGTTGAGTGTATGAACATCATATCCATGCGTAAATGCTTCTAAGTATGGCTCATCATTAGCCAGCGCGGCCAATATACGTAACTCTATCTGATCCCAATCCCATCCAATCCATACCTCTCCTTCATTCGGAATTAGGACATCCAATAAGTCGCCAGGGAATTGCTGAAGTGGCGGTTCGGTAACTGACCATCTACCCGATGCTTGGGCATGAATCTTTATACTCGGGTACGTACGATCCTTTCCAACTAACGGTGCGAGAAAATGACTGAGAATTTGCTGCGCGCCTGAATAAAGGACTCTTGCTTCCAGTACGGGATTTGCGCCGTTGTCAATTCTCCTTAGGGCATCTACTAACGTAAGGCCATTTTGAGCCTCTTCGTCCGTATCGGGTAAAGGTCCGATATATTTACGTAAATTAGCAATGGCGTCTGCGCCCGTACTCACTTTATGGCTTGAATCCTTCTGTACGGGATACGCCATAAAGTCATATAAGTAACTTTTCATTTGCGTATCGCTACCCAAGTTAATGGGATATCCCGACCCAGCTTTCGCCAGTAATTCAGCCTCATGGCGGATATCTTCATACTTCATCACTAAATCATCGACCATTTCGGTGTCTACTTTAATTCCCCTATCAGCACGTTTCAAGACGATAGGAATTAGAGGAAGAGACTGATTACGGTATATGTCTTCAGATAACGGATCACGACTTAACTCTTTACGTAGTCCTTCCCATACAGAAATGGTGTCTAGAACGTCGCCCCAGTTGTATAATTCTGGATCACTTGTTGATAAGTGTTTCATCTTCGGATATTTGCCATACAAACTGGCCAAATATCCAAGATCATGGGGCCATTCCGACCATAACACCGCATGGGCAAGCATCGTATCGTCTACACGAAGGTAATCATGATATTGAATACCAAGATTACGTTTGAGAACGGGCATATCAGCCATGGCATTCTGAAATACAACAGGAACCGTATCGACTAACGCCATTAGCCAAGTCTTAACTTCACTTCTTGCAACGGCATCTAAATCCTTCATCCATATCTGGCATCCCTCGTTATCGGGATAGCCCAATCCTATGACGAGAAGATACTTACTATCTCGTGTAAATTCCGTGTCAATTACAACGTAAGGTGCGTCGAGTAATGCCCGACTAGTCCATTCGCGTAATTTAGGTAAGTCATTACGTGACTTGACAGTGGCGAAGTAAGGGACTGGCTCGGGCCATGTCCCATCAAGACATTTACGTATCTTGGCAAAGTCCTGGAGGACTGGTAATTTCATCTTCGGATTACGGAATAGGTCCGCAGGATGTAAGGTGGCTAAAACGGGTTTTGACGGGTGGGGAAAGCCCCTCCAGTCGGTAATTGAACCCGGCCCTCCCCACATCCTCCACGCCAACGCTCCACACGCCACACTTACCCGCGCAGTCGTTTGAATGTCATGTACACGACAATGTGCGATGGCTTTAGTTAGGATTTGACCCGTTGGTAGCTTGTTCCCTCCATTGTATCGACACCTTAATACATTTCGGACACTTACGTCTACGCCCCTTGTAAGTCCGGCAGCAGGTAATAGAGTGTCATTTAAGGTGTCTCCCGTCGCACCAATAGCTGGGACACCTTTCAATTCCTCCATTTGGCCAGGATTTTGAAGCCATACGTCTACCTCTGCATTGGAGATTAACTCGTCAGGGACAAATCCATTCCCCGATCCATAAAGCGGGCATCCTTGACATTCAACGGGCTTAGATAACATTAAACGGTTGGCTCATTAAAAATGTAATCGGCAGGAAGTTCATTAAGATATCTAACCGCCGCAAACCATTCGTATGGGATAGTCGTCACTCCCATTTTGTGGACATCTATACACTTCTCGCACCTTGTATAGCCCTTACCAAATCGTGGCGCACTTTTACACACCACACATGGCGTTCCCGCCAATATCCACAGAGCGATGTCGTCTGACGTGATTATGGATATAGATCCCAAGTTATGGCCTTTGCGCCTCGATAATAGCTGCGCCACAGAGTTTCTTTCTCACACGCCAGAATGAGCGATTTAGTAACACGCACGCAATTTACTCCCCGAGTCAGACATTGCATGCAATGGGCATATCCCGGCGCATAACGCGGATTACCACAATGAATACAAGGTCTTCCAGCGAGTAACCATAACGCGAGGTCGTCGTCATTTATGGTCATTTGAACTCACGTATTTGGGAGATAATTGGGGTCCAAAAGGCGTCCCTCTTTTCGCTTAGGGCTAGGCATTGGCCATACCCGTATGCCCCTCACCGCGTCCAATCATGACGCGCCCCAGCCAAACATTAACCCATTCAACTTACTACTATTCCCACACAAATATCCAGACATACGCGGCAATGATAACTTAGTCCGGTAAGTTTGGGATTCCAACAATGAATACACGGACTGTCCGCCAACACCCAAAGAGTGTAAATGTCCATATCCTCTCTAAGATGATCGGCGGGACAATGGCGACACGCCATTATTTACTTCAACTTAGCTACGCTATCCACGAAATTCCGCGCCTCATATCCCGCCTTACGAAATGTCGATCTCGACTCACTATCCCTCGCCGTCCGCCATCCCTCCGGAGTCTTGAACCCCTCCGTTACATACACACTAAAGGGATATTGACTTGTTGCATTAATCACCTCTTGGACGGACGCCTTCTCCATGGCCAACGCCCGGGCCAATTGGCCCCACAGTTTCGATGGGCGATCTGCCGCGCCCTTATCCGTCCTTCGCAAATCCCACGACGCATCAAATCCTACAGATGCTTTCCTCTTTCCCTCTTCATCCATCAACTTCCCGAATACCCTTACAATTTCCCTTCCTGGCCACGGAGACTTATCTGACGCCAATTCCGCCGTCACCTTCGACGCCGCAAATAGATACCTCCCCGTCGGCGCAGTGAACTTCTCAAATGACTCCTTGATCTGTTCGTCAGAAGTGAACTTGTTATACAGATCGTCAATGTTGATTTCGGTCATTGCTCAAACTCCTTTCATACCATAGCGTGCAAATGGATGACCTCACGCTTTAGTTGCGATACTGCACCCAGCAATTCTAAGATGTCCGCCTTCATTACCGCCATTCGGGTGGTTACGGACGGACCCTTCTTCTCGGTCATTTTCCCTCTCCAGCCTTATCTAGGCATTCTTGCATTGCACTCCGTAACTTTGTCCATCCGCCACCGCCTTCTGGAAGGTCAATTTCGGGAGGTAACGCCCTTGGCAAACGAGAGCGAATTACGGTATTAGAAACTGGCGCGGTAATTAGAGTCCTTTTAATTCTATTTGGCCCCATCGCCATGGCCTTCATTACGAATACAAAGTCAAATTGCCCGCCCGATCCCGCAGCTTGTCTACCCGGTACGTCAGGTGTCAATGTGATCTCCCCACTAACTTGATCCATTGATCTATCTGAGGACGACGCCACTACCACCACCGGAGCAATCTGTCTGAACGTAGCGACGACTGACTCAAATTCCTGGTGAATTCGTTGCCAATCATCACTCCCCTTCCCTACGCTTGGAACCTTATCTCCACATATCTTCTTAACGACCAACTTCCCATAATGTTTGAATCCATCAATTGCAAGGGCTTGGAGATTGGACTTCTGGTAATCAGCCAGCGCCAATTTCATATCATCTAATGTCTCGACGCTTTCGCCAATTTCGCCAAGTCCTAAGTTAGCAATCGACAGATATCCATCTTCCCCGGCGATGTTAAGAAATTGTACCTTACCAATCTTACTTTCCTCGCGTAAAACATCTCCAAGAAAGTAGGTTTTCCCTACTCCATAATTACCGTGAAGAAGTAAGGTAAATCTCTTAAGATCGCGCAAATCCAAATTGAATTTCGAGCGCACTAATTAATCCTCCGACGGAACTTCACCACAATCAGCAATTGCCACCGTAATATCGTCCAGAATATCGTCCACACGGTCCACTTCCATGTCAAGATCGTTGTCGTAATTCGTAAGATCAAAATTATTAATTACATACTCCAAAACATCCAGTTCATCCGTCGTAAGCACCAACCCATACTCCGTAACTTCCCGCCTCTTCATTCTGGCCATTAATTAGTCTCCCTTTAGTTGGATGTAATCTTGCTTCATTAATTCACTATCGTAATGATAGTGAAAGCACGCTTTATAATACTCGCACTGCCCGAAATTATCCGAGTGATTCGCCGACATATACGGAGGTTGCATATCATGATCTTCGGCGGTCATATTCTCCCATACTACGTCCATTCCCTCCCGCCACGTAAGTAGCGTCTCAGGATGCACCGGATACACGTACTTGTCAAACGCCCACCGTGGTTCAAATACCGCGAGGCCGATATAGTAGTTACCAACCGTCTCACGATACTTGTCACCAACTGCCCAAGCGTAATGTAACATCTGGTGAGCATTGGCGTATTCCATTATCGTCTTTGCGCGATATTGCGCCAGTAACGTTAACTTGGTCTTATAATCGAACACCGCCAATCCGTGGTCATCTCTGACAATCATATCAGGGCGGGCATTTCCATATTCGGGACCTAAGCTCTCTTCGATACTAACTAGCTTCCATGTATCGGGAATTGGATCATTAAGAATATATTTAGTAAGGGCATGGTTTACGCGGGCAGTGATCTTGGGAATGGTAACATCGTCGCCTCCAGAATCCGTAACAATTCCGTTACGTTCCCACTCATACAGTCTTGTACCGATTACCCCCGCCGCCACTGAGAACGACGCATCAATATACTTTTCTCTAGATGCCGTGGCCATTCGTGGAGGCATCTTTTCGCCATTAGATTCCGTAACTTGACGAAGATTATTATACACTCCTACACCGGCGGCAAATGCACTCCCCAAAAGGGCGGCTGTATCTCTCCGACCAGTGGCCTTAACTACCCATCCGTCTTTACGAATGGCGCGTTTAATCGGGCAGCGCATCCATTCAGTGGTTTGAGAGGGAGAATAGATGTTCAATTACTTTCTCGCGGAACGTATGCGCGAATGCGCACCACCTCGCCGGGGGTGATTTCTCTCACTTCCTGCGCGGCTTGACGCGCATCTGCCCTATTATAATGCTCCTGAATTGGATACCAGCCATACTCTGGTGCATAGGAATCTTTCCTCTCTACAACCCACAAAATCCTCAAGTCCATTTAATCCCTCCATTTTGTGTTTAACCACCATTCTCAACCTACACTTACCATATACATCCACTCCTCTCCTACCTACTGACAAAATTGGACATGCGTAATATTCATCACCCTTAACTATCTTGTACGTACTTGCCGTCTCAATGTATATCACTCTATGAAGAGTGATTAAGGCGAAGCCCTATTACGTGATTTGCCCCATTTAGCCCATATCTAACGTAAGTACCTGATTTAATGGTGACACAAGGTTTGACATGACGTAACGCGCCAGTCACCAAGGTTCCTGGCGCTAACTGGCCATTCCTGAAGTCCATCGCACTCTCCCTCCTCCGAACCCTACGGTTAGGGTAATGGTATTCATCCTAATCGAAGGGGTTGCTAAAATGCGCACTGTTTCACCATCTGAGTATATCTCAACTCCTCGCCCGACGTTACATTGGTTAATTGATGGATTAATTCCTCGTCCTGGGTATATGTTACTACTTGGCCCTCCAAAAGTTGGTAAATCATTTTTAGCGTGGGACATGGCGTGTAAAATTGCATCGGGAAAATCCGTCATGGGATATTCATGTTCTGGCGGCCCGCAAAAGGTCATTTATCTTCAATTAGATACAAAAGAAGCCGCTTGGACGTTACGTCTTAAGTCACTAGCAGATTCGGGATACAATCTCGAAATCCCCAATCTTCGGCTCGTTCATCCTGATGATATGATGCTTCCTTTATTGATAACTACCGAACGTGGACAGGCATTTATACGCCAACTAATGGAGATTGAAAATCCCGCATTAGTAGTATTGGATGTCTTAAGGGAAGTCCATCAAGATGATGAGAATGATTCAACGGCCATGAAAAAGGTATTTGATTGTCTGGAACGCGCATTTGGGAATACCTCCGTTCTTATTCTCCATCATACGCGTAAAATGTCCATTGAGGATAAGGCATCCCCTGATCCCGTATCTTTAGCGCGCGGCTCAAGTTACATTACTGGCCGCGTAGATGGTTATTGGTTACTTTATGGCGAAGGGCCTAATCGTAAGTTATTCTTTGAATCCCGCTTTCAAGAATCATCTCTTACCTCCGCTCGTCAAGACCCGTCTACAGGATTATTCTCATTTCCCGACCTTGAACAGGATGCTACGTTAACTCCCCAATTAGTTACCATGTGTTCTCTTAATCCTAATCGCCCGCATACTTCCCTTTGGAAAGATGCGAGTGCAAAATATGGTATCTCCCGAAGTACATATTATCGTCTACTTGCTGGAGTTAAATGTTGTCATATTACGTCTTTCCAGGCGTCCCATGGTATCCCTGCATAACCGTAGAGTTTTGACAACCGAATGTAACGTTGTTTTAACGCGCGCATTTCGTGCATTGTTCGGACAAAACCTAACCCCAAACACCGGATGCACGTTTCGTTGGATTTTCCACTTGATGCGGATGGAGAACCGCGGCGTTTTATCCAATTAAAGTATCCAATTCCACCACACCCATTACACTTATTTCTACCTTCTAAAACGGCCAATACGCGCTGGTCGTCAAGTTTCATAATTTAACTTATATATCCATACCATTTCGACAGGCGATATCGCTTTAACTTTGTGGCTAACGGCTCATTCTCCGCCAATTCTTCAATTCCTAATCCCACACATCCAAGACATACTTCGTTACCGCCCTTACGATCAGGGGTAGCAAATGGACGCCCATTAAAGTATCCTTTTCCGTAACAATGTCTACATATCTGTCCGCCTGATAATGTGGCGCGTATCTGTTCCATTTCGCGCTTAGTCATTTTTAATTACTAACCTCTCCCATTTGTCCCGCTTCAAACCGTAAGGCGCTACCATTCTATAAATCGGACCGTCGGCATAAATAATAATCTTACCAAAAATGGACCTATAATCTAGGCCTGGCCCACCCACAAACGGCGCGGCGAGCACTAATAAGGTTAGCTCATCTTCTGTTATAGTGCGCGTTCGGTAAAAACCTATATTCGGGTGCATTTAATGCTCCTTATAAATCACTAACTTATACGCCTTATTCCAACACATACGGCACGCGCCACATTTATTATCTTGTTTAGATGCCGGACAGTGATATCCTTGAGCGTCACCGATATCTCGATATACTCCACTAGATACCGTTCCTAGCGGTAAATTACTCTCCCCTATTACGGTATTCTTCATGTGGGCCGATAGGCGAATTGTAAGATTATCTGGACACACATTTGTAGCCATAAATTCCCGCACTATCTTATATTCCCTCGTGGGCAACCAATGACTGATATGAGGAGTCTGGCTGCACACTTCCGCGATTAAACGCAAATGGTCCACTGATTGCAAGTCCCCACTATCATGCCAGCGGAAGTATGGAACACGTTGACGACCTATTTCTTGGACTAAGCGGCCAATGAAACGGTATCTGCTAACGGGATTATCCAGGGCATCCTTTAACATCTGGTAACGATATTCGTGAGCTATTACCGTATTTGGCCATCTGTAGTTTCCCCTGAAAGCGTAGCATCCGTTACATACACTTCCCTTGATTAAACGCAATCTACTTCCTATCTTACATTTCGTTGGGGAGAATCCAAATGACTTCCCCGGCATTTTACTTGGCGTAGATAGTAAACTTGGTTCGTTCATTATAACTCCCCACGAGCATAATCCGTAAGAAACGCAGACTGTTCGTCGCCGTATAGCCAATAGCGCAATCCTAAACACGCTAGGCAAAGCGGGTAATGGGGTTGCGCCATTCTACAATTCTTGCATTTTTCGGCCCCGGACAAAATGGCCCATGCTTGCCAGTCCGCTAATTTCATCACACTCTCACCATCTTCATATATCCACCCCTACGCATACACTCCCTAACATTCTTCAAACACTCTCTTAGTCTATTTTTCCATGTCGCCACTGACCGATCACTTGACAGATAAGGGATTACCTCGTCAACGGTATTTCCCTCTACTAGCACTTTCCAGCAGGCTTTTTGCATTGGAAAGTATCTTATGTTCTTTAAGATAGCCGCCTCTAAATCTATCTCAAAGTCTAACTTCGCTTGTGGATCGCGCTTATGGTAGATGGCGGGGTATTGTCCAAGTATCCGTCTATGCTCAATTTCTTGCGTAAACTTTCTCATCGCAATGTTCTTGGCCGTTGCTGTGATGAATGCCGTTACGTGTTCAGGACTGTTAAATTTATCTACTTGACTTGCGGCAACCATAACGGCACTTTGAGTGTTTTCGTCAGCTAAATCTTGCGTCTGATATCTAAACGCCCTTTTTAGTACGTTTGCGACCTTTTCCACTAGTCCGTTTTCCATTACTTTTGCAAATTCCTCGCGTGTCATTGTCAGGCCCCTTTTTAGGTGTGAATTTCTGGAACGCTCTACTTACCCTTTCTTTGTATCCATTCCACCATTCTTTCGCCTTATCGTTACCTTCGTTACGAATTTTCATGCGTATAAACGCACAGTATTCGCCACAAAAAAATCTTACTGTCGTCGTTAATACTTTGGGTAATGGTTTGTTACAAAAGGGATTATGGCAATTCATTTGACTAGTCCATATCCCCGTACTAAATATTTAAACTGACATTTATAGAGCGGCCCACCATCTGCGGCTTCATATCCTAACGTTTGGCAGTTTCTCCCAAAGTGATAGCCACAGTGCACTCGACTTTGCCCACGTATATTCTCACAGTGTACGCATGGTTTTCCCGCCAATACCCAAAGTGTAATATCGTCGTCTGTTAATACGTGCTTAGTCATTTTTAATTATCAACTGAAACCATCTGTTACTTCCTGCCGTATTGGTACGTTGGAAAATTTCGGCTTCGCGTCTATAGTGATAAATGGTCCCTATTTCGTAGTCCATATTATTACTGTCATTCTCGTCAAAGACTATTGCAGGTGCGGCTAATGTAAGTAATACCAATTCCTCGCTTGTTATGTTATAAATTTTGTGGGAGTTAAAGTCCCGTCTTCCGGTGTTAATCATCTACATTCACTCGCCTTATCCAATTGGGTACGCCCTTTACATCCCTAGCATTCTTCCCTACAATCGCGGCAATTACCTTAACACCTATGGGATTATCCGGCCACGGTGTATACCCATCCGTCAACACGATAATCACATGAGGGCGCGGTTGGCGTTTAAGCGCGTAGTCTATTCCCACGCGCATATCCGTTCCGCCGCCACCGGTCAAGCTAATCTGACTTGCACTTCTCACACGTTTAGACGATTTTACGTCCGCGTCCGCGATAATAGCGTCAACGTCCGCACAACCCGTCCCTCGCAAAACTCCCTTAACTTCCGCCAACGAATCCGTTAAATCCTGTTCGGACATTGACCCCGAGGTATCGAGAACCATTGCAATCTGTGGAATTGGCCGACGAAGCGACGGAAGTATAACATTAGGTATTTGACGCCTAGATGGACGCCGATAGCTAAAGTCTACCATCCCCGCCACGTCTGCCATATAATGTTTTACCATTCCAGCTAACACCTTACGCCAGTCTACTTTGGGATTTAATACATCCTCTGCCCATCTTTGCAACCATCCGGGGACGTTACCTCGGCTTTTAACGTGTTCTTTTACATCCTGTGCTACCCTATGCGCGATAAGGTCACGTTCTACGGGCGTAACTCCCGGAATTTCGCCGTCTTTTCCCGACGGCCCGGGCAATTCCCCGTCAATGGGATTACCTGAACATGATCCACATTTACCTCTTCCCGGACCTGGGGAAGTGATTGTAATGGCTACGTTCGGCAAGTTAGCGTAATACTCCTCAGCTAACAATCCATCTTTCTGATTTAAGTCTTTAGGATATACTGGCGGAAACGGCCATGTAGCTTTTCCTTCCCTTTGAATGTCGTCATTTATTTCGGCATCGGCACATATATTCCATGCGTTGTGATCCAATTCTTGAAACATCTTTGCCCTATCGCAATGTCCGCGAAGTAAATGCCCTACCTCGTGATATAGGACGGTTGAAAATTGCGCCGGCGTCCATTCACACTTAGGGTCAAAATACAACCTATACCATTCGTCAACTGCCATTGTACCTAAGCCCGGTTTAGCAACTGGGAATAGCCTATATAACACTGACGATAAGTAAGGGTGATCCTGTGATAGACGTAGTCTACCGGCTTGGAAGGATTCGGGCAAATTAGCGAAGTTATTCATTCGATAATCCTCAGTACTTCCCAACCATATTTGCCAAAATGGTAGACGTCACTGTCAGGACTATAGTAAATTGTTCCAGGAACAAACTCGTACCGTATCTGCCAAACACTACGCCAAATTTCGGGTGCGGCTAGTACCAGAACGGCCAATTCGTCACTAGTTACAATACGTTTCGCTAACGGTGCCATCCTTTGCCTCATTTCAATTCCGACAGTATTTCAAGCGTATCAAGACTATCTAAATCATCCTTTACATTCGGATTATTTAGCATTGCCTTAATGGCTTGATTTAATCCGCCTTCGTCAGTCTTATACAATCTGGCTAATGCGACGAATTTTTGCCATGGTATTTTGGGTAACGGCGACTTGAAAAGATAACATGCTTGTAGTCTTTCAGACGTATAACCTCTACGCCAACCATGCACGGGAATTCTAACTTTCTTGAGAAGATGGCCGTTTCTGAAGTTATCCGCTAGTCCTAACTCTTGAAATGTCCGTTTCAATACCCTAACTTCGCCACTAGATACCGGGCCGCCGTATCCGGTATTTAACATACACCTAGCTTGTTCGTGACGTACCGAAGTCCAGGAGTTTTTAGTAGTGAATACCGTATCAATTATCTCTTGTTCGGTAAGATATAACTTTTCTGGAATGGTGGGATAATGCTTTAACTCATATGGATCAATTGTAGGGTTCGGTATCATATTACCCGTAACTTTTACTACTTCATATTTACGATATTCGTTATATCCCCTTGGCCGACAATACTTCCCGTTTCGCGCAACTATGCCAAGATACTTTGTCTCATAGTCGTATTGGACTTTTTGCCATGAGCCATTTACGTTTTCATATTTCGGACTCATTTCTTCACCTTAACCACTACAGTTAGTGGAATTGAAAGTAGGCTTTTCCACATTCCTGGCGCCCAACCATATTCTATGGAAAATATGGTTGCCAGTCTGTTACCCAATTCACGAATTTCGTCACTGTGTTGGCTATTGCGGACCCCATTTTGACGAGACCGGTGCGCCAAACCAATTAGAATCTCCTCGGCTTCACTACCGGTAATCTGTATATTCATTTCGTAACTCCCAGTAGCAATCCTGCCGCGCCAAGCAATTCCTTAAACGGCGCAAGGTTAGTTACCATTGCTTTCCTTACATCTGCGTCAGCCATAAAACCCTTTTTGCTAGCTTCGATAGCCAACATTTTCACACTTGCGGCCGCTATATCTTTCTTTCCCTCACTTGCACACTTGCCGAAAATCTGCCATGCGGCCAAATTGCGCGCCTTGGTAAGATTCTGACAGGCTGCCACTGCCACACTTACTAGAACAGTATATGCTACATCCCCACGTTCCGGGACTACGAAACTGTCAGGGTTTTTGAGTAGCATCTCAGGGTCAGGCAAGTCCAGACTTGAAAGCCAATTCACATACTCTAACGCCATACCTTCCCCAATACATCCGGCTATCAGTGGAATGCTCACATCCTGCTCTACGCCAACACTTCGACACGCGCATTGTAGCACGGCTACCATATACCATGATCTAGGCGAGGGCCAAGGCTTACCTTGTTCAGTGTCAGTCTTGGGACATTGATATAGCGCGTGTGGCTTATGTTGAATGAATGCCGCGACATGCGCCCTACTTTCGGGAAGTCCACTAAGCCACGTATCGGGCAGTCGTGGAAACGTCAACTGTGGAAACCCCTGTAGCATCCCCGCTATCCAGTCGTCAGATTGCACGGACCACTGAAGATGGCAGAATCTATTTGCCAATGGCGGCGACAATTCCCATCCCCCAGCACTTACCTCCGGGGGATTCATCGCAGCGACGATTGACACATGCTCCCCTAATGGCATATCTCCGACAACTCTATCAAGAATAACTCGTAACAATGCTGCTTGTGTTGCTGGTGGGGCGGTAGAAATTTCGTCAAGGAAAAGAATAGATGGATGATTGCTTTCACTTAGTCTCTTAGCCCACGATGGCGCCGCAAGACTCACTTGACCGTTACTTACAACCGGCAAACCCGCGAAGTCGGATGGCTCACGTAGTGACGCAATGACCGTTTCAATGGGATAGTCCAGGTTCAAGGCCATGGCGTTTAACGCTGAAGTCTTTCCTACTCCCGGACCGCCTATGACAACGACTGGAATTTGCGCTTGTAAGGCGATAGACAGGGGCGTTAAGACCTTATTCACTGGTATGGCTCCCATTTTTTAGAGGAAGAAACTTGCACTTTAGTGGCGAATATGTTAGCCCATAATCAGCTAACACACTCTCAATTGGCTCACCACACCTAACTCTCGACTGCATCATCCCTAGAACCCGATACCATAAGGTTTGACAATCCGGGGGCGCTAATGGCTTGGCAGGGTAATTCAATTTCTGCCATTGCGCGTGGTAGCATTTCGAGCACAACCCCTTAGCGTATAAACGCACTAAGGGATGACACTTGGCGAATTTCATCTGTTGGGCAATCCGGAAAAATCATCGGGATTTAGTGGTGATACGTGTAGAGTGTCCAAGTCTTGTAGGTATAGCTGCGCGATGGCGCGAAGTGCGGCAAGGTCGTCACTTTCGAATACTATGTCGGCCACTCTGTCCCCTTCGAATGTGACGATGATTTTCATGTCAGTATGGGAGAATGGCGACAACGTCAGACGTTATCATTTCGTCGGTTATCATTGGCGCGCCAAACTTCAGAAATAGCTCAGTAGAGAAGTGCCTATGATCTACCGTTACAGGTTTCCCCCACATTGACGCTAGCCGCGATACCCCGAACATATTCCCACGAATTTCCACCTTGTAGACACTATTTGCTGTCACGACTCGAAATTTCATCTTATTCCCCTTATACCATCCCATAGTCCATTGAAGAACGCTAGGATGATTGTTAGTAAGGTTAATTGTCGCACGTTACGAAGGCATTTCCTTGTCGGTCAGAGCCAACATGATCCCGGCTTTTATCTCCTCAAGGCGCGCTACCTTCGCCTTGGCCTTGACGAGCATCTTCTCGACATGAACCAATTCTTTCGCCCTTTCGATAGTGTCCATCTTATCCTCCATTAGCTGTGGCGAATAGCATTACAGCGCGAACAATGACAGATTGTTGCAACTGGTACGGGAGTGTCGTTGACAATTGTTAGCCGACGACGTTCCGTGATAAAATCGCTGACGGCCACTTGACAATGGCTACAGCGATCTTTAGCCCATTCAAACATTGCGTCCCATTCGTCACGACGCGAATCCATTTTATCCTCCGTTAAATTTCGGTTGCGTGTGTTACTGTCGTTACTGTCACTTTTCGCGCCATACACCATGCCACTCGAAAACGCCATACGCGTAGAAACCGTATCCCGCCAATGTGACGGTAGCGTAGCATCCTATTTACCCCTATACAAAAACGGTGTTTGACAAATGTCACAATGCGCCCGAAATTGGTCCGACGCCACACGCACCTTCACGGGACACGCACACTCCCACAGCCGCAACCTTGACCCGCTTCCCGGCCCGCGGGAGATACCCCCACGAGTACCACGCCCCATAGGACATGGCTTAGGAGCTACAGGACGCGGTACAATACCATTGCCAGACGTTGACAGTGTGGGCTTACCATCGGAGGGCATTTCGAGGGCGGAGATAGCATTCCATACGTCAGGATCAAATTCCGCCGGCTCATACAATTGGCCGGCCGCAAGGGGATTTACCAAGCCGAGCGCCAGGGCGCAAGACTTCCATTCCGGGCCATGCCCGGCGCTATATCCCGCCATGACATGGGCGCATTCGTGAACGGTAGTCCCAGCTAGCTGCACGTTCGATTCTTCTCCAGTGGCGCAAATTTCTAAGAATGGCTTATCTGACCAGCCATTATGGTAACAGACGCCACGCGCACCAGGATGCGAGCCAACGCCGTAGACCAATTTCGCGTCAAGGATACGCTGACGTGCGTCAGTATCAGACAGCCGATTGCAAGCTATCTGACGGACGGCGTTGATATACTCTTCGTGGGTTGTCATTTTGTTTTGCTTCGATAGTATCGAAAGCACGGCCAGCATAACCACGTGGCTATCGCGGCCAAGTAACGGCATTGACCGTCGTATTCGTGACAAAGCTGGCAGGTCCGATGCGTTTTCATGCCATTATCAGATTGCACACGCTATGCCAATATTTCCAACATTGAATAGCCAACCATATCAATGAGTTAGACCTGTATAAATAGTGTGCAACAGACATTTTGCCCATATGGTCATAGGGACATTTTGTCCAATCGGGACATTACGGTAGTCTCGAATGTGTGCCAAAATGGCATTGTCCAGATTGCCCTCAGCGGCCCGTTCGATATGGCGACAATGGTCGGGTATGCCCATTCAAGCGCGGGGGCAAGGTCGTTTAACCAATAAAAGTAAGGGTTTACCCTGACGTGGTATAAATGAGACAGTTGCATAAAGTGTGCCCATCGAACAGTATGTATCCTACCGGTGGGACATTTGACCTATCTCCATAAATTGTAGGATTGCCCACGGGCCAATGGCGCGATGTGTCACCATTGACAGGATGACACTCTAATTCGCGGGATGCAACGAACGTGCCAATGAGTGGTACGTAACTTGCATTCCATTCCCCTCACCAACCCCCTGATCCCCAGGTTGGCTGGAGTGGCGTTGCACCGGGGGGTCCATGTGACATTGAGACCCATTTTCTGGGACTCCAGATCCGGTACCATATTTGGTAATTAAATTACGGAGTTATAGGACATATGAATTTGTCGGCAAAATCGCCCCCGCAAGATGGTTAAGAGGGCCACGAGATCGCCGCTTGTAGGCCCCTTAGCGGCCCGTACAATTGGGATTGGAGATGCGGAGGAGTCTGTGACGACGACGCCCATAGCTTCCACCAGTTTTGGTCCCATAATCTGTCCGAAATATGACAATAATTGTCAATTGAAAGATTTCTTGGAAGTAAAGTGCTCGTCGATGTATAATCTATATGACGCCGGCAGGCACCATAGTCTAGATGGCCATAAGATGTAATTACGTAGTCTGGCTACGATATGGCTACTTACGCTTACGCTTCAGTAGTAAGTCCATGAACATAGTCTAAAATCACTTAACGGCTATCAGATCACGGAGTTACAATTTAAATTACGGTGTTTTATCAAAAAGGAGGCAATTATGATATTTGGGCTATTTGTAGCAGTTCTTATCATTTCAGTTTTATTGGCCGAGTTGTAAAGATTTCTTGTATGTAATTACTTCATGGATGTATACTATTGTTTGAATGGAGATAAATGCCACGTAAATATCCACACCATCTAATCAAGGCTAATAAATTAAAAAGAAGGCGTGAAGTTATTGGCGAAGTACGCGATATCATTCAACAAAGTAGGCTAGAGGAATTTAACCGCCTTTTATCCCCGCCAGTTAAATTAGACCTTAATACCAATTTCGGACTTACAAAGTCTGATTTACCTACCGTAAAGGGCGGTAAGTAATTAAATGGAGATATCCCGGAGATGGGAATGGACGAGCCAATTTTAGATAAGATTGGACGGAAAAAGGGCGGGCCAAAAAAGGGAACTCCCGTTGATGTAACGCCCCGGCCAAATGAACGGGAAAAAGCCTTTGAGATATTCTTAAATGCCGGTAAAGATGGTAAAGTACGTAGCGTAAGATCCGTAGCTCAGGAATTAGGTGTACACGAAGCTACAATTTCAAGATGGCGTAAAATAGATGGCTGGGACGATAAGATCCAGATATTAATAGCCCAAGCCGCTCAAGCAGCGGATACACTCACAAAGGCCATAAAAAGGCGAGTGCGCCGGGGTGTTTTGGACGGCTTGGACGAATTAGCCAAGATTATCAAGAAATCTGATAAAGATGCAGATCGCATTGCGGCAGTCAAGGCGATGGTCGAAATCGGACTTAAGATTGATGCTTTAGCCCAAGCGGGCAGTGGCATGGAAGCAAGCGGTACGTTACCTGAGTTCAAAGATGATCTAGATGAATTAGGGAAGGAACCTGAATGCCCCGATATACCAATCGTCCCGGATCTCAATTCTACGGAGAAGAGTACGATATTGGCCCCGTCTATCGACCTCCAGGTACAGGGGGATTTGACATAGGTGAACCCCCAGTTACTCCACCGGGACCTCCTGGTCTTCTAGATCAAGATTACCTAATTCCTCCATTCGATTCGAGAGGTCCATCAACGGGTGAAGGGAGTACGGGGATTGGTGGAGATATTGGTGCGCCATCGCCCGGTGGGCCAGGTCCCGTTGGACTTGGTGGTAATCAGGTAGATCCGAATGATATCGGAGGGATGTTAGCGGGAATTGAATCGAATAATCAGGACCTTACAGCCTTAAATATATTAGGCGCATTGTTCGGCGCGGTTCCTACGCCTGCGCCGTTTGCAAATCCATTTTCAATTACTACATTGGCTGGGCGGACAGGCGCGCAGGCTGGAAGTCAGAATTTACGCAGTCAGATTAATGAAGCGATGGGACGTCAGATTGGCGATTTAGATAATCCGGACGTTGAAGATCCGATGGGACTTATTGACGAAGGTATCGGAATGACAAGTGGGCAACCCGCAGTAGACGATCCTACGGGCTTGGGTATTGGGATTGGACTTAGTGGTTTGGGATTAAGTGGTGCGCCCAGCGAAGGGGTAACGGGCCCACAATCTGATGTGGATATGGGAATGGTTGATATGGGTATTGGGATGACCTCAGAGGGTGGTGGCGGTGGGGGTGGCAGCTCAGGAGGTGGCGACGCATCGTCTGGCGGTGAGAGTGGTCCTGGCGGCGCACCAGGAGATCCCGGCGGGGCGTGGCACAGAGGTGGTATTGTACGTATGGGTGGAGGAATGCCCATGATGGGAATGAGACCTGGTGGGGATGAAGATCGGAACGGTAGACGAAATGTAATGGCGATGCTCGAAGAGGGCGAACGGGTGATTCCCGCAAAGAAACGGGCTGGTGGAATGGGGATTAGACCGGGCGGTAAGGTAAGAGGTAGGAAGTAATGTGGGATTGGCTTAGTGAAATTCTGAGTGGTATTGGCGATTGGGGCGGGCAGGGAATTGAGGCTGGCGTTGATTACGGATTAGGCGAAGCGGCTAGTTCGGTAGCGAATACCATTACGCCGGAATTGGATCTTTGGAATTCATTCTTAAGTAGTGGTGCTGCAGGCGGTCCGGGAATGGATATGTTTGGTGCGGTCGGGCCAACAGCATCTTCAGCTATTGGATCAGTGGGTGGAGAGGGAGCGATTGGTGGATTAGGAAGCATGGTTGGGGGAAGTGGTTTCGGAGATGAAATTTGGGACGTGGCGAAGTCGGCTGGTAAGGGATTGTTAAAAGGTGCCTTACCGGCGGCGGGGGCGATGGGAATTGGGATGTTAAAACCCAAACCTAAGATGCCTTCATACGACTTCCCGAATTTATCTTCCGTCGGGCAATCACCTTCAATTCCTCCATACACTCCTCCTCCCGGCGCAAATTGGAGTCCGTTACTTCGCAACCAGCCAAAGGTGAAGAATAGCTCAGGATTACGCATCGGAGTCTAATTCGTGAAGATGACGGAGAAGTTGTCTCTTTCACATTTACTTGGAAAGAGTTATAATAAGTTACAAGCTGATATTGTATTAGCTGGCGAGTATGAGGTTGCCGCCGTTACGGGAATGGGCGCGGGCAAAACTTACGCACTATGCGTAGCCGCTCTTCGGCATGCCGCTAAATGGCCGGGCGCAAATATCCTCATTTCACGGCTTACATATCGTGAATTAATTGACTCGACCAAGCGCCAATTCTTCGAAATGTGCGAAAATAAAGGCTTACGTGACTTATTCGTCAAGCCCGCCAGATGGGATTTCAAGGAAGGTACGAACTTTGCAAGATTGGTCAATGGTAGTGAAATCACCTTTGCAAATCTTGAGCCCGGTAAGCTTGATAAGATTAAGAATCTGGAGTATTCATTTATTGGAATCGATCAAGCAGAAGAAATTGAATACGCCACATACCAGATTCTCCTATTAAGATGTCGGTTATCGTCAGTACCCCCGGAAGAACGACATGTTATTTTGATTGCTAACGACGAAGGAGATAATTGGTTACGTAGACGATTTCTCACATTTGAACCTCCCCATGGCCGTCCAACGGCCCATGCAACCCGAAAGTTAATTCGAGGGTCGTCCCTCGATAATCCTCATTTAGACGTTGGTGCAAGGGCACAATTACTCTCGCTTCCTCCCGAAGTTCAAGCGCGTTACGTATTTGCCACAATGTCGGCGGGATCGACACGACTAATTCCCGACTTTAGAGTAATTGATCCGTTCGAGCCTCCTGGACATTGGCCGAGATTCTTTGGAGTTGATCCCGCACGATCAACCGGCGTAACATGCGGAGTTTGGATAGCTGTTAATCCCGATAAAGAGGCATATAAAGGTGTCTTACCAAATGCGCCATTTGTGTATCGGGAATATTGGGCCGAAGGAAGAGAAGCTGAAGTCCACTCAGATGCCATCCTCGAACTTACTGGACCTTACATTCCTCGTGCCAGGGTTATGGATAGATCGGCATGGTCTACAGGTATTGCCAGTAAGAAGCTGGGTAACATTAGCGTTGCACAGTTGTACATAGCAGCGGGATTGCCGGTAGCGCCATCGGATGGAGATGAATGGGCGCGAGTTATGTTATTCCTTGAAGCCCACAAAAGAGGATTAGTGATCGCAAGAGATTGTTTAAATCTCTTACGCCAAGGTCCGGAGTATCGAATTCGTGGGCAGTCCGTAATTGACTATACCGGATCAACGAAGAGCCTTAAGATTGTAGGTAAGCAGAAGTATCATTCGGTTGACGCAGCGGGATATGCGTTATCACATATTCCTACGAATGTGGTGGCGGTAGATATAAGGGAATTAAGAGAGGCATATGAAATTGGCGCAGATATTGACGAACATTCGCGCCGGCATTGGTTAAGCGAACGGTCCAAGTTATTGAAGCGAAAAGGTGATGAGTCTGTCGTTACATTAGGTCTTGATGATGAGGAGTGGATTGATATCATCCCCACCTCGTGGAATACAGGCTATGATGACGCCGAGAATTACTAATGTGGATAACTAAGTCATCTTTACGCGAGGAAATTGGTAGACTTAAAGAAGAGTTAAGTTTCATTAAAGATGAACGTAATAAGTTTATTGCTACGTCCAGATTGCGTAGAACTGAGTTAGAAAAGTCACGTATTGAAATTGCGGGATTACAAGCCCAATTATCGTCTATACAAGGTAGGTGTGATCGAGCCGAGTTAGAATTAGATCGGACGAAATCGGACTTTCATGAACTAGTTCAGATTACCGCCGGACGAGTACCTCCACGAATGGGATCTCCCTTAATGGACGATGATCCATTCAAAGAAGATATTCGCCAAGTTGAAGTATTTCTAACACCGTCCCCCGATGAGGTCGGTGATGTGATTGAGGATGCGCTCGAAAAGATGAGTAATATCGGTGAGTGAGCCTAAAGATGCCAATAACAATGATATGGCGCTCCTTCAGTCTCTTAAGGGAAGACTATCTGCGCGTAGGTGGCTAATCGAACGAAACTGGTATGGAGCAATCCTCTTCCATTTGGGTCAACAGTGGGTATTATATGACACCGACACGCGAAGATGGAAACAGCGCAGATTATCTCCATCGACTCCAACACCAATTACGAATCTTTTTCGGTCAACTATTGACACCGTCAAATCCGCCATCGCGCAGCATACACCCCGATATCTTGGCATTCCTTCTAGAGATGATGCAAAGGCCGTGGCCGCAGCAGCCGCCACCGACATGCAACTCCAAGTCATCCTCAAAGAGGGCAAATTCGAGTCTTCCCGCAGACGGATGTTAGATTGGTTGTTACTTACCGGGAATGCCTTCATTGAATGCACGTGGGACGATTCCGACGAAACGGGATTAGATGCCGTTCCTAAAGAAGTATGTGAAGCAGGCCATGTATGGTCGGCAACAGAGTTAGATCCCAATAGTCCATTATGTCCCAAAGATGGGATGCAGTTAGTTGAGTCATATACGGATTTTGAGTGGGTGCCAAAGGGCGAGATAAGATTTGATGTATTATCGCCATTTGAGGTATTCTTAGATCCGGCCATTGACGAATTAGAATCGCAACCTTTTATAATGACCGTCCAGTCGTATACTGAGGAGCAAGTTAAGACTGTATGGGGAGTGGATGTAGAAGGCGGACAGACGGCGGGATTCGAGGGAATTAGCGTCCAGAATAAAGAGTCAATTGCATCGATTTCGCCGGGCGTGGGCGCGTCAGCATATGGCCATTCTGTAGGTGGGGATTTCGTTACCCGAAGAGTAATCGTATATCGCGTCTACATCAAAGTCCATAAGGATTATCCCGAAGGCGCATATTTCGCCATTACATCGGGAGGGAAGGTATTAGACCGTAAGGTTCCATATCCGTGGAAGACAAAGGCTGGGAACGGACGTAAGTTTTATCCCATCGTCCATTACCGATTTGGGACCGTTGGAGGAAGGGCGTGGGGATATTCGCCCGCAGATGACCTTCTTCCTAAGCAATATCAGTTGAATAAAGCCGAATCCATGATGACGATGATTATGTCACGGATGGCTAATCCCGTATGGCTAATTCCGGCCAATACCAATCCGTCACGCATTACGGGCGAGATTGGCGTCCAAATTGAATATACTCCAGTGGGGGGGAATGCGCCTTCACGAGTTGGTGGCGCGGAAGCCCCCCAATCACTCGTCAAATATATCTCCGATATTCGACAGTCATTCGATGAGTTGTCGGGAGCATTTGCGGCTGTTAGAGGGCGGAGTATGGGTTCACGAACCCCGGTTGGCACGGTTCAATCCCTCCAAGAGAGGGGATTTGGACGATGGGCCACCGTGTTCCAGATGCTTGAAGAGGGCTATAAAGACCTGGCGAAGAAGTCATTGGAGATTTGGCGGCAGAACGCAAAATCCCCTAGAGTCATGGCAATACGCGATGCGGTGGGAGGATTCACATTCCGCGAGTTCTTAGGTGCGGATTGGGATGATGGCGTGGAGGTGGAAGTAGAGGCGGGAAGTACACGTCCCCATACCCAAAGTGAAAAGATGCAGACGTATATGGAGTTAGCGCAAGTGGGTGCGTTGGATTTCATGGATGAGGCCCAAAAGATTAAGATGCTGGAAGATTTGGGAATGCTCAATATGCGCCCTGGCGTAGAGGAAGATACGAAGCACGCTTATAAAGAGAATGCCACCTTCATGGAATGGGGTAGGGGAATTAAGGAACAATTAAGCAATGTTCCTGACCCACAAATGCAGATTCAAATGGCCATGCAATTTGCGCTACAATCTCCAGTAAATGTGACGCCGATTGTAGATGACCATGCGGTACACTTTCTTACACATAGACGATTGGCTATGACGGAGGATTTCAAGACCTTACCGCCTCCGTTACAACAATTGTGGTACGCCCATATGGTCCAGCACGCGGCAGATGTACAGATGTCTAAGATTATCAAGGGTATGCCGCCACAGATGGGCAATGAAAGGCCATTAGGTAGTGGCGCGCCAGGTGCGCCTCCAGGCGGTGGGTCAGCAAACAGTGCGCCTACTCGTCAAATGCAAGGCGGCGATAGTAATCCGTCGGGGAATAAGTGATGCCCGTTATTCCATTCTCGCAAGATGAATTAGTACAGGCACTCCAGAAAATTGGGGTATCGGATTCGATGGGTGGGTTGGGTCCACAAGGAATGGCCATAAAGGGACCTAGAGCGGCGGCGGATTTTTCCAAATTGCCCATTAATGCGTGGTTAAATGATTATTTAAGACGCGTAAGGACGGGTGGATTTAAGATTAAGGAACCTAGTAAGAGTATTGTGAGGCAGTTGGGGGCGAAGCAGAATTTGGGTGAACATGTGCGTACTACTGGCGATCCGTATTCGATAGTTGGCACGACTCCCGAAATTTATGGCGAGTCGTCCGAGGCTAGAAGATTGCTCGGAAGAGACCAAGACGCAGCCAATAAAGTTGAAAGGGCCCTTAACGCCGCCGGATATTTTCCCCGCGATAACCCCGGTGGTATCCCCGGAATGATTATGCATCAATCCGCGCCAACTTCTAATCCGCGCCCAATTATGAGTCTTAAAACACAGCATTGGACTGGAAATCCCCACACACGTCCGGGATCTAATTAAGGTGATCTCAACATGGCTCCTCCTAATCGCCCTCACAATCCCATCATTTGGCGGGCCCGTAACCATTATGGTCCGTACCCATACTAAGGAAGGCTGTGAGAAGTTCCGTTCTATGACCAAGAAGCAATTTAGCGAATTATTAATTCCCGACACAGGATTGGGAAAATGTGTGGAGGTGAAAGGTAATGAGTAAGGGAATTAAGGGAATGATTAGGGCCAAGAGTTCGCCATCTCCCGATAAGAAGATTGACAGTAAGGGCAATCCTTCTATTGGGAAGCCAGATATCGTAGGTGGATTACCCGCGGGCGGTGGGACGCCTAAGTGGGCAAAGTCGGCCATTAGAAGTGCGGAGGGAAAGGCAAAGTAGATACCGTAATGCCATACGATCAGGTAATGTCCAAGTTCAAGGGCGGTAAGTTACATAGTGGCTCAAAGAAGGGACCTAAAGTTAAGTCCAAAGATCAAGCTTTAGCTATTATGTTATCCGAGAAGCGTAAGGCCAAACGCGGGATGAACGATTACTCACCCAAAACTGGTGGCATGAATGTCACCTCGACAGGAGATGTTAAAGATGGCAAGTGGCAAACAAGAGGTAAGTAAGGGTAGTGACCACGGCGGAAAGGCCGCATTTCAGAAGGCGTCTTCGCCCCCAAGTGTAAAGGCGGCTGCTCAAGGTAGCGGCGCTAAAGTTAAGTATCGCTAAAGAGGAGAATGAATAATGCCGGACCCGGTGGTGGTTCCGAATCCTACGTTACAAGAAGCTGCAAAGGCTGGTGCCGGCCCAGCAGCTAATCCGTGGGAGGCTTATGGATTAAATCCTGACGGCACTCCTATTGTAGTGGCGAAAGTTGAAGTATCCGTCGACCCTGAGAAGGCGGCGTTACAGGCGAAATTAGCGACTATCGAGGCTGCGCTTGCCAAGTTACCAGAAGGTTTCGAGGCGTTATCTAAGAAAGTCTCAATGGTCGATAAGTTGGTGGCCGCAATTCGTGGTGACGAGCCCGAAGCGCCCGCTAACTTTAGAGAAGTATGGAGTGACCTTAAGAAGGTAGCAAATACTCAAGCTCCGGGAGTGGCGAAACTTCTTGCGATGCTTGAAGAGGATCCGCAATATCTTGAGCGTCTTGAAGGTGCCAATCAGGCTCTCATGGCCAGTCATGTTATTGGAATCAACCAAAAGGCCCACGAGAGGGTATTGGACCTAGCCAAGAAGGCAGGATTTAAGGCGGGGACGGACGAAGAGTTTAACGAAATGGTATTCCCGTTTGAACAGTCCATGACGATGATGATTAATGCTAACCCGGAAATGAGGAGAGCGTTTCTCAGCGGAAATGTCCAAGTCGTCGATGACGTGTTCAATAGGATGATTAAGCCTCATGTGGCGCAGCGATTACGCGCAAAGCAAGATCGGTTAGCTCCCTTAGCCACGCCAAAGGCTCCTCCTAAAGGTGCGGGCAGTCCCGGTGTAGGGAATGAGGAGACAACCAAGCGTAACTTAGCCACGCCACAGGGACGTGCGAATTTCCACCAACAAGCCGTCGCCCGATGGATTAATAAGGTATCAAGTAAGGGCGACGATACATAGGAGTAAGTTACTGAAATGATGGACTTAAGTTCAATCAACCCTCTCTTAAAGGACGAGTATGAAGATTACATCGTTGAACTCGTCCATACAGAGACAGTGGCGTTAGATTTATTTACGGATGGCGATACGTCCACCGCAGATGGCCGGCGCGTAATCTTACCTGCCCATCTTCGTAGGGACCACGCGGGTA
>Ga0209751_10000810_pt1 | contig 33000 bp, 48 predicted proteins | sample RifCSP13_1_FD_184019 | JGI IMG/M metagenome (GOLD analysis project Ga0209751, IMG submission 184019) | Soil microbial communities from Rifle, Colorado - Rifle CSP2_sed 13_1 (SPAdes) (version 2) | ecosystem: Environmental > Terrestrial > Deep subsurface > Rock core/Sediment | place: Rifle...
GAGCGGGGGTAACTGGCCGGCTCCCTGGCTGGCCTGGGAACGGGCCGTAATCAGGTCCAGCACGGCCTGCGGAATGGGACTTTCCCCCGACAGCCAGCGGCGCACGGTCCGCGGATCACGAATCAGCACCGCGCGGGCGTAGGCCGAAGCCGAGAGCCCGGTGCGGTTGATCGCGGCCCGCAACAGGGAGATGGTCTCCGAACGGGTGGCGGGGGCGTCAGGCATCTACGCTCTCTGAGCGAACCGCGGGACGAAGCAATCGCCCAACTCTCCGGTCTCACGGTCGATATGCCGAGTGATGCCGGCGATGTCGTGGGCGAACTCGAAGGCTTCTGCGGCGAACAGCGCGGACAAATCTAACCGGCAGCCGTTCATGTGCGCCGCCGTGAGGTCCATGTGGAGTGTCAACGGATCGAAGTAACCGGGATGCTCTTTCAAGGTGCGCGTCACAATTTGGTGGATCAAGTCGTGCTCGACGCGGGTGACTGCGAAGTTGATTGCCATGTGTGGCTCCTTTGGCTAGCCGGGCGAGATCACCCTGGCGCGGAGACTAGAGTAGGGCAATCGCCCACGGGGCGCAAGTATGCGCCTTCGGCAGTCCCGGTCTGCCGTTGTTTCACGTGAAACTTCGGCATGAAAGCCTGCCAGTATTGCAGATTGCAAGGGTCTCCTTTAGACTTCAGCTAGGCCCCGACAGGGAGGGGAGCCGTGAAGATCAGCCTTGGCCGCCTCGCCCGAGCCATCCACCTCGATGTGGAGCGAGTATCGGATCATCGGTATCGCGTGACCGGTGGTTCCCGGCCGCATGAGGTGGACCTGACCCGCTCCCCGGAGTGCGGATGCGAGGACGCCACCTTCCAGAAGGTGTACGCCTGTCAACACCTGATGGCGTGTATGCTGGCCGAGGGGGACCGGGACTGTCTGCGCTCTTTACGCTACTGGGTAGCCCGACCGGGGGCGCGGCGGTTGGTTAGAACGGCGGCCTAAAGGCGACACGCGCTCGGGGCCGAACGGGCCAGTCGCAAATAATAGGGCCGGGTTCATCGCCCGGCCCTGTCAAAGAATGGTGTTAGTTGTACGGTCCCTGCTACCGCATATCGGACTCCCATGTTCGGGGGTCGCCTTGCACGTAGCCCCAATCTAGGAAACCCCGCGCCAGAACGCCAGCCCTAGCGGACCCTGGCCGGAAACCACCGGATGACGGTACGCTGCCCGATAGAATCCACGGGCACGCACACGGGCCAGAACAAAGGCCCTAGGCTATCCGGCACTAGGACGACTTGCGCCTCCCGCACGGCGAAGCCAACGCCCACGCCCGCCGCGGCGACCGAACACCCGGCCAGGAAGGCCCAGACCAGCGTGCGGCGGAGGGCGCTCACCGAACGATGAGGGCACCCACGATGATACCGGCCGCGGCGAAGGGCAACCCGATGCGGATGCGAGCGAATAGGCCGGGGCGACTGCGCTTCTCGGCCGCAGCCCACATCGCCCGGAGCCGCTGTTGGGCGGGTTCCAGGATAGCGATGACGCTATCCCGGTTGGCCACCTCATGGGTGAGCAGGACGCCCAGCGAGTCACATGAGGCGAGGGCATAGCGGCAGCTCTGACCAGCCACCCGTTCATTGACGATGGCAATGGCCAGGGGCGCGGTATCCGGCAGCGACACGAGGACCGAATCCAGCACGGCCGCCGTGGAGTCGGCGCGCGCCTGGGCCGTGCGCGTGATATTTTTTGATATCAAATAATGCCGGGCCTGGGCCTGCTTGAGACTGTCGAGTGCCAGGGCCTTGGCCTGCAAGAGCCCCCGGATACTGTCTCCGGTGGCCAGCTCTCGCCGGAGGGAATCCCCCCGCGCTTCGGCCAAGGCGTTAGCTCGAATCTGACCATCATGGGCCTTGAGCCAGGCGAAGCCGATCAGCAGGGCGACCACCAGCCAGGAGAGTTGCGTTTTCACACCGCGCCTACCTTGGTCATCGTGAGGATGCCGTACCAGGCATCGTAGGCCCGCCAGAACTCCCCCCAGCTCCACGCAAGGCCAGGGTCTCGCTTCGCGTCATGGGCTCGGACATCCTTCCCGCTCACCGTTTCGTGGCCCACGATCCGGGCGCGCGTGATCCCTGGATAGCGGAGACTCCAGCCCGCATAGAGCCAGCCACCGGCATCGTACTGCGCCGCAGTGTAGGGCGAGTGCTCCGGGTCGTCGATCGCCGCGAGGAAGCTCCGGTAGTCGTGGGCACCGGCCACCAAGAACTCGCAGCCGAGGAAACTATCGTTCAGATTCTCCCGGTCCAGGAAGCGGCTCTTCCCGGCATGGAAGCAGACCCGCTCCGGCGGAGGTCCCGTATAGATCGTCCCGTCTGGCCCAATGAGGGCATGGACCGAAAGACCGATCCGCTGAAGAAAGGCCGGCGCGTGTTCGCTGTGGCCCTCATTGACCACGTACTCCGCCATCGCGTGCACCAAGGCGCCATCCACAACGGTACCCGGTGGCCGTGGCCGGTGAAAGGTCATCGTGACCGGGACGACCTTGGGTGCGTTCACGCGACCGGCGGGCTGCCGTTCTTCCCGCGGATGGTTGCCAAGAGATCTTTGACGGTCGCCACCACGAACTGTACGGCCGTTCGCGTCAGCTCCTCACTGAAGATGTGCGCGCCGAACATCGCGACGGGCAGGACCACATACCAGGCCCAGCCGAGAGTCGCCGCTCCGTAGGCTGCCCCGGCGATGAAGAGCAGCCCGAAGACACTCTTGCTGATCTTGGCGGCCAAACGCCGGCGTGGAATGGCCTTGATCTGTTCGGTCACTGCGGCTTTGTGGGTCATCGGTGTTCCTCTCCCAGGTGGCGGTCTTCCAGCCGTTCAATCCGCCCTTCCAGTTTCGCGCTCGTTTCCTGCATCCGCGCGACAGCCCCATCAAACCGATGTTCGATGTCAGCGGGAATACCGCGCACGTCGTCTCGCAGCGCCGCAAGGTCCGCCACCATTCCGCCCGGAGCGCCTTTCACTCCATGGAGCGTCTGGTTGTTGGCTCGGGTCATGGTGTAGGTCCGCCAGGTGAGGCCCGTGAAAAACGTCGCCCAGGCCACGACGATCGCTCCCGCGGCGCGGAACAGTTCAGCGGACCCAACGGGCACGTCCACCGCCTGCAAGGCCAGGTAGGTTGCCTCGCCCACCACGGCCGGCAGCGCGAGAATCGGGACGACAGCGGTCAAGGACTTCACGTCAGCGATCCAACGAGCAGGGCGGCCAGACCGGCGCCCAAGGTGGCGAACACGATGTCCCCGATGTCGCCCGGTTTCCATTGGTACGGTGCCCGCCAGGGCTGCTCGACGTTGCCCACCTCTTCCCGGAAGGCCGAGAGAAACGTCACGCAGGCAACGGGAGCCCACCAGGTAGCGGGGGAAACCCCGAGGCCCCAGAGCAGCACCCGCACGGCACCGTACAGCACCAGCCCACCCACGGCGTGCGTGAAGGGATGGTTCTCCCGCCACCAGGGGGAGCCACCCAGCCACCAGTCCCGGGAGGGAAGCCAGTTCACTGCGTATCCGTCCCAAGCACGCCATCCCGCCAGTAGGCAACCAGTTGATCCGCGCGGCGCACGGCGATAGCGGTCCACTCGGTGGCATCCAGGGCCGTGACGATCAGTTTCCGCTCTACCTCTTCGATTGCCACGTCCACCTCCGCGGCGACCCGGAAGGTAATCACCGCCCCTACCGGGCTTTGGCGGATCTCGGTAGGGGCGGCGACTGCTTCGAGTTTGTCCAGGATCTTAGCAATCACTCGACGCTCACCGGCGGCAAAGCCCTTGGGCGAGGAAAGTATCCCATCATAGGTCAGGGCGAATTGTTCAGGGGTCAGTTTCATCCGAGCGCCTGCCGATCAGCGATGAGTCGCGTCTGTCTGGCCTGTAGGGCGTCCACGGCATCCTGGGCCTTCGTGAGCGCCTCATCGGCATTGGCAAGTTCGGTGGCGCAGTTCGCCAAGGCTGTGTCGAGCGCGTTGCGTTTCTCGCTGAGTAAACGCGCTGCCTCCGCCTGCTTGAAGGCCGCAATGTTGGTGTCCACCTCCAAGGCCGCGACCTGTTTCTCCAGCGCATCGTAGTCGGCCTGGGCACGCTCATGCCGTTCATGCCCGGCAGGATAAAGAATCCTTACGTCCGTCTCCAACTCGACGAGGCGCGCCGTGAGTTGATTCAGCAAGGTCGCCCGTTGGCGACCAATCGCCAGTACATCAGTCATGTGCGTGCTCCTGTTTAGGTGAGTGGCCCAACGGTCCCGCCGTTGATCCGCACGTACAATCCCGCCGTGGTGGTCCATATATCTCCATCGGTTGGCGACGACGGCGCAGCACCATGCGGCAAACGTAATCCTGCCCCACCACTGGCGCTTGCTGGCGTCAGAAAGAGACCAGTCCCCGTCACCGTCGTCGCCGTGAGCGCGCCCATCGAGACGGAGTTATTCTGGAAGCTAGCGGCGCTCGTGCTGCCAGTGATACGAAACAGTAGATTATGCTTGCCATCATAGACGCTGAAGTTGCGGAATCGAGTGGCACCATAACCATCGTAGTTTATCGCCACTTCGAGGTCGTCAAGATTGGACGAGCGCTCTAAACCATACTCCTGCACTACCAAGGGAGTCCCGCCGACTGTTACTAGCGTCGCTGTAAGCGCGCCCATGGCGACAGCGTTGCCGTAGAACGTTGCCGGGCCAGCTTGGGTCAGGCCGAACACTGGTGTGGTGAACGTCGTCCCGCCTACCGCCGTCGAGGGAACGAAGTCGAGGCCAGCATCGGTGTAGAACTGCGCGGCCATTTGCCACGCATATTTGCTCGCACCTGTCCGCATAATCATTGAGGTTGCGGCACCGCCAGAGCGAGCAATGGTCAGTGGCGTGGCGCTGGCACTGGTAATAATCACATCGTCACTGAACGCCCCGGTCGTCGCCGTGAGCGCGCCCACCGTGACCGCGATCCCCGAGGCCGAGATGGTGGAGCTACCTGTGTTCTCGAAACTGTAGGTTGAAGCAGTGAACATGAGCGGAGCATAAGCCGCTGTCGTGCGATTATAGACCTGTAGGTAGGTTAATCCTCCGGCAGTACCGATCTCCAAACCCTGGCCCGCTGCGCCAGCCGGAAGATCGGCAAAGGTGTTTTCCAAGCGAACCGCTATACCACCTGTTTGAAGAATCCCAAGCAAACTCGTCAAGCCGCCCGAGACGGTGAGCCCCGCCTGCGCGGTGAGGAGGCCAACGCTCGTCACAGTGCCACCGATGGTGGCGTTCCGACTCAGGAAGAAATCCCGCGGTCGGGTTGCGCCACTTGCCCCGATGTCATAGGTGGCATCCACAAACAACAGATTCGCAGCCAGCGTTCCCAGGCTGGTCACATTGGCCTGTGCCGCCGTCGAGAGCGTCCCACCGATGGTCGTGGCCGTGAGGGTCGTGACGCCACTGAGCGTCCCGGTGATCGTGAGGGAGCCAGGGAACGTGTAATCCCCTGAGAGATGGGTACTCGCCAGCTTGCCCCATGCAGGAGCTGTGCTGGCGCCTTGGGAGATCAGCAGATTGCCAGTGGCCACGGCAGCCCGTTTACTCAGGGCGGCGGCAGCACTGGCATACAAGAAATCGCCCACGGTGTAGCTGCTCGGCAGGGCGGCGGATGCGGGCGAGGTCTGATCCCCGACACTATCCAGGTAACTGGGTGGAACCAATTTCGGCTTGGCCCGGACGTAGGAACTCCAGGCCCCATCAATGAGCCCCGTCAGGACATGCCGCACCTGGTAGTGGCGGAAGGCATTATCGGGTGGCAGTGCATCATAGTAATACGTCTGATCCGGCAGTGCGGTAGCCAGGAGGGTCGTGGTCGTGGTATCCGGATTCCCTGATCCATCGTCCGCACTACGGGCGACTTGCACCCGCTGGCTGTAGTTGCCAGGCACCCACCCGATCACGACACCGTAGTCAGGCATTAGAACAAGTATTCCTTGCCGTAGTCCCAGCCACCGTAGCCATCGGGATAGACATCGCCCGTGCTCTCATCTCCCAAGAGGAGATAGAAATTGCCGATGCCGGCACAGGTCCCAGCACCCGCAGTACTTAGGGTTTCGGTGCTCAATGATGTGCTTGGACTGACACCACCGTAGGGATCTCGATACCGCACGGAGGCCGTATAGGTCGTAGCGCCACTCAAGCCATCAAGGGTATAGCGGTTCGTGCCGGGTTCGAGCACCTGGGTGGTCGCTAGGGTCCCCCCAAAGGTGCTTGCTTGGAATTCGATGCCGTATCCGGTGGAGGCCGTACTATTGGTCCAGGACAGTTGCAAACGTGACGCGGTAATACCCGTGGCCGCCAATCCGCTAGGTCCCGCCAGTTCCTGGGTGGCGATACCCGCCGTGGTATAGGCCCAGGCCGAGCGCCAGCGTTGGGGTTTGAGGTTCCGCGCCCGGAAGAAGTAGGTCGAGCCAGACTCCAATGCTGGGATCGTCACCGTCTGACTGGAGTCGCTGGAACCCAACATGAGTGACCAGGCGGTGGAATTGGAAGCCAGCGTGCTGGCGCTTTGTGCCCCTTGGAGATCCCATCCGCCATCCGTCGTGACGCTGCCGATAGAGACCTTGAGGGTGTGATAGGCATCGGCGCTATTGGCTGCCCCGGTACTCGTCGTCGCACTGATCGTTGGCGCACCCAAGACGGCCGCATCAGGGCCAACATCGAGATAGTCGCAGATGGGACCACGCATCGTTTCAGCCCGACTCATGACCTGCACGATCCGGGTACCACCCCGTCCCAAGGTGCCGGGATTCGGCATCGTGCCCAGCGTGATCGTGGCAAACTGGCCGGCCCGTAGATCACTGGTACCAGAACTCAGCAGGGAAAGGGAACCCCAAATCGGGCCATCGCCGAAACGGTCGAAGCGTTCCGCAGCGAGCGCGGGGGCAAGATGCCGGGGAACGACCGCCCCGAAATCGGCGACATCATAGGTCACCACGTATTCCCCGAACGCCGCCAACCGATCATGATCCAGTTCCGTCGTATACTGCGTGATCCTCAATCGGTCAGCGGCAAACCGCCCTTCCGACATTTCCAGCACGGAGAGTTCCCGCGCTACGGGTCGGCGCCACCGGATCTTGGTGACGATTTCCCGTTTGCTGTGTCGCCACGTAGGATGCGGAGTCGTGAGGTTCGTGCTGGTCAACTCCAACAAGGTGTCGATGTCTACGCTATCGGAACTCGGCAAGAACACGCTCTGTGGTTCGATCCGGCCATCGGCATTGGTGAAGGGGACCACCCCCAGGGGACCATAGACATTGGTTTCGAGCCACTCCCCCATGTTGGCCGGCTCGGTGATCCGGTAAAACTGCGGCGGGAATCCTCCATCGGTGATCAGGGTGCTGAGAGCTGTGGAATCATAGCGGAGCGCCTGGCCTCCATAACTGCTGTCATAGACGTCCTTGACCAGCTGGAATGGATTAACGCCCACCAAGCCCCCCAGATGCAACGGCAGCGTCTCGGTGGGTTGGTGATCCGGCATGTAGAGATAGACATCCGTGAGCTTGGGCGCCGTATCCACATTCGTCGTTGGACTCCCTAAGACCGCCGATGGATCCACCACCCAGAGTTCCGCGGCGCTGAAATTGTTAGCCCCCAAATCCAACTGTCGTGTGAGGTATGGGGCGAACGGTTCCGCGCCCCAGCCATAGATTTCGTAATCCGCTCCGCTGGAACGGAAGCGCAGGGTCTCGAAATTGCCGACGGTCGTGTCCGTCCCGAGCGAGAGTCGCTTGCGGAGATCCGCTTTGACAAGCTCGATAATGTCTTGGCTAATCGGGCCGGCAGCATCGAAGCGCAGATAGGACAGATTGCCGGTACGCCGAGTCAATCGTGCAGTGCCTTTGCGCACCGCCTGAGATAAACACCAGCTGGCGTCCAATCCCGGTGGGTAGATATGGACGGTCGTCGTCCCCACGTTGAAGATCATGGACTGCCGGGCCAGATAGTGCTCGTCTTCCAAGACGAATTGGTAATTGGCAATCTGGTCCCCGAGCAGGATGTCGCTTACCCGTCCAGTACCGATCGTGACCCAGCCCGAGGAATCGAGGTTGCGTTGCAACTCGGCCAAGCGCCCCAGCTTGTTCATCCGACCAGAGGAGTCGGCCAGGATACTGGTGACGGCGGTTGAGACATCGGCGACATAGATGTTCCATGGTCGCGACTCGACGTGGCCTTCGAGGGGGCGGACATCGATGCCGCCGATCTCCTCGAAGCCTTGCAGCTGGCTGGAGCCGAAGGTGACCTCCACGGCCGAGGAGCCGGAGGTGTAGATGCGGAACCGATAGCTCGCGTCCGCCATCAGAACATGGTGCTGAAGCTGGCCCCATCGGAGCGGCGCCAGCGGCAGGTGACTTCCAGATCCTCGAAACTGCCCCGCTGACGATCGATCACCGTATCCACCACATCCCCCGTGGGATCGATCAGGTACATCGTGGTCCCAGTGGGTGGCGTGCCATCGGTGCTCCCCGTCGTGATCGCCGTGGAATAGATCATGGGGACGCCCTGGACCCCGTACTTGAGGAAGTCAATCAACTGCTGCTGATCGTCGTTGTAGCGGAGCGTGGCCACGATTTCATAGACGCCCGAGCTGATGGTGAGCACCTGCCGGGCCCGGAAGTCGAGCGATTCGGCCACGAACTGCGCCACCCGATACGAGGGGCGGACATCCCGCAGGGGGACCGCCAGCTTGAAGTGCTGGTTATACGTGGTGCTCGTCGGGCTGGTCGTGTATTGAAAGCCCGCATTGGTGCCGAGGTACTGGGTATTGGCCATCGGTTAGCGGAATCCTCCCGCCCGGCCGACCAAGAGCGATTCTTTGAGGAAGACCTGCCATTGGGCATCGCGGGTCGCGGCCAGTGGATTGGTCGCTGCCGGCATGTTCCCGAGATTGATGGTCATGAGGCCCGCACCTGGGGCCACGGATTTCCCCATGGTCGGCCCGCCCCCTCCACCAGACAGCAGACCGCCGATGATCGCGCCACCCCCCGGGAAAAGGGCATTACCAATTGCCGCCCCGGCGAACCGGGAGAAGAGATTCAGGCCGATGCCTAGGAGTGACCGCCCGATGCTCTGGAAGAAATTCCCCCCACTCATGATGCTGTAGATGCCGTCCGCCAAGGCGTTCCCGATGGTCTGCCCAATCTCTTGGAAGAACTCATAGCGGGCCTGCACTTGTTTGGCGAATGGCTCAATCCAGCGATTCGTCCACGCATCGACGTCGGCCATCGACGGTAGGTCGCGAGTGATTTGCTTTAATGGCGTACCCTTGAACGCGCCAAAGACCTGTGCCCTGAATTCCTCGGCTTTGGGTGCAATCGCCGCCCCACGACCAATGGGTCGTTCTTTGCTGATGCGGGCCCATTCTTTCCAAAATGCGGCAGCAGCTTCTTGGGCTCGTGCTAATTCCATCCGTTGATCGGCGATAGCCTCCGTAACTGACTTCATCGCGGTTTGCGCCTCACGCAATCGAGTCGCCACATCCTCGGGGATGATGCCGAAGACGAAGCCGGGCAAACGGGCCATTTCCTCTTGAATCTGGCGGAGACTGATGCGGACTCGTGCTTGGATGTCCAGTAATTCGTCCAGCCGGGTACGGCTCAATCCCAGACCTTGTTCCGCAGCTCCGGCTTGGAACCGACGGCGGGCATCGGCCAAGGCGATCAGCGTCCGCGCATTGGCTTCAACTTCCTTCCGCGCTTCTTCGGCCCGTTTGGTGAATTCTCTCCAGATCAGGGCGATCGCACCCACGCCGGCAATGACGCCTAACGTCACGAACCCACCAGGCGCAAAACGTAGCAGCGCTGACGCCAATCGCCCGAAGGGACCAGGCAAGCCGGCGGCCGAGATCGCCAGACCACGGAGCCCACCTTCTACGGCCCGAAGCCCTGGCCGTATGCGGGTCCCCATGCCCTCGAAGCCAGTCTGAGTTTTCTTCAAGCCCGCTTCGAGATCAGTGACATCAGCTCGGATACGGACCAGCAATTCACCGACGGTTACCGATTCAGGCATTATCCCCCTCGGGGGCGAGCTGGCCCTGGGTTTCCAGCCGCCGCAGCAATTCCTCGGTCTTCTGCGCCTTGCTCAATCCGCTGGTCGGTGTCTCAGGCACGTAGAAATCCTGTGGTCGCAGTCGCTGTTTACTGAACGGTTGGAGGAGATTGGCCAGCATCCAGGCATCCCGTTGACGGTCCCGTTGTTCCCGATCCCTGGCTCCCGCGACCTGGGCCTCCAACTCCGCCGGCGTCGAACGCCAGAACGCGATCCCCCTTAGGTCGAGGACGGCGTAGGCGGCACGCTGGAGATCGTGCCAGCCGGCTCGGAAGGGTTTGGGACACCGGCCGCCTTCCCATTCTCGCCAAAGCCTAAGGCGAAGGCCCGGAGAATCTGTTCGCTCACCGCCGCGAAGTTGCTGCCATCGACCCAGCTGCCAACCGTCTGTTCGGTCAAGGAGGGTTCTGCATGGAGCAGCCCAGCCCACAACACGGTGCGGGTAAATCGCATCGAGATGGGCAGATCCTTGATGTCCATCAAGCTGATGTTCAGCCGCTCCTCGATCAGGGCCAAGGCATTGAGATCGTAGCGCAGCCACCGTTGGGCACCTGCCAATTCAATCGGCACCGCCATCGCCATCGTCAACTCCCTTCCGTCAGGGGACCATCGCCATCGATCACGACATTCGCCAGCACCGCCCCCTGCGTCTCCCCGCCGAACGCGAAGTCAGACACGTATCCATCCCCGCTCCAGAGGTAGCCCGTAGAGTCCGTCGTTGGATAGAACTGGAACGAAAGCGCGCGGGGCGCAATCACCCCATCCCGAATCTCCGTCTGGGAGAAGTTGGCCCCGAGATGGAGGGCCTGGGCTGTCGCCTGCCACGACTTCTCCCCAGGGATGATGAGTCTGGCGTCGGTGCTGGAGGTTTCCATTACCTCCTGGTGGGCGGCGATGCGCCACTCCCGGACTTCGCCGACATCGGCATAGTTTCGCGTGGCCGTCAGATCGTCAACGAAGGTCCGGGTCGAGGCGCCATTCCGGCTCCCCACGATGCCCATGAAGGTATGGTTCCCGTCGCGCAAATCCTCCGTCAGCGTGACAGCAGTATGGGTGGTCCAGGTACTCCCAGCGTCGGTCGTCAGGTATTCACAGGTCACGTCCAATCCATCGACCGTTAGTCGCATGGTCAGCATTTCCCCGACACTGGGCGGGAGGCTGGTCCCCAGGGTAGCGGTTTGGACCACCCCTCCCGTAGAATTGCGCCGTTCCAGGAAATGGCTGGTGATCCCGGCTCCCGTCCGGCGCCACAGGAAAGCCGCCCCTTCGCCGACGCTCCCGGCAGCCAATCCCCAGAGTCCACCTTCTTGGGCAGTGCCATCCGCCGGGCCGCGGGTGATTTCTCCTTGCAGCGTGAAGGCGTCGTCCGCCAACCCGGTACCCCAGCGGGCCCAGACGCGGCTGGCGATGTTGACCGAGGTCGCCCCTGAAGTGCCCTCCAGCAGCCAGGCATCCGTGGTACTTGTCACCCAGGATCCACCGCCACTATCCGGCGTATGGTTCTGGAGCGGCATGTTGGTGGACTCGGTAAAGGTGTCGGTGGCCAGCGTCGTATCGGCTTGCCGGCGCTGGCGCACCACGCCATAGCGACCCTCCACGGCCGCTGTCATCTGCTTACGTGCTCGTGCTCTCGGTCAGCGCTCCGGTGCCTTGGATCGTGACGTTGGTCAGGAACGCATCGTTGGTGTTCCCGCCGATATCGTAATCCTCCACGTAGCCCGTCCCGGCCCAGCTATAGGTCCCGGACGCAGCGGTCGAAGGCTGAAACAAGAACGCCACGCTCGCCGCCGAGCTTAAGGCGTTCCGCAACTTGTATTGCGTCGCCGAGGTGGTTGGCACATATAATGCCTCGGCCGTTCCGCTCCAACTCGCTGTCCCCGGAAGGAGTTCCCGCCAGCCCGAGGAATCGTTCGAGGTGGCATCGATGCTGTCCCGGTGCACCCGGAGCTGGATGTTGCGGAGCTCGGCGATCGCGTCCGATCCCCCTGCGGAGGCCCCCGTACTGAGGGCGATCAACCCTGAGCGTGCAGCAATCGCGGCAGTCGCCATACCAACTCCTTACGTGGTCCGGCTCCGGAGCGCCAGGAAGTTCTGGCCCAGTAGCGGCCGGCCTTCGTCATCGAATCCCAAGGCAATCGCATCCGTGAGCGCGTAGATCGCCGCGTAGTAGCGGCCGTTGATCGTCGTACTGGCAAAGCCGTGGAGCACATCGCAACAGCCCTGGAGCTTATCCCGCCCAGTCGAGTAGGCGTTGCCGTCCGTATCCGTGCGGCTCGAGCGCACCCGAATCTGAAACGTGGGCCGGTTGAGATCTGACCGCACTTCGGGCGCATAGCCGCCCGTCTCGAAGATGGTGACGCACTTGTCCGGATCGGGTGGCATGAAGCTCTTGGTGACCAACCAGCCCGTATCGGTGACCTGCGTCGTGCCGGCTGCGCCGGCCACGCTCTGGCTGGTGAAGCGGGATTCGATATCATCAAGCAGTCCCACGGCCCGTTATCCGTTCCCAGGAGCGCCAGAGATGAGTGGCCAACCGTCCCGCCACGCCCCCGCTCCGCTGCTGAATAGCCGTTTCGAGGAACTTGGCCTGGCCCACGGGATGGTGAACCTCGACCCGTTCGTGGACCCACACCGCATAGCCTACGTCTTCAGGATTGGTCTGGCCGGCGTGATTGCCGGAGCCCGCAGGACCGCCAAATCCCAGGACGATGCTCACAACCGGACCATCGATGACCGGTAGCGCCACATGCCCCGAGGCACGGAGATTTCCCGTATCGACGGGTGTCAACACCTTAGCATCCGTCATCGTCGCTTCGGCTTCCTGATAGAGACCCGCAGCCACAGCCTTCGGCGCTTCCAGCCCCAATCGCCGCAGTACCTTGGCAATCTCCTTGGTACCAGAGATCTCCACGGTAGGCAGAACGGCCGTCACCGATCTAGGCACAATGCACCACGGCCAGGTAGTTCTGGGTCGATTCGGGGTCAATCCACCGTTCGATGCTCAAGGGCCGCGGCAGATTGGTGGAGCTGGAGCTGTCGGACAGGATGAAGCGATCCTTGACGCTGGGGCTTGGCACACTGCCCCCACTCGTGGTCTGGCCCAAGAAAATCGCCAACGTGGCCACCGCTTCGGTGCCATCGGCCGCGATCACCTTGTGCTCGCCCCGTTCCAGGTAGGCGCGGTAGACCGTGGCACCGCTGCTGCTCGCATAACTCTGGTTGCCATAGGCTCCAACGGTAGAGAAGGTCTGGAGCGTCACGGTGTCCCGGAAGAAATCCAGCGCCCATTCATATTCCCAGGGCATCAGTCATCCGTCGATCCCCGGCCGATGCCGGTCCCAGGGATGTCATCCCAGCCTTTGACAAACAGGGGCCGCACCCGATCGCTGTCGTCCTCGATGGCGTCTTTGTCGCTCTCCGAGATCCCGCCGACGTAGGGCGTGATGCCGCTGTAGACGGCCGCCTGGGCCCGCAACGAGGCTGCCTGTTCCCGATAGCCCTTGGCGCGTTGCGAGGCCGCCAGGCTGGCCCGGCCCACGCTTTTGTCTACCCGACGCTGATACTTGCCCGCCAGCGCCTCCGAGGCATTGGCAGCGGCGTAGTAGAGATTGCCGGCGTTGTCGAGGTAGAAATCGATCTCTTCGTCAGTGAGTTGCTGGTCGTTGGTATCCGTATCCCCGGTGAGGGAACGGACCTTGGCGAGATCGGTGGAGAGATCGGTGGAGCTGTAGGTCCACGTCATCGATCACCATGCGGATGCCAGCAGACCCACCGTGACGCTCGACGGGTTGCCGCCAGTGGACATCGTGGTCGTCCGGGCACGCACCCAGCTCACGGGGATAGCCGTGGTGTTGTAGCCGATCTGGGTCGTATTATCAATCGTCGCGAGCAGCACAATCAGCGCGGCAGTCGAACCCGACGAACTCGCACCGTGCAACTGGATCGTCCCGGTGGTACCCGAAGAGAACACGCCGGTCACGCTGAACCGGGTAAACGGGGCACCGAGAAAGGTCCAGGCCCCATCGGTGCTCGCGGTGCTGAGACTGGCGATGGTGCCGAAATCGTAGTTGGCAACCTGGCGACGGGGCATCGATTAGGTCGAGCTGGACGTGACGATGTTCCCGCCATGACGTCGGCTGATGATCCATTGGGCGGTGGTCAGCGCCAGGAACGTGATCGCCGCCTGACCATTGATCGCGGCCACCCGGCCCCCCGAACTGCCCGAAGACGTGTAGAATAGGACGCTCGTCGTATCCGGAATGACGTAATGGGTCGAGGCGGTCGTTCCCCCACTGAGGAAATCAATCTCCATGCCCACCGTAGCAGGCGGATCGAGGCGGTAGTAGCCGCCATCGCTGGTCGTGATCAGGATTTGGCGCGACCCGAGAACCAGATCCGTCCCGGTGCTGGGCCCGGTCGTCAGCGGCCAATCAATGCCAGAACTCAGATTGAGCGTCCCGGTGACCGTGAGTCCGCTCGATGTGGCGATGGCGCCGGGACCATCCAGCAGCGTTGGCCCACGAGCCGTCACCGCCCGGGGGAACCATTGACGAGATGGCATCGTTTACTCCTTCATCTTGCGGGGCCGGCCTCGCTTGCGCTTGACTGGCTGGCCCGTGGTTTCCGTAGCCGTGGTGTTGATGCGTGTCCCGCCATCCCCCGTGGTTCGGCTCTGGAGCTTCCGATCAATGCCACCCGGGTCCTGAATGGTGACGATCTCTCCCGTCTTGCGGTCTACCTGCTGAAGCGTGCGCGGCGCCCGCAAGACCACCTTCGCCCGCCCGGGCGTCGGCATCGGCTCAGGACTTCCGGTCTGGGTGTTGATCTGCACACTCAAGGGGTCACGCACGAAGCCCGTGTTGATCATCGAGCGCCGGGATCGGGCCGGTGCCCGATCCCAATCCGCCCGGGGCAGGAACTCGGCAGCATGAAACTCCCGCATCTCCTGGCGCGTCCCATCCGCGCTCGCCACCGGAAACTTGAACTGGCGCATGACCAGCAGCGCCTCCCGATGTTCAGGCATCAGGACACCGCGCTGATGAAGGCTTCACCCAAGAGTGTCGAGGTCAGCACGAACTGCACCCAGATCTCGGTCTCCACGCGCTCCGATTCGACGCTCTCCGGCAGCCGGTACTTCTTGGTCGCCACCCCGAATTCGTTCCCCGCCCCCGCCTCGGGCCAGACGAAGGTCTGGAACGCGGTGGGGGTCATGAGCCCCTGGGTCGGCGAGACGTAGGCCAGTAGGGCGTTAGTCTGCCCCGCAATGAAGTCCATGGAGCGGGCGACGCCTTCCAACGCTGTGTTGCGGGTGGCTCCGCAGACGACCACGCGATCCAGATCCAGGGCTGCCGCGATCAGATCCGTAGTGACGATCCCGCGCTGGGTGTACTTGATCCGGTCCAACAGGTCTGGGTGGTTCTTCAGTCCATCGGAATAGGTCTGCGCGCCCAGGTAGAGGGCGTTGGGGCGCCGCCCCGTGTTCTCCTGCATCACCAACGCCCGGGCTTCCATGTCCGAAATCGGGTCGGATGTCGCCACATCCCACAGCGTGGCTGGAGTGGTTGAAGCGTTCCAGACGCCGGTCACGAAGTTGACGGCCGCCCAGAGCGCTTCGAGTCGGATGTTCAGCTGCATAGCCGTCCACTCACTGGCTTCCCGGTCCAGGTTGATGTCCGGATCGGCATTCCGGCGGGTCGGATCATCGATGTCGTGGTGGATGGCCCAGCGATCCGTGGTCACTGTGGCAGTCGTCACCGCGTACCCGGACCCAACCGATTCGGTCCCCGGCGCCCGACGCTGGGCCTCGGTGCCGAACCAGAAGTCTTGATCGTAGGTCCGGTAGACGTCAGAGCGGTGCGTGAGGCGCACTGGCCGCGTCGAGTTCCAGGCGTACCCCTGGGATTGCCAGACGGCCAACGAAAAGTTGGTCAGCGGCTGGTTGACGTGGACCGAACTGATATAGGGCTGTGGCATAGTCCGTTACTCCGTTTCCATGGTCCGCGTCAGGTGGTGCGCTGGTTAAGTGATTGAATGAAGACACCAGCGATGATTGCGGTCGTGTCTGCCGCGACCGCTTCCAAGGCGTACCCCACCGGGTAGTAGCCCGAGGAGGTCGCCGTATGCACCGTACCCGCTCCGCCAGAATAGAGGATCGTGTTGACCGCGATGGCGGCATGGGTGGTACTGACCCGGAACTTGGTCAGGCCCCCAATCACGACCCGGCAGGCCGACCCCGAGGTTTCCGCTCCGAGATCGTCCAGGACACCGTTGCAGAACTCGCCCTGGGTATCGCTGATTCGGATATCGCCGGGTGCGGCGTTCGTGGTCGTGGAGAACTTGACCAGGCAGTACTGGTCCGTCGAGGCGAAACTCGTGCTTGCCTGGACGAAGCCGATGGCGGACTGTGGGTCCTGATAGGCCATTACCGCACCCTCCGGGCGCCGGCCTTCGACGCCTCTTCCTGTTCATGCTGGTGATAGAGGGCCTTCCCCTCATCGGTATCGCAGACCTTGGCGAAGGCCTGGGCGAAGGTCATCTTGCCATCCTTCTGCACCAGCTCATTGGCCTTGGCGTTGAGCTTGTCCAAGGCGGACCCCACGGCCGGCCGCGCGGCCCCGATCTCCTGGAACAGCGCCGAGTCCTGGGCGATCTTCACCGCCCCTCGGAGCATGGCTTCCACCTTCTGCTGCTCCTCCGGGGTCCAGACCCCGTAGGCTTTCCGCAGGATCGGGCCCAGGTCGTCAGGGTTGGCGCCAGGCAGATCCTTGAATTCCTGCGCCTTGGCGATGAAGACTTCCCGCTGGCGCTCGTCCTCCATCTTGGCGATGCGGGTTTCGGCGGCCTTCTGGGCCGCTTCGGCCTCTGTCGCCCGCTTCTTCAAGTCCGCGACTTCCGCCAGCGCTTTGGTCACGTCTTCGGGGAGCTTGTCCGGCATCTGTTCCTCCTCGGCGCGCTTCATCGCGGCCATGAGTTCCTTGCATTCGGCTTCAGTCTTGCCAGCCGCCATGCATTCGTCCATCGAGCCGTGTTCGGCTTTCCGCATCGGGGCATCCTCCGCATCATCGCGCTTGGTCAGCACCACACGGGCTTCCTGATTCGCCCCGCGGTCCACCAAGGCAATGGCCCGGAGCACTAGATTTTTCAGTTTGTTGGCCATCAGGCAGCCACCTTGAGGGCGGTTCCCTCAATGGAGAACATGGACAACTCACCCGCCTTGACCTTCTGGAATACCTGCGAGGAAACGCGGAACCCGACCCAGAGACCCGCCTTGGGTGCGGATTTCCGCATCAGGCCCATAGCCTCTAGCTTCTCGGGCGTCACCATGAGCGATTCGACCAGAACCCCGATCGGGCCGCCCTTGTGCATCTCATTGGCAATCCGGGAGTGCTCAACGAAATCGTAGGCGGCCTCTTCGAGGACCTCGGGCGCGATCATGTCTCCCTGACGATCCACGAGAAGGTCGTCACTCTTGATGGCCACCGAGGCCCAGCCGAATACGAGCTTCTGCGCTTCGTCCAGTTTGGCAACGGTGAATCGCTGTTTATTGATCGGGAGCTTGAACGTCGTGATCTTGAGGGCGTCCATCCGGTCAGCACAGGAGGGGCAGAGCTTGCGAACTTCGTCTCGCGTCAATTCAATGACGCCAGCAGTGGATTTCCCCTCGATAGTGCGTTGGATGTCGGCGCAGTAGGCCTTGGGATCATCGGCCTGCTGATTCTGGGCTACACAATCCTCGAAGGAACTGTAGTCGCCAAACGGCACCGAAACGCCCCCCCATACAAAAAGGCCCAGCTCACCTTCCACTGGGCCTCGGCGGCGCTCTGGGGGCGCTCTTCGGGCCTCTCTAACGGCCTATCGTATATGCGTCTGGCGTTTTCCGCAAGGGCTTAGGCTTGGGGGTGGCGGAAATTCCCTTCGGCGTCGGAAAATACCAGCCCAATGGAGCACCGGCATTGTGGGTGCGCTGGCGGCGTCATGACCAGCGAGCCGTCGCCAGCCAGAAAGGGTTCTTCGAGGCCCACCAGCCGGTTGTGGGCTGCCAGGGGAGCACAGATCTCGCAGAGCCGCTCGTCGGGCGTGATCAGCCATGCCCGCCGGGTGTCCGCTGGTTGCAGGTAGCCTTGTTCCCGTGCCTGGGTCCACAATTCCTGCTGGCCTTCGGCCGAGGCGCGGATACTCTCGGTGCGGACAACGACCTCGGCCCGGTGACGGAGCAGGCGGTTGGCATAGCGGTCTATTTCCCCATCTAGTCGATCCACGGGCAGCGGTTTGCGGTTCTCCACGATCCGCTTGGCGTTCTCGATTTCCAAACGGTGTCGCAATCCCTCAAGGGCTCGCCCATCCCGTGCCGAAAGGCCAAGTTGGCGCTGAAGAATCCGCATGGCCTCCCGGGGGGAGACGCCCTTGATGTACATGTCAGCGATGGTGCGCCGGAGGTTGGCCTTCGTCTCTTCGGAGAGTTGGACGACCAGTTCGGCGGCGTGTTCTTCGGCCCAGCGGATGGCTCGGGGGTTGGTGAGATCCAGCGAAAAGCCTAGCTGGCTGACTGGTTCGCTGGCCTTCTCGATCCGCAGATTCATGAGTTGCGCCCGCATCGCCGCCTGCACCGTAGGTAGCAGGGCCGCTCGCCAGCCATCGAACCAGTCGAGTTCCAGTTGGCGCCACGGTAGGGCGTTGAAGATGGCTTCCGGCCCCTGGGACCAGCGCGCCGTGAAGCTGTCCAGCGACAGCCGGCGACGAGAGCCTTGAATCGCTTCCAGCACCACACGTCGCATTGCGGGCGCGAAGCGGTCAGCAACCGCATGTTCGGTGAAGTAGGCTTTCGGCCGGCGACGGATGGCGGGCATCTAGCGCATCGCTTCCGCTTTCTGGACGAGGCGGACCATTTCGGCAAACTGGCTGGTAGTGAAGTTCACGCAGTCATCCATCGTGGGTATGCCGTCATCCAAGGTCAGATGCACCTCAAGGTAGTGCGCGCCGTAAGCGACCGCCAAGGGACCCACCAGCGGATCAGGACAATGACACGAGAGCCCCAGCCAGGATAGACTGAGCTTTGCTAGCCGCAATTCCTCATGCTTGCAGGGATAGCCCCCCGGACAGTAGACGTCCCGACCGCTGACCAGGACCGGCTTCCCGGTCGCGTGAACGGCGCGCAGTAAATCCAACTGGTCGCGGTCAGGTTTGGCGATTTTATAGGCCGGGCAATGCAGCCGTTCGAGCATGACCAAACTGTCGGTTCCGAAGACTGAAGAAAAGGGAACCAGGCCCCGGTGGATAGCCTCCGCGAAGAGGGCCGGAAACCATGCAGCCGGCGTAATAACCTTCGCGTAAAGCTGAGGCAAAGTCAGGTCTTCCCAAGGGGAAGGGGCACATCCCGTTCCTCGAAGGGCCAGGATCTCGTCCATGGTGAAGGCCTGGAACTTGACCGCCGTTGCCCCAGCCCAGGAAGCTGCCTGGATAAGATTGAGGGCCCGTTGGAAATCACCGTTATGGTTGCCGCTGATCTCGGCCACGATGAAGCACGGTTGGCCAGCCCTGATCTCCCGGCCAGCGATGTTCACCGGCTGAACTTCCATTGCTGTATGTCCCCCGTGACGATCGGCTGGTATCTTGCCGCAGCGAAGGCCCGGAGTGAGGCGACATTCGTGCTCTTGATACTGGCCCACACAGAACCGCTAGCCATGCTCGTCGTGAGTTGAATGACCTGAACGCCGAAGCCCATGCGGCGTAAGACCGGGGCTATGGCCACGCTGATCGTAGGGTCCCCTCCTTCGATCTCCCAATCAAGCCGCCCGTAGCCAACCGGCGTATGATCGCTGGTTTCCGCAATCCAGATCCGGCCCAGGGGATTAGCCAAGCTCTCCCGGAACCAGTCGGCATGGATGGCAAAGGGGATCAGCTCAGGATGCAAGGATTCCCGGCGTGCATCGGGATCGTTCCGGCACTCCCAAATGAACCGGGCGTCGTCCAAGGTGGCAGGACGCAGGGTCAGCATAGCCTGGTCCCCAAGGTACGGACTTGCGGAAATTCGCGCCAGCCTATACCCTAGGGCGAGAGAAGAGGCCCCAGAACCCGTAGCAAAGGTCACGCGGGCCGTTCTAGCTGCAAGTGCTAGGGCGGCCCGCTTTGCGTTGGGAGGTATGAACTCCGTCCTGATAACCGGTGGCACAGGCTCCCTCGGCCGCGCGCTGATCCGGCACTATCTCACCACGCCGGTCGCTCGCATCGCCATCCTATCGAGAGACGAATGGAAACAGGCCATGCTCGCCAAGGAACTCACGGACGACCGTATCCGGTGGTTCCTGGGCGATGTGCGTGATCCCGAGCGGCTGGAGATGGCCTTCCACGGGATTGATACCGTCATTCATGCAGCCGCCTTGAAGCGCATCGACCGCGTGGCTTACGATCCCTCCGAGGTCATCAAGACCAACGTGATTGGCACCCAGAACGTGATCCACGCCGCCATCAAGGCCGGCGTGAAGAAGATGCTCGTGGTCTCGTCCGACAAGGCCGTGGAGCCAACTAATATTTACGGCGCCTCCAAGATGTGCGCCGAATGGTTGGCGGTGATGTCCAACGTCTACAGCTACCCACGAGGGACGCGAGTCTCGGTCGTCCGCTACGGCAATGTCATCGGTTCCAGGGGCTCCGTGGCGGAGCTGTGGGAGGAAGCAGTCAAGGCAGGCCTGCCCATCCAGATCACGGACGAGCGATGTACCCGGTTTTTCATCACGATGCCCCAGGCGGTGCAGTTCATTGAGGACGCCCTGGTGCTCATGGACGGAGGAGAAATCTTTGTCCCTGATCTTCCCTCGATGCGGATCACCGATCTGGCGGACGCTGTAGCCCCTGGTCATGCGCGCTTCATCACGGATCTCCGTCCTGGTGGGGAGAAGCTCCATGAGAAGCTGTTGAACGCTGAGGAGGCGACGCGGACGGGGCAATGCTTGCCGGGAGGGATGCCCGACACGGATATCCATCGCATCGTGTACATCATCAAGCCCGCGCTCAATTACTGGGGCGGACAATTCCTCGGCCATATTCCTGTTCCGCCCGATTGGGTCTACTCATCCGACCGCAATACCCGCTGGCTCTCCGTTGAGGACATGCGAACCCTCTTAGCACAAGGTAGGAACTGATGCCCAAGATCACTAAGTCCCCACTCAAGGTAGACATCGTGGGCTACACCCCGCATCGGCAGAAAGCCCATTGGGGACTGGAGCACGGCGACTGGGAAGTCTGGTGTCTGAATGATCTGTACATGCAGCAGCTTCCCCCGATCGACCCTAAGCGGGTTCGCTGGTTCGAGATGCATCCCTGGAACGAACGGGGACCTGACGGGAAGCCCACCACGTATTCTGTAGACCGCGCTCACATTCCGGTCCTCCGGAAACTGGCCCAGCAGGGGGCGCGCGTCTACATCAGCGAGCCTCGCCCCGAGGAATTCCCCGAAGCCATCGTATTCCCCTACAAAGAGCTTTACCGCTACTTCGGTGACAAGCTCGGGGGCCGGCTCAAGTACTTCACCAACACCATCAGTTTCCAGGTCGCCTTGGCGATCATGGAGGGCGCAACCGAAATCGGCATCTATGGCGTGGATATGATGACTGGCGGGGGAGGAGGGATCAACAACGAGTACGGTTACCAGCGCCCCAGCGTCGAGTACTGGATCGCCGCTGCTGAGTTTTCCGGCATCCCCGTGACGCTCCCCGATGAAGCGGACATCTTGAAAACGGCATTCGTCTATGGTGACTACGCTGGGAATGTCTGGCGCACCAAGCTGGAATACGAACAGAGCAACACGAACCAAGGCATCAAGCAGATGCAAGCCCAGATCGCCGAAGCAAACAACCGGCTCCAACAAATGATCGGCCGGAAGGCGACACTGGACTGGGAGATCAACACCTGGCTGCCTGGGGACGAGGGTTCCGCTATGGCCCGGGCACCGATGCCCCATAGCCACAAGATCAAGGCCGATGAGCGAGCCCCAGAGGTGGCCTTGGAGGAGGAATCCACCATGATGCCTAGCGGCACATGATCCAGCCGAGCGAGATGATCCCCTACGCTCGGCACCACGTCACCGCCGAGGATGAAGCGGCGGTGCTCGGGGTGCTGCGGTCCAAGTGGCTCACGCAGGGGCCGAAGGTGGAGGAATTTGAATCCGCCCTCGCGAGCCTCTGTGACGCGAAGTACGCTATCTGCACCAACAGCGGGGCCAGCGCCCTCTATGCGACCTGGCGTTCTGTGGGTACCGATGAGCTAGTGACCACTCCGATCACCTTCGCCGCAACCATCAACGCTTCTGGTGTGGCAAGCCAGATTCGATTCATCGACGTGGAACCCGATACGGGACGCTGGGCTTCCTGGTATCCCGCAGGTACTACCCATAGCGTCAGCGTGCCGGTGACCCTTGGGGGCATCCCCTTCGATGGTCGAATGAACGCAATACCTGGACGGATGGTGGTTGACGCCACGCATAGTCTCGGGGCGGTCTATCCTGGTCAGGTGTTGGCGGCCTGCTTCAGTTTTCATCCTGCCAAGCATGTCTGTGCGGGTGAAGGTGGCGCCGTTGTGACGAACCATCTCATGCTGGCAGAAGCGGTGCGAACGTTGGTGAACCATGGACGCTCAGGAACAACGCGGCTCATCCCATGGGGAATGAATCTCCGAATGGACGAAATGAGCGCCGCCCTCGGACTTTCCCAACTCGGACGCTTACCGCAGAACATCGAGCGCCGACAGTCCATCGCCCGGTACTATGACCAGTCGTTCCAAGGGAGCATCCGTTTCGTACCGCATCCTCCCGGCAGTGCCTATCATCTCTATCAGGTTCTCGTTGATCCAGTCCGCCGGGATGTGATTCAATCAACCCTGAGAACCGCCAATATCGGGACGGCCATTCACTATCCGGCGCTGGCACCGTTGCCCAATGCGCTCACCTTCGCCGCCTCGACGCTGTCGATCCCGATGTTCCCAACGCTCGTAGACGCCGAAGTGGAGTACATAGCAGCCACGGTGAAGCGCGTGGTGGAGGAGCGCCAATGAGCCATCAACTCGATGCCTGGCGCGGCGCCTTCGGCGATGCCTACACCGATCGCAACGATGTAGACTGGCGCTCCCGGTTTCAGGCGTGGCGCACGATGCTGGCTGATCTGGAGATCCAGAGCATCCTCGAGGTGGGCTCCAACAAAGGGGCGAATCTCCGGGCGTTGCGGGAAATGAACCCCTCGTGGCTCCTGCTCGGGCTCGAACCCAACGCCTACGCCCGAGACATCGCCTCCACCCCCACGGTCGATGGCGATGCCTCCTGCCTGCCGTTTCCAGCTTGCAGCTTCGACCTGGTGTTCACGGCCGGGCTCCTGATCCACATTCCACCAGACGAACTGGACCGGGTGCTCGGGCAACTCCATCGCGTGGCGCGGCGCTACCTCCTCGCCATCGAGTACCAGGCCGAGAAGGAAACGGCGGTCACGGGCTATCACGGTCGCGACGACATGCTCTGGAAGCGGCCGTTCAATCAGGAATATCTCTCTCGCTTTCCAGACCTCAGGGTGATTCGATTCGGGCATTGGGGCGAAGCATGGGGCTTCGACAATTGCACCTGGTGGCTCATGGAGAAATCACGACAGACACGGTTGAAGGGATCCTAGGAGATCTCACCCTAGTGACATATCTCCCCAGACCGCCATTCGTGTGGCCCACCCCGCTGGGCATTGCAAGCACGCTGCCGGAACGGTTCCGTCCGTATGGGCGGCGGCGGAAGGTCTGTCTCGTAGGCTTCGCCGATACCATCTATGAGGCGCCCTGGCTCGATGGCAGCTACGAGTTCTGGGGGCTGAATAACCTGCACGAATACATTGATGTCCCCAGTCGGGGCTTTACCCGGTGGTTCAATCTCCACCATCCCGACCACATGAAGGACGACTGGTACCGCAACTGGCCCAGCCATCAAGCCTGGGCGCGGGTACAACGGACCCTGCCGATCTATACGCCTACAGTCTGGGAGGACTGTCCGACAACGGTCGCCTTCCCGAAGACGGAGGTGGAGCAGCTGCCCTTTGGTACCTATCACGCCAGCACGGTAGACTGGATGATCGCCTTGGCGCTGCGGGAAGGCTTCGAGGAAATCGCACTTTACGGACTCAACATGACCGAAAGCGGGGAGCCGATCTCAGCACGGGGTTGTATCGAGTTCTGGCTAGGCCAGGCGGCCGCACGGGGGGTGGCAATTCGCATCCCCGAGAAGAGTCACCTGATGAAGATCTTCCATCTGGTGCAGTCCAACACGCAGTACGGATTCGAGGAATTCCATCTCGTGGAGCGGCGGTGACACCTGAGCAGATTGACGCCCTGCCTGCGGGGCGGGAACTGGATGCGCTGGTGGCGGAGAAGGTGATGGGGTGGACCATAACTGCATGGGCCAGCGGAGAGCCTTGGGGTAACCGTGAGATCTTTGAGCCCTCTGGGCGCGGTCCGCATCGAAAAGCGGCGCATGTTCCCACCTACAGCACCGACATCGCCGCCGCGTGGGAGGTGGTGAAGAAGTTGGACGCAGATGGGTTAGTGTGGGCCATCGCGGACGATGAAGTGTACTTCGCGAAAGGAGACCCCGACAGCCCGGACTACCGATTCGGCGGTGTCGGTCTTTATCCCTTCGTGGATAAACCTCTCGCCATCTGCCGCGCTGCCCTGAAAGCGCTAGGCGCATGAACATCGTCCTCATCATTCAGGCACGGCTCACCAGCCAGCGGTTGCCGAGCAAGGTCTTGAAGCCCATCGGGCCATTACCGAGTCTGGCGCATACCCTGATTCGTGCTAGGGCAACAGGATTCCGTGTGGTGCTGGCCGTTCCTGATTCGCAACGTTCTGTGATAGCTACCGCTCTTGTTGGAGAGGAGGGTTTGAATGAGGATTGGTGGAACGATGTACACGGCGGCCCTGAAGATGATGTCTTGGCCCGCATGACAAGCGCCGCCATGGCAGAGCGTGCCGACATCGTCGTCCGGCTGACTGGCGATTGTCCGTTTGTGGATCCGCGGATGGTGTGGACCTGCGCCTACGGAGCGGCGAAGCACGACTGCTACGTGGCTAACTGCGGAGTTCCCACAGCGCGGGGCCTGTTCCCGCGCACCGAACCACGAGGGCTTGATGTCGAAGCCTTCCCCCTATGGGCGCTGGTGGACGCCGATCTCTACGCGACGGAAGCTCTCGAGCGGGAACACGTCACCCCGTGGATACGAGCCAATGTAGCCTGTCTGCCGATGCGGGGGTCCACGAATCGCCCCGATCTGCGGTGGGTCCTGGATACCGAAGAGGATTACGATTGGTTCTGTAAACTAGCCACCATGGTGGATTGCACGCCACCGCATCCGACGACCCGGGAATTGCTAGCGTTCCTGAAGGAGCACCCCGAGATGGAGCGGAGAGATGGATGAAGGCCGGGAACAAGCACAGGGCTGCTTCAATCTGATTGTGATCGCGGCGATCGTGTACCTCTTTTATTTGGTCCTGCGATGATCCGCTACTGTTCCCGCTGCGTCATGCCGGCGACAAAGCCCGACCTCCGCATTGACGAAGAGGGTGTGTGCTCCGCTTGCCGCGCCTACGAAGGGCGTGCGGCAGTGGACTGGGACGCCCGGCGTACCCAACTCGTGGCGCTGATCGAGAAACACCGGAACCCCGCGGCCGGCTATGATTGTATCGTCCCTAGCTCCGGGGGGAAGGATTCCCACTTCCAAGTCCTCACCATCCTAGAGCTCGGCTTCAGGCCGCTGGTGGTCACTGCCACCACGGACCACCTGACCGAATTGGGCCGGCGCAACATCGAGAACCTGAAAGCCCAAGGCGTAGACTACATCGAGATCACCTGCAACCCCGTGGTCTCCCGGAAGCTGAACCGCATCGCCCTAGAAACAGTAGGCGACATCTCCTGGCCGGAGCACGTCCGCATCTTCACCGTTCCCGTCCGGTTGGCGGTCCAGTACCAGATCCCGCTCATCATCTGGGGGGAGAACAGCCAAAACGAGTACGGAGGACCAGCCCAGGCGCAGGAGAATCCGACACTCGACCGGCGCTGGCTGGAGGAGTTCGGCGGCCTCTTGGGGCTTCGCGTCTCCGACCTGATCGGCCAGGAGGGACTGACGACCCGTGATCTATGGATCTACACGTACCCTACTCAGGAGGAATTGACCGCAGCCCAGGTCACGGGCCTCTTCCTCGGATACTACGTTCCGTGGGATGGGTGGGCCAATCAGCTCATCGCGCAGGCCCACGGCTTCGAGACCTACCCGCATCTAGTGGAAGGATCGGCCGCGAACTATGAAAACCTCGACAACGCGCAAACGGGCTTGCATGATTGGGGGAAGGTAGTCAAGTTTGGATTTGGTCGAGCAACAGACTTGGCGTGTATGCACATCCGTCGTGGGCGGCTTGACCGAGAACTCGCGAAGATCATAGTGCCGCGCCTGGAGAGGTTCCCGTGGAGGTATTTGGACTGCACCATTGAGGAAGTGTTGCGGCCCATTGGCATGACAGTGCCAGAGGCCGTAGCAGTATTTGATCGTTTCACGAACCGTGCCCTCTTTGAGACGAACGACCAAGGCCAGCTTTTGAAGGACTCGGATGGCACGCCCATACGCCGCTACCAAATCAGCTAAACCGTGCCGTCGCTGTGATTGCGAGGAACGCTACTTGAAGGGTGGGGACTGCATACAGTGCGCCCGGGAGCGGAGCAACAAGTACCGCACCAACCTCAAGACGCGCCCTTTAGCATTGGCCGCAATGCGCCGTTGGTTCCAGAACAATCGAGAGTATGTCCGGGCGCAGCAGAAAGCGCATCAACGGAACCCTAAGGTTCTGGCATATCAAAAAGCATACCGTGAGCGCCACCGAGAACGGATGCAATCCTATCTGCGGGCCTACTACCTGAACAACCGGGAGCATCTGATAGCGGCGAGTCGAGCCTATCGTGAACTCCATGTCGAGGCGTATCGGCGCCGTGGGTGTGAGTGGCAAAAGGCAAACAAAGAGCGACACAACCATAACGCATCGGCGTACCGTGCTCGGAAACTTCGGGCCCCCGGCTCTCATTCAGTGGAACAATGGGAGGTATTAAAAGAGGCGTACAGTTATCGGTGCGCCTATTGCCTATGTAAGCGACCGTTGACGCGAGACCATGTCGTGCCGTTGACGCTCGGCGGTAGCGACTCGATTGAGAACATTTTGCCAGCTTGCCAACAGTGTAATTCACGGAAACACACCAAGACGCCAGACGAATTCGCCGAATGGATGGTCGGTGCAGTCGCCCGGACGGCTCCCCGGAAAGGCTGAACGAACCATGACGATCCAACCACAACAGCCAATTGATGAGACGCCACGCCTCTGTCTATGGTGTTGCCACGGGACCTATCGCACCATGGTGGATGGCAAGCTCAACAACTACCGCAACTATGGCCTCGGTGGCGCGCAGCCAGAGAAATGGCGGCTGGTGCGCTGCGATACGTGCGGCCATGTGCAGTGGTTCCGAGAGCAATGACGCCGCAGGTCGCCATCCTCGACTACGGCTGCGGGAACCTGCGGTCGGTCTACAATGCCGTGCGGGAAATCGGAGGCGAACCGTGGATATGGGGTGGCAACCTCCACGACTTTTACGACTTTGGGGCCACCCATCTCATCCTGCCGGGACAGGGCCACTATCAAGCGGCGGCGACGGACGCCCTGTTGAGCGTCAAGCACGTTGGTCGTGAACGGCTACCCATTCTCGGCATCTGCCTCGGGATGCAGTTGATGTGCGAGGGCTCCGAGGAAGCGCCCGGCGTCAAGGGACTGGGATGGCTGCCGTATCAAGTCATTAAGATGCCTGTGGCCCGGCTGCCGCACGTTGGCTGGAACACTATCCACTGGTGGAACGGTGAAGCGGCCGATTACTACTTCTGCCATAGCTACGCCGCTGGTGGGTTTGTGTGTGACGATCACGGCCTTCACCCCCGGGACCATGAGGCGTATGTGATGGTGGAGGGAAAGGGTTTCTTGGCTGCGGCGAAGCACGCCAACCTCTGGGCCGTCCAGTTCCACCCTGAGAAGAGCGGCAAGGCTGGACTGACCTTCCTGCGGGAGTTTCTGGCACTGTGATCCGCGTGATCGCCACCCTGCTCTGGAATGGCCAGACGCTCGTCAAGGGCGTAGGCTTCGACGCCTGGCGCTCGGTGGGCCAACCCCTGCAAGCCATCAACGTGTTTCAGATGCGGGAAGTGGACGAGATCCTATTCCTGGATATCACGGCCACCAAAGAAGGTCGGCGGCCCAACTTCCCGCTGATCGAGCAGCTGTCGGAGAAATGCTTCGTGCCGCTCACCGTGGGCGGGGGCGTCCAATCGGTCGAGGATGTGTACGACTTACTGCGTGCAGGGGCCGACAAGGTCTGCATGTATTCGGCATTGAGCCAATCACTGGTCCGTGACGTGGCGATGCGGTTCGGTGCTCAGGTCCTTGTGGCGTGCCTGCAAATTACCTTCCCCCATGAGGGCTTCAACACCCGGTATCCAGTGGACGCACCCACCGCGTGGGGCGCTGGCGAGATGTTACTACAGTACGTTCCCCAGGATGGGACGTTAGCCGGCTACCCGATGGTACCGATAGAGATGGCCGCCGCGATGAACACGATACCGATCATCGCGTCCGGTGGGGCAGGTACCTATGAGCACTTCGCCCAGGCCATTGATGCCGGCGCCTCTGCCGTCGCGGCTGGTGCTATGTGGCTGTTTACCGAACAGACGCCCTTGGAAGCGAAGCAGTACCTCAAGGCGCGGGGCTACGACGTGCGGCTCTAGTACTCGTCCTCCATCGCCATCACTACGGCCATCAACTCCACGGTATCGTCTTCTGCGGCCTTGGACGCTGGGGCCAGCTCTTCCTCCTCCTCTTCCTTCTTCGGCTTCGGTAGGCGCTTCTGCCACCACTTATGGGGTGGGTTCCGCGGGAAGCCCACCATCCCGCCAGTGCGCACGGTAGCCGGGCTAGATAGCGCTGCACCAGTGATGACGGTAGCAATTGCACTGAAGATTCCTGCCCCCGCCAGATCACAATCGCATAACCGCTGGCGAGTGTAGGTTGCCGTAACGGATGCACCCGCGTCGAGTGTGGCTTCTGCGGCTTTCTGCTCCCCACTAACGACCGTGGGGGCGGCGACGATCGTCGCAACGCCAGCTAGCTCCCCTTCGCGCAATCGCAGCCGAAGGTAGGCGGCCGCTGCGGTTGCTGGTGCTGTCAGATCCGCGATAGCGAGACGAGCACGGACGAAGGCGCTGTCCAGGGTGGCGACCGCAGCGACCACGCCATCTTCCCATCGGATGCGCGTGGTCGGGGCGATGACCGAGGACACACCAGGCATGAGCCCCGATTCAAGCCGTTGCCTTGTGTACTGTGCTATCAGCGATGCATTAGCATCCAGGGTAGCGGTAGCCGCTTTCTGGGTAACACCACCGGCCGCCGCACCAATCTCGCTATCAAGCCACGCTTCGAGTTCAAGAACTGGATCGAACCAGGCCGCGATGCCAAGCGTCGGATCGTAGAGATACTTGAGGCTCACGCGGGCAACTCGATGACCCGAAGTTCAGCGATGGTCTGCACAGCCTCGATTCGAGGGTCGAGGGTGATGTCGCGCAGCCGTTGCTTCTCTTCTGCAATAAGTTCCTTACGTGCTTGGGCGTTCGTCTCGTCCGCTTGGAGATACGCCAGATCGAGCGCGGCCAGTCTCGGCGCCCGTGCTTCCCGCAAGAGATTTCGATGAAGCTCGCGGGCATGTACCATGTCGTGCTCCACCCCCGTACCCGTATCCCGCCAAGCGTTCCGGTAGGTCCGGTCCGTCGGAATCTCACTCTCTTCGGCGAAGCGCCACGATATGACCGGTACTTGCTCAGGATCGAAGGAAACGGAGGCACGGGCGATCTCAGCGTCCACCGTTCCACGGGTCGCCAGCCGCGCCCAGGCGATGCTCCCATCCGCCCGGTACTCGGTAGTGACGAACGTCATGAGCGCTAATGTCCCGTCCGCACAGGTAAGGGCAATCCGCAACGTCTCCGGGGGCTTGGTCATGCGTGATCTCCGAACGCGGCCATATGCCAAGTGGTGGGGTCTTTCACCAGGTTAGTAGTCCCCGTGTTATCGATGCAGTCGAGCGCGATACTCCCCACGGCAATCGTAGCACTACGGATGTGGCATTCACGAGCATTGGCAACCGCCCACGTTGTCGCTGTCGCTTGGACTTGCGCTACGCAGGCATACGTGGTCCCCGAGAAATCCGTGGCAATCGTGATGGTGACGACGCCGGTGCCCGTATCCGCGATGCTGGTGATGTTGTAGCTGCCAAGGATATTCCCCGCCACACCGCACACCAGCCAGCACTTGGCCGCTGAAGGGTGAAAGTGCTGGCGGCCAGGGGTGACGAAGCTAGTCAGTGAACTGCCGGACTCCATGTCGGCCTGCGTCGCAATGGCCCCGGCCTCAGTGACTTTGAGAGCCCCGTTGGTATCGAGCACGGCCCAACCCGAGCCGTCGATGTATTGCAGTTCTTCGCCAGCCGCGAGCGTCAACTTCACGAGTTCAACGGGTGTCACACCGTCGGTGTGCTGCACCGTGATCGTGACCGAGGACGAGGCGTGCTTGTTCCGCACGACCAGGGTCTGCACGTTCCGCTGGGTCGAAGCGCCAGGCGACCCAACCACCGTCGTCGTAGTCGCGCCGCTGATGGCGGTATTCGTGCGACCTGGGGTGATGGTGCCGGAGGCGTTGTCCACCCACGAGGCGTGGACATCGGTCGTGACGGCCTGGCCCGTAACGACTTGGATCAGGTCGGAAGTGCCCGTGAGCAGCAGCATGACCTAGATCTCTTGGAGCGTCAGCGCGCCGCTGCTGAACTTCAGTTGGTCGTTCGCGTTGATGGTGACCGAGGTCGTGAGCACATGACTGTACGGTAAGGCCCCGGCAGCACCGGAGGAGGTCCAGACGCCCACACCAGTGACGGTGCCCCAGCTTGTGGATGCTACCGGGAAGAGGATCTCGGTGGTATTCACCGACTGCCCGGAACTCCCTCCTGTACTCCAGGTAATGGGCTGACGGGTGGCCGCTACGACTTCGGTCCCGCCAGAACTGCCGTCCGATGAAAGCACCGAGAACGCAGCAAGATAGACGGCACTTGGTGCGGTGATGTTCACCCCACGCATCACATTGAGAATGTCGATACGGTAGGCAATCGTCTTAGCTGCCATCTTGCACCTCGATCACGGATTCCCGACCGTCTTTGCCCTTGATGACGTAACGCCCCGGTTTCCGCGGGATAGTCACATGGCTGTGCGATTCCACGGTCACCTGAGCGGGGGCGATCTCCACCTTCGCCGGCTCCACATGCACAAATGGTGCTGGCATCGTGAAATGCGGGGCTGCCACGTTCACCACCGGTGCAGGGCTATCGACTTTGATTGCTCCCTCGGCGAACGTGATGTTGGGTTGGGCGGCTGCTGGCACGTTCACCGTGATGTGTTGTGGCTCGCGCTTCTCAGTGGCTTTGTCAAGATCGAGGATCTCCGCCTTGATCTGTTTCGCACCGGCCAGACGGGCCGCAACCGCTCGATGATGGCCATCCACGATGAACAATCGGTTATTCAGGCGTGCGACAAGGATCGGCTTGCTCGGTGGCTGCTGGAGATTGCGAACAATCACCTCACGTTGCACCACGCCCTGGGTGTCCGTCAGATCGGCGAGGCGCACCTGACCTTTGGTACCACTCCCAGCCAGGTCCTCCAGTTCACCCACGCCCCGTTTACTGGCAGCCCTAGTTAGTGCCCGGTAGTCATCTAGCGTGCCTTCCCGAAAGCCGCTCTCGGCTAGGCCTTTGCCAGCATCCTTGAGCTTGGCCGCGAGCTCCTTCGCCTTGGCTGGCTCGACCCTTTCCCCCTCCTCAGTCGCCGGGCCACCACCACCTTCACCTTCCCACTGGCCCCCTTCGGTGTGGCCTTCGGGATGGCGCGCTTGCGATGGATCATACTTGCCAATGAGGCGGCTGGAAAGTTTCGGTGACAGCGACTCGGATTCGTCGCTGACCTCACGCTCTTGGCCATCAGCCTGCATCCGTTCCTCGTTAGCGCGCAATAGCTCGGCTTTCGCATCCGCCCGCCGCTGTTCCGCTTCTACTTGGTCTGCTTCGCGTTCGTCGTAGCCCTCCTCCGTCATCTCGGGCCAACCTAGAAGGTTGCGGAAGTGGTTCTCCAGGTCCAGATCCGGGAACAACCGCGCGCCAGCCCCCGAGAGCGCCGTGACCATGGAGGCGATCGTGTTCAGGTCCACCGACTCGACGTTGCTGTGCTTCAGTTCAGGCAGCTTCTCCAACCGGAAGCCGTTCAATCCCAACAGCCGGGGGATAGCGTGCCGATTCATCACGTCATCCACCTGATCCAGCATCGAATCGACCGCAGCGCCGAACAGGCTCGTCTTGGCCGCTCCCAAGGCCCAGCTCCCCACGTTGGTAGACCCCAGGAATAGGAAATCCGCCATGACGCTCATGGCGATCTCCCGGTTATAGCGCTGGATCACCTCGGTCGTGTTGAACTGCCGGGTTCCGCCCGTACTCAAGAGCTTGAAATCGTAGAGTGGTTGACCCTTGCCATCGTAGGCCATGGGCCACAGACCGCCCTCTTGTTCATCGCGGCGGATGTTGACGACGAAGTTCTTCAAGGCGGTGTAGATGCTCGACTGGCCACTGCTGCGGGTACCGCTCATGAGTTCGGCCGGCACGAAACCCATGGGATAGCCCGCCAGATCGCGTTCAATCCCGATGGCCTCGATCTCCTCGATCCGCTTGACGTAGTACCAGGAACGGTAGGCTGTCCGGAGCACTGAGCGGCCCTCGGGGTTGT
>Ga0209751_10000811_pt1 | contig 32984 bp, 28 predicted proteins | sample RifCSP13_1_FD_184019 | JGI IMG/M metagenome (GOLD analysis project Ga0209751, IMG submission 184019) | Soil microbial communities from Rifle, Colorado - Rifle CSP2_sed 13_1 (SPAdes) (version 2) | ecosystem: Environmental > Terrestrial > Deep subsurface > Rock core/Sediment | place: Rifle...
AGGAGCAGGAGGGGGAGCCCCGTGAGCATCGCCGTAAACCCGAGGGCCGTCCCGGACCCGCTGAGCTGCCAGACGACCCACGACTGGGCGGTCTGCTGCATCCAGAACCCGATGACGGACACCGCCTGCCCGCCGAGGTACGTGCGGATGTTCCGGTCGCGTAAGGGGGCGAGGCTGTCGGAGAGCGTGCGCCCGCCGTTGCGGAGCGTGTGGGCGGCACCGCTGAACGTCCCATTCCGCGGAGGCCGGGGGGACATGTCACTCCTGGGGGCGGAGCGCAACCATCGGACAAGTTGAGGAACGCGAGTCGGAGCCGGTCACAAACGCGCCTCCACCACCGGGGTTCCGGATATACATTAGGGAGTGAGTCCCTAGGTCCGAACCATGGGAATCCCCGGGGACGAACCGCGGCTCTCCTCTTGAACTCTATCGTCGCGACCCGTGTTCCCCGTCATCCGAACCGGGAGAGGGAGACGGCCTTCGGCTCCTCGTGCTTGAGGTTGGACACGCGGACGCCCACGAGCCGGATCTTCCGCCCGTCCTCGAGGAACTTCTGCAGGAGCCCACGCGCCAGTTCCGCGAACGGCTCCTTCTCGCACGTGTACACCCGCAGGCTCTTGGCGGCGGTGTGCGTCTCGAAGTCCTCGAACCGGACCTTGATCCCGACCGTGCGGTAGACGAGGCCCTCGTGCTCGAGCTGCGGGTGAACCTCGTCGACCAAGGCCCCCACGACGGCCCAGACGGTTTCCCGGTCCCGCGTGTCCTCGTGGAACGTCGTCTCGCTCCCGATGCTCTTCGGAGGCCCGGTCCACTCCTGCACGGGGGAATCGTCGACTCCCCGGGACACGTTCCCCATGTACTCCGCCCACGAGCCGAAGATCTCCTGGAGCTCCTCGGGCGGGTATGCCGCCAGGTCCCCGATCGTGTGGATCCCCAGGGTCTCGAGCCGGTCATTCGTCTTCCGCCCGACCCCCATGATCCGGTTCACGGGGATCGGCGCGAGGAACGCCTCCACGAGGTCCGGCTCCACGACCGTCAGCCCGTCCGGCTTCTGGAAGTCCGAAGCGATCTTCGCGACGGCCTTGTTCGGCGCGACACCGACGGAGCAGGTGATGCCGTGGCGCGTCCGCACCGCGTCCTTCAACTCCGCCGCCAACTCGCGGGCGCGAGACCAGTCCCCGCCCGTCTTGGCGGTGACGTCCAGGAAGCCTTCGTCGATGCCGCCGGACTCGAAGGCGTCCGCGAACGTCCGCACGGTCGCGAACACTTCCCGCGATGTCCGCACATACAGTCCGAAGTCTGGCGGGGTGAAGAGCAGGTCCGGGCAAAGACGGAGCGCCTGAGAGACGGGCATCGCGGACCGGACGCCGAATCGCCGGGCCTCGTATGTAGCGGTGAGGACGACCCCGCGGCCGTGGGTCCTGCGAGGATCCGGTCCAACGACGAGCGGCTTTCCTCGCCACTCCGGATGGTCCTTCAGCTCGCACGACGCGTAGAACGCGTCCATGTCCACGTGAAAGACGATAGGGGCGGCCACACGGGAGCGAGCGATGCGTCCTGCCAAAAGGTTAGCGGTGAGCGGGGCGAATGTCGGTGCCTCACGGCAAGAGGAACGAGCTCGATGCCGCCTGAAGATAGTCGATGATTGGCTGCGCGAGGAGGCCCGTGAGCACGACGCCAATCACGGCGATCGCGATGGCGGCGTTCATCGAGCCGGGCGCCTCGACCCGGCGCGGGTCCGTCGGCTCCAAGATGTACATGTACCGGATCACACGCGCGTAGTAGTAGAAGGACAGAGCGCTGTTCAGGACGCCGGAGACCGCGAGCCAGAGGAACCAGGGGCTTCCTCCCGGGACGCTCGTCGCGTACACCGCGCTCGAGAACAGGACGAACTTGCTCACAAAGCCCCCGAGGGGCGGGATGCCGGCGAGCGCGAGCAGGAAGATCAGCATCGAGAACGCGAGGAACGGGCTCCGCTTCCCCAGGCCCTTCCAGTCGTCCAGGTGCTCGCCGATGAACACGACCGCGGCGGCGCCGACGACGAGGAACGCGCCGGCCTTCATGAACGCGTGCGTGAGGACGTGGTACAGCCCGCCCGCCACCCCGTAGTATGCGACGTTCTGGGACGCGGGGTCAGGACTCATCGCCAACGAGCCTACGACGATCGCCGTGAGAATGTACCCGGCCTGGGCGATGCTGGAATACGCGAGCATCCGCTTGATGTTCCGCTGCGGAATCGCGAGGACGTTCCCGACCGTCTGCGTGATAATTGCGAGCGCCGCCACCGCCAGGATCCAGTCGACCTGAACCGCCAAGAGCGCGACGAGGAAGACCTTGAACATCGCCGCCACGCCGACCTTCTTCGAGCCCGCCGCCAGGAACGTCGAGATCGTCGTCGGCGAGCCCTCGTACACGTCCGGCGCCCACATGTGGAACGGGACGGTCGCGACCTTGAACCCGAAGCCCGCGAGGAGGAACACGAGCGCGATGATGAGCGGCGGCTCGAGTCCTGCGGTCTGGACCGCTGCAGAGCCGACCATCCCCTTGATGCCCGCCAGGTCCAGAGTGACCGTGGTCGGATCGAGGACGCCCCGGATCAGATAGAGCAGCGAGATCCCGAACAGGATGAGCGCGCTGCTCACCGCGCCAATCACGAAGAACTTCAGGGACGCTTCCGTTGCGCGCTTGTCATGCTTCCGGAACGCGACGAGGGCGAACGTGCTCAGAGACGACAGCTCGAACGCGAGGTACAGGACGAGGAGGTCCGTGGCGGCAGCGACGAGCATCATCCCGACGATCGCGAGGAAGATGAGGCCGTAGTACTCCGCCTGGTTCGGTTCCTCTGCCTTGAGGTAGGACCGCGACGCGAGGATCGTCAGGAGGGCGACGAGCTGGAAGACGAAGCTGAACAGGAGGGCGAATCCGTTGACGTTCAGTTTCATCCCGGAGAGGTCCACGGACCCGGCCGCCCCCGGGACGGGCCACAGCGAGAGCCCGAGGACGCGGGACCACGACAGGCCCATCATGTCGACCGTGACGAGCATCGAGGCGACGAGCCCGGCAACGGCGATCGCCCACAGGGTGGCGGGGTTCTTAATCCGGAACCCGAGGACGACCAGGGCGAGTGCGAAGGTGACGAGGAGCATCTCGGGGAGCAGGGCGAGTTCTGGAATCACGCTACGGCACCACCACCCCGAGGACGCTCCCGCTCCACTCGTAGATGGAGTTCAGGAAGATCAGCGGCAGGACGCCGAACACGACGAACAGGACCGTGAGGACCGCGAGGGGCACAGTCTCGTACGCGCGCGCGTCCTCCGCCTTCTCCCACTTCGGGTTCAGAGGCCCGAAGAACGCGCGCTGCGCGGCGTAGATGTAGTACGCGGCGGTGATCACGACCGTCAACAGGGGGATCGCGAGGGACAAGCCCCACGCCGCGTAGACGCCCAGGAACACTGTGAACTCCGCGACGAAGCCGACGAGGCCCGGGAGCCCGAGAGACGCGAGGAACGCGATCACGCTGAACCATGTGAGCGTGGGCATCGTCTTCGCGACGCCCCCCAGGTCCGAGATGTTCCGGGTCCCGAGCTTGTGCCCGTACGCGCCGGCGACCATGAACAGCGCGGGGCTCACGAGGCCGTGCGCGAACAGTTGGAAGACCGCGCCGGAGAACCCGAGCTGACCGCCTACTTCGTTCGCGGTTCCCATCGTGTACACGCCGGCGGCGATTCCGAGCGTGACGAAGCCCATGTGGCTCACCGAGGAGAGGGCGACGAGACGCTTCAGGTCGTTCTGCGCGAGGCACACGAACGCGCCGTACACGATTGAGATGATCCCGAGCGCGGCGAGAAGCCACCACCACTGTTTGGCGGCCTCCTCCATCATCTGGACGTTCACCCGGATCAAGCCGTAGCCCCCCAGCTTGAGCAGGATGCCCGCGAGCATCACGGAGCCGCCCGTCGGAGCCTCGACGTGCGCGTCGGGGAGCCACGTGTGGAGCGGCCACGTCGGGAGCTTCGTCCCGAAGCCGATCAGGAGGCCGACGAAAACGAGGCCCTGCAGCGCGGGCGCCACGGCGAGGAGCGGATTGTTGTCGATCAGGACGGTCATGTCGAACGTGCCGCCCGCAGGCGAAGTGTACAGCGCGAAGATTCCGAGGAGGACGAGGATCGACGCGGCCTGCGTGTACAGGAAGAACTTGATCGCCGCGTACCGCTTCCGCGGGCCGCCCCACACGGCGATGATGAAATACATGGGGACGAGGCCCGCCTCCCAGAAGATGAAGAACAGGAAGAAGTCCAGGGAGAGGAAGACGCCGAGGATCGTCGTCTCCATGAACAGGAACATCGCGTAGAACTCCCGGACCCGGTGGTGCTCGTCCCAACTGAACACGAGGGCGAGCGTCGTCAGGAGCGTCGTGAGGAACACGAGGAAGATCGAGAGCTCGTCGACGCCGAGCGTGTACGTCACGCCGATCTGGGAGATCCACGCGGATTGCTCCCACGCGTAGTACGAACGACCCGGGTCCACGCCGCCCGCGCTCTGGTGCAGGACCAAGTCCGCGCGCGCGAAGAGGAACGCGTACACGAGGTACGCGCTCAGAGCGAGCGGGATAAGGGACAAGATCGTGCCGAGCCGCTTGGCGGTTCGCGGGTTCTTGCCGCCAAAGTACGTGATCAGGGCGCTGATCGCGGGGGTGAACAGCAGAATCGTTAGGAGGTAGGGGACGGGCATCTAGGGAATCACCCCCGTCAGGTAGTTGCTCGGCACCCAGATCATGTCCACCCACAGCGCGGGGAGGAACCCGACGGCGAACATCATCGCGATCAGGATGGAGTACACGATGACCTCGTTCCGTTTCAGGTCGTGGAGAGTCCCAGGCGCGTGGCTCGACTCCCCGAAGACCATGCGGTGCATCGTCCACAGGTAGTACGCTCCGGTGATCACGATCGCGAGCAAGGGGATGAGGACGAACCACTGCCAGTTCGCGTACGGTGTGCCGCCATACGTGCCGGAGAACACCATGAACTCGCTCACGAAGGAGTTCAGCCCCGGGAGCCCGAGCGACGCGAAGAAGGAGATCATGAGGACGAGGGAGAACATCGGCATCTGCTGGCCGAGGCCCCGGAGCTTCGGGATGTCCCGCGTGCCCGCGCTATGCTTGATCGTCCCCGCGAGCATGAACAAGGCGGCGGTGATGATGCCGTGGTTGAACAGCTGGAAGATCGCCCCCGCGATTCCGACTGTGTTCTGGCTCGAGGCCCCCAGGAGCACGAAGCCCATGTGGCCGATGGAGGAGTACGCAATCAGTTTCTTCAGGTCGACCTGTGCGAGGCAGACGAAGGACGCGTAGATCATCGAGGCGACGCCGAATCCGGCCATCACCCACCATCCGTCCCTGGCGGCGTCGGGCAGCATCGGAAGCGCGATGCGGAAGATTCCGTACCCGCCCATCTTCAGCAGCAGGCCCGCAAGGATCACGGATCCCGCGGTCGGCGCCTCGACGTGCGCGTCCGGGAGCCACGTGTGGAACGGCACGCTCGGCAGCTTCACCATGAACCCGAAGAGGAACGCTGCGAACACCGGTGCCTGGAACGCCACGCCCAGGACTGCGCGAAGCCCGGGGTCGCTCATCGCACCCAACAACGCGAGCATGTCGAACGTGTTCCGTCCGACGAGCTTCGGTGCAGCGATGAGGTACATCGAGAAGATGCTCAGGAGCATGATCACGGAGCCGACGTGCGTGTAGATCAGGAACTTGATCGACGCGTAGTGGCGGTTCGGCCCGCCCCAGATCCCGATCAGGAAGAACATCGGGATGAGGACGAGCTCCCAGAACACGAAGAACAGGAAGAAGTCGAGCGTGACGAACACGCCGAGGATCGACCACTCCATGAGAAGGAGCAGCCCGAAGAACGCGCGGTATCGGTAGTCCTTGTCCCAGCTGAAGGCGATCGCGAGGGTCGTGAGGAGCGGCGTCAGGAGGACGAGGGGCAGGGACAAGCCGTCGAGGCCCATGATATAGGAGATGCCAAGCGACGGAATCCACGGAAAACGCTCCACGTACCGGAACGCCTGCGTCATCGGTGCGACCCCCGTCAGTTCAGAGGCCGGCAGGAATGGGTCGAGGAAGCTCGTTAGGAAGGAGGCGGTCAAAAGCGCCACGAGGACCGTGTCCGCCAAGGAGAACGCCAGGGCGATGGACCGGGCACGCCGCTGCGTCTTCCCCAGGAGGATCGTGGCCAGGAATCCGATGAAGGGCAGCCAGACGATGAGGGACAGGAGGGGGAGTGCCACCTACGGCACCCCCAGCGCGGGCAACACGACTCGCCAGATCAGGATCACGATGATCACGATTGACAGCCCGAAGACGATCACCGCCGTGTAGTCCTGTACCCGACCCGTCTGGCGCTTTCGCGCGGTGAGCGACGAGCGCACCGTGGTGAGCGAGAAGGCGTTCACGGCTCCGTCAACGACGCGACGGTCGAACCAGTCGCTTGCCCGTGACGCCGCGGCGCCCCCGCGCGCGATCCCGTTCACCGCGCCGTCGATGACCCTGCGGTCGAACCAATCTGTGGCCGCCGCCACGCCGACGACGCCGTACCGGGCCAATTGGTTCGCGCCCTCGTCGATGTAGTACCGATTCGATAGGAGTCGATGGACGGACGCGCCCGCGCGGCTCCGCGTGAACACCCCCGCCGAGATCGTTTGACGGTAGTACACGAGGGCGGCAAGGCCGATGCCGCCGAGGGCGACGACGACGGAAATGATTGCCAAGGTGGGCGACGCGGCGAGGGCATCAATCGGCCCCTGCTCGTGCGGTGCCGCGTAGAAGACGAAATTCGACCAGCCGTTCGTGAGGAATGCGAACGCACCGCTCCCGATCGTGAACGCCGCGAGGATCATCAACGGGACCGTCATCACCCTCGGGCTCTCGTGCACGTGCTCTTCGTCGTGGCCCCGGTACTTCCCAGCGAACGTCATGAACCAGAGGCGGAACGTGTAGAACGCGGTCATGAACGCGGTCCCGATGCCGGCAATCCACAGAAGCGTGAAGAGGGAATTTCCGGACCCCGCCTCGAACGTGACCGCCAGGATCTCGTCCTTCGACCAGAACCCGCTGAAGCCGGGGAACCCGGAGAGCGCGAGGGCGCCGAGGAGCATCGTGAGGGAAGTGATCGGCAGGTGCTTGCGGAGGCCGCCCATCTCCCGCATGTCGTTCGTGTGGACGGCGTGGATCACGGAGCCTGCCGCGAGGAACAGGAGGGCCTTGAAGAACGCGTGGTTCGTCAGGTGGAACAGCGCCGCGCTGTACCCGGCGGTCTCCTCGACTCCGTGCTCCGCGAGCAGCCACGCGCCCGCGCCGAGGCCCAGGAACATGTAGGCGAGCTGGGAGATCGTGGAGTACGCGAGCACCCGCTTGATGTCGTAGTTCGCGAGGGCCATCGTGGCGGCGAAGAACGCGGTGAAGCCGCCGATGATCGCGATGATGAGGATCGCGTTCCAGGGGACGGCACCGTGGATCACCTCGCGGACGCCGGGCGCGACCTCTTCCGTCGGGACGAGGAAGATGAAGGAACGCGCGACGAGGAAGACGCCGGCCTTGACCATCGTGGCGGCGTGGATGAGCGCGGAGACGGGCGTCGGCCCTTCCATCGCGTCGGGAAGCCATAGGTGGAGCGGGAACTGCGCGGATTTCCCGACGGCGCCGCCAAACAGGAGGAGCGGGATGAGGGTGAGCATCCGCGGGTCGATGTTCATCCAGTTGGCGGCGAGTTGCCTCTGAATGCCTGAGAACTCCAAGGTCCCGAAGATGATCTGAATCGCGATTACGCCGAACAGGAACAGAACGTCCCCAATCCTCGTGACGAGGAACGCCTTCTTGGCGGCACTCGCCGCCTCCGGCTTGTGGTACCAGAACCCGATGAGGAGGTACGAGCACAGGCCCATGATTTCCCAGAAGATCAGAAGCTGGAGGAAGTTGTCCGCGCTGACGGTCCCGAGCATGCCGGCCACGAAAAGACAGATCTCCGCGAAGTAGCGGGGCTTCCCCTCCTCGTGCGCCATGTACCCGATCGAGTACAGGGCGATCAGCGTGCTCAACAGGGAGACGAGGACGAGCATGAACGCGGAGAGGTTGTCAATCAGGAGCTGGAAGCGGATGCCCGGAACCCACTCGACCCCGGTGGCGATTTCGCTCACCGCGGCGCCGATCGCGCCACGCTGCAGGACCTCGATGAGGAGCCACAGAGCGACGACGAAAGAGAAGCCGATGGAGCCGACGGAGACCCATCCGACGTGTTTCGGAAAGTACCGCCCGAACAGACCGGCGATCAGGAAGCCGACGAGGGGCGAGAGGATGATGAGCCACGCGTACTCGAACACCTCACCACCTCAGCAGCCTCACCCGCGAGAGGTCCACCGTCCCGTGCGCCCTGTAGAGGACGAGGAAGATCGCGAGTCCGACGGCGGCTTCACCCGCCGCCAGCGCGATCGCGATCAGCGCGAACATCTGCCCGGCCGCATCCCCCGTGTACGCGGAGAACGCGACAAGGTTCAGGATCGGGGCGTTGAACATGATCTCGATCGACATCAGGACGACGATCGCGTTGTGCCGCGTGAGGACTCCGTAGAGCCCGATGACGAAGAGGAGCGCGGAGAGGATGAGCTCGTACTCGAGCGGGATCATTCCCCTTCCTCCGTCTTCGCCAGGTACACGCCGCCGATCATGCACGCCGCCAGGACGAGGGCGCTCAGGAACACGAGGGTCGCGTATGGGCCGAACAGACTCCCGCCAATCGTTCCCTCGGGCGGCGTCCCGGGATCCGGATAGACGGGGATCTCGCACGGCTCGCCCCCGCACTCCGCCGCGGGCAGGTTCCACGGGATGTTCAGGAACGACACCGCCATCAGGAAGAAGAGGAGGGAGACGCCCAGGGCCATGACGCCCCGCGGGCCGACGATCCACGCCCCCGCGGCGCGCACGCGGTCACGGAGGCTCATGAGATTCCTCCATGATCTTGCGGCGCGTGAGCATGATGCCGAACAGCATCAGGACGGGGACCGCGCCCGCATACACGATAATCTGGATGAAGGCGACGAACTCCGTGCGGAACAGCAGGTAGATCGCCCCAATCGTGAGGAGCGTGACGAACAGCCAGAACACGTTGTGGACGAGCTTCTTGGCGGTGACGACCATCACGGCGGCAAGGATCTCGATCGCGGACAAGATGAGGAACGCGAGGAGCTCAGCGTCCATCGTCAGGCCTCCCCGTTCCGGCGTCGCCGTCGCGTCACAGCCAGTTCACGCCCCTCGCCAGCGCCGCCAGGAGGATTGCGAGCACGGAGAGCGGCACGAGCGTCCGCCAGCCGATGTTCAGGATCTGGTCGATGCGGACGCGCGGGACGGACCACGCGATCCACACGAAGACGATGAACACGATGTACACTTTTACCGTGAACCAGAACTCCTGGAACAGGATCGGCACCGGCACGGTCCCGACGCCGAGGGTCGCGATGTTCGGCACATACACGGTCGTGAAGACCGGGCCGTCCCAACCGCCGAAGAACAGGATTACAATCAGCGCGGCGCCCGCGAGCGCCCGGAGCCACTTGAACCCGAACACGATGCCGAACCGCATCCCGCTGTACTCCGTCGTCCACCCCTCGACGAGCTCCGCCTCCGCCTCGGGGATGTCGAACGGGATCCGCTCCGCCTCCGCGATGATCGTGATGAAGAACACGATGAACGCGATCCACAGGACGGGGTGGAAGACGTACCAGTTCGGGAGGAACGGGACCGTGACGCCACCGATCGCGAGGAGCCGTGACTGATCCCGGACGATCGCGAACGGATCCAGCGAGCGAGAGAGGAAGACGACGGCGATGATCGAGAGCACGAGCGGGATCTCGTAGCTCATCAGCTGCGCGGCGGCGCGCATCCCGCCGAGGAGCGTGTACTTGTTGTTCGAGGCCCAACCCGCGATGAGGATCCCGAGTGGGGCGACCCCGAACGCCGCCAAGATCACGAGGATTCCGTACGGGTTGACCGGGCCGTCCGCCCCTGGGGAGCCCATGATCCAGAACCCGTCGGACCAGGGGATCGCGACGAACAGGAGGAGCGTGGACGACGCGATCATGACGGGCGCCGCGTGGAACATCCACTTGTCCGCGGTCGCCGGCGTGATCACCTCCTTCTGGAACAGCTTCACGCCGTCCGCGACGGTCTGCAGGAACCCGGTCCCCAGGTGGCTCGGCCTCCGGAACGGGCGCCCGATCAACGGGATGCGCCCGAGCGTCCTTCGGAGGATGTCGAAGCTCCCGAGGCCGATCATGATCCCGCGGCGGTCTTGGAGGCGGGAGTACATCTTCCGCTCAATCCACATGATGATGAGCAGGTGGAAGGCCGTCGCCCAGAGCAGGACGAGGTTCACCGCCACGATAACCGCGACGAACGCCGTGAGGTCCGGACCCGTCAACCACCCGACGAAGTCGTCGAGCGGATTCCGAGGCGTGCTCCCGATCGAGTTCACGATCCAGGAGACCAGGCGGAACGGGAGGCTGAGGAGCCACAGGACGAACCCCGCCAGGACCTCGGACCAGCCGAGCAGGTCGATCAGGTGGCCGCTCACTTGTCGATCTCCCCCACGCACACGTCGATGCTGCCCATGATCGCGACGACGTCCGCGACCTTGTTCCCCCGCATCATCAGGGGCGCGGCGAACATGGTCGAGAAGATCGGACTCCGGATCTTCACCCGGTACGGGCGGTCATCGCCGTCCCCAATCACGTAGAAGAGGGCCTCGCCGCGGGAGTCCTCCGTGCGCCGGAACGCCTCGCCTTCCGCGCGCCGCGGCTGCTTCGCGCGGTACGGACCCGCGGGCAATTTGTCGAGCGCCCGCTCGATGAGGTCGCAGCTCGTCTTCAGCTCCTCCATCCGGACCTTGTACCGCGCGTACGAGTCGCCGTCCCGCGCGACGGCGGGTTCGAACTCGATCTCCGGGTACGCGTCGTACGGGTCCATCTCCCGCAGGTCGATTCGCGCGCCGCACGCGCGGAGGTTCGGCCCCGTGACGCCCCAGTCCATCGCGTCCTCGCGGGAGATCCGCCCGACGCCGACGGTCCGGACCTGGAAGAGCTTGCTCTGCTCGAACACATTCGCGTACTCGTCCATCTTCTTCCGGAAGTGCGCGATAACTTTGCGGCAGTACTGGTCGAAGTCCGGCGGGGCGTCGTTGCGCACGCCGCCGATTCGCGGCCAGTTCTGGTTCATCCGCGCGCCGCTGATCAGCTGGAGGAGGTCGAGGAACAGCTCCCGTTCGCGAAGCGCCCACAGGAGGGCGGTGAGGAGGCCGAGGTCCGGCCCGTACGCGGCGAGCCACATCAGGTGGGAGGCGATCCGCTGGAGCTCCAAGGTGATCACGCGGAGGTATTGCCCCCGCGGCGGGACCTCGACGTCCATGAGCTCCTCGCACGCGAGGCAGTACGCGTGGGACCAGGTAATCGAGGACACGTAGCACAGGCGGTCCGTGAGGACGACGTTCTTCTGGAACTCGCGGACCTCCATGATCTTCTCGTACCCGCGGTGCAGGTAGCCGATCTCCGGCTCCGCGTCGACGATCGTCTCCCCGTCGACCTTGATCCGGAGGTTCCACAGCCCGTGGGTCATAGGGTGCTGCGGCCCCATGTTGATCCACATCTCGGCCGTTCAGCCACCCCCAATCTTTCGGCGGGAGACGTACTGGCGGTCGAGCTCCTGCGGGAAGTCCTTGCGGAGCGGGTGGAACTCGTAGTCCTTCGGGAGCAGGATCCGCGTGAGGTTCGGGTGGCCGTCGTACACGATCCCCATGAGGTCGTACGCCTCCCGCTCGTGCACGTTCGCGCCGTTCCAGAGCGGCGTGATCGAGTCGATGCGCGGGTCGTCGTGCGGGATCGACGCGTTGACCTGGATCATGACATTCCGCTTCCACGACGTGAGGTGGTACACGGACTCGAAGTGATCCCGCCAGTCGACGGCGGTGATGCAGGTGACGTGCTCGACGTCGAACTTCTCCTTCAGGAACTTGCAGACCGCCACGAGGTCCTTTCGGTCGATCGCGAGGCGGATGACCCGATCGCGCACCAAGCTCAGGTCGCGGAGGGCGGCACCGAACCGATCCCGCAGCGCCGCGAGGAACTCGCCGTCACCCGCCATCGACGCCCCTCTCCCTCATATGTAGAGGACTTCCTCCTTCTTCAGGGCGTAGTTCGTGGCGACGAACATGATCGCGACGAAGAGGATGATCGAGACGAACCCGAGGGTCGCGATCGCCCCGAAGGAGAGCGCCCACAGCAGGAGGAAGATCGCCGCCACGTCGAACACGACGAAGATCAGGGCGAAGAGGTAGTACTGGAAGTGGAACTGGATCATCGCCTCGCCCTCCGGGAGCTCCCCGCACTCGTACGTGAGGTCCTTCAACGGGCTCGGGGCGTGGGGCCGGAGGAACCGCGTCGCGAGGAACGTCCCGATGGGAAACAGGAGGCAGAAAATCGCGAACCAGGCCACCGGGTAGTACCGCTCCAGGAGGTCGCCCGCCATCTCGAAGCTCCGGAAATCGCTGCCTTATATAACGGTTCCCCATTTGGAACGAGGATTCTAAGGGAGTGGAGGCTTCCGCGGCGCCGCCGCGGGCAAGGGCCCGATTTCAACCCACCTTGTAAAGGCGGACACGGGTGTCGTAGAACACCGCGCTGCCGCCGACGAGGTCCTCGAGGCACGTGTTCGTGATGTGCGGGTCAGTTCGCAGGACCGGGTTCAGGTGGACGCCCTTCGCGCGCTCGGGGTCTCCTTGAATCACCGTGGTCGTGCCGCCATCCGTGACCTCGATGTCCCGCGAACCGTACGCCCAGTGGCCGAACCCGAGGGAGTAGGCGATCACGCCTGGGCGGATGCCCTCGGAAATTCGGACTCTGCCTTCCATCGGCTTCGACTCGCCGTTCCCGAGGTCCAGGAGACCCGTCGGGTTTGACGCGGACTCCACCCGAACGAGGTCCCCGCCCTGGAGTCCGAGCCGCGCCGCGTCCGCTCGGCTGACCTGGAGGAAGTTCTCTGGGAGGAGCTCCCGGAGCCATCCGTTCGCGATTGTGCGCGACTTCGTGTGCTCAATCACGCGGTGGGTGATCACGGTGAGGTCGAACCCAGGGTCGTCGATGGGCATCCCCCGGGAGTCCGCGATTGGGTAGTACCGGGCCATCCCCCCGAGATGCGCGCCGGTCATGGAGCTCTTCGCCGTCGCGACTTTCTCCATGTACATCCCGATGAACGCGTTCCACCGGTTCTTCAGGGCGTCCCCGCTGTACGAGTCCCTGTGGAACCGGCCTCCGCGATTCAGAAGGTACATCACCCGCGTCCACCACGCGTCTCCGGCGGCGGCCTGCCACTTCGCGGGGTCGAACACGCTCGTCGGAAGGTGTGCACGCGCGAGGAGGAACAGGTCCTGCTCCTCCGGAGGCGCCTCCGGCACCCAGTCCGTCGTGGGGCCATCGCCGGACGCGACGTTCGCCGCCATCTTCAGGTACACGTCCTCGGGCCGCTTGAGAGACAGACCGGGGCCTAGCCCGTCATTCCCGAACCCGGGAAGTCCCATGTACTCCCCGAAGCCGAGGATCATGCTCTCGAGCCCAATCGGCATCTCCTCGCCGAACACGGTCACCGTCTCCGTGAACGGCGGGATCGCGGGCTGGCGGACCGGCTGGATCTTCTCAAGGACGTTCGGGTGGCTCCCCTGGAACTCCCACCGCTCGAGGTACGACAGGTCGGGGAAGACGTAGTCCGCGTACATGCTCGTCTCGCCGACCGTGATGTCGATGCACACGAACAGCGGGAGCTTGGCGACGTCCCGCAGGATCTCGATGTTCGTGTGGCCCGCCGGGAGCGAGTAGACTGGCGTCCCCATGTATAGGAACAACGTCTTCATCGGGTACGGATACTGGTCCCCAATCGAGGGCACGATCTCCTGGTAGATGTCGCTCGAGAACGGAAACCACGCGCGCCGTGCGGGGTAGTTGCTCGGCGGGTCCGCCCTGTTGAACAACGTCGTGTCCTCGTATTTCACCTCGTGGCGGATCAGGCTGATCCCGAACGGCGCGAGCTTCCCGGGCCGCATCGTCGCGAAGTCGTACGGCTGGCCGACCTTCCCGCCCAAGTGCCCGTACGTCGTCGCCTTCGCCATCCCGCCTTTCCAGTCGTAGTTTCCGATCAGGAGGTTCAGGGTGAACCACGACCACACGTTGTAGATCCCGTTTGTATGCTGGGAGACGCCGCGATGGATGTCCGCGGCCGCGCGCTTCCCGTGGCTCGTGAACTCCGCCGCGAGCTCGGCGACGTCCGCTGCGTCGAGCCCGCACAGGTCCGCCCACTCCTCGATCGTCCTCTCCGAGGCGGCCTCGAGGAGCAGCTGCATCACGGACTTCACGCGGATCCCGCCGACGTTCCCGTCGAAGAACAGGTCGCCCTCGACCGCGTTGGCGGTGTCGTTGGGATCGAAGGACGTGGGCACGCCGCCGACCGTCACGACGAAGGGATCGAACGTGTACGGGACCCCGTCAGAGCCGGTGCGTGCCTCCACGCCTGGGAGGCCCACGTGCGACGCGCGGAGGAAGGCCCCGGGGCCGTCCGTCTCAACCCGGACGAGCCACGACGCGTTCGTCCACGTGGTCTCCGCGTCCGCGGTCGCGGCGGCCTTGTTCGCGTTCGCGAGGAACTTCGCGTCCTGTCGGCCGTTGTCGAGGATCCATCGGATGAGGGCCATCGCGAGCCCCGCCTCCGTGCCCGGCTTGATCGGAAGCCACTTCCACGCGTTCGTGACCGCCTTCGACATCCGCGGGTCAACGACCGCGTACCTCAGGCGCCCGGACGCTAGGCCGTCCGCGATCCGGAGGCTCCGGTTCGTCGGGCCATAGTTCCCTTCGAACGGGTTCGCGCCGACGAAAATCACGAACTCCGCGCCCGCGAGGTCCGCTTGCCAGTAGAACTTCTGGCCCCCCTGCCACTTCCCGTCCTTGAACTGGTCGCTCATCGCTTTCGAGGCGAAGTACAGGGAGCCCTGGCACACGGTCGTGTGCCCGTGGTAGTTGAATGAACCGAGCCCGTCCTTGATGAAGAAGTCGATGAACTCCCGGCGTCCGGCCTTCAACCGGCCCCACACGAACGCGATCTGGTTGTTCTTCGGCCCGAGGTCCGGGTGGTCTGAGTCAATCAGGTTCGGGAGCTCCGCGACCCACTTCGTCTGGAAGTCTGCGAGCGTCATCGTGCCCCGCTGCACGTTCCTCGCGTCCGTCGCGACGTCCCGCATCGTCTGCGGGTCGCGCAATGCCCACTGTTCCTTGAGACCCGGGACGACCCGCGTCTCTTCGCCGGGCACCGTGCTGAACAACAGGCCTCCGTCCGAGATCTCCCGAATTGCCTGGTCGAACGGGATCGTGACCCAACGGTTCGACCCCCGCGGTCCTGCGCGCTTGAGGACCTTCCGGAGGCGGTACGGGTCGTACGCGGTCTGCAGCCCCGCCTGGCCTTTCGGGCAGAGCGCGCCGAACTCGCCCACCGCGTCCGCGGGCGTCGTCGCGTAGTCGAGGTGAGGGAACCGGTTGAACGGCGTGTACGGGTTCCCCTCAATCTTCACGGCCTCCCCGTCCACGATTTTCACCTTGATTCCGCATCCCGTGTTGCACTGGAGACAGGAGGAGTACACGTAGCCCTCCGGGCCGACGACGGGGTCCGGGGCGGTCTCGCTCCCGACGGTTCGGCTTAGGCTCCGCAGAATCACGGGACCGTAGCCGAGGCCGAACGCGGCGAGCGCACCGCCGGCGGTCACGCCTTTCACGAAATCCCGGCGGCTCAGGTTCTTCATGCGGCCACCTCCTTTGGTGCTGCCGCCGGCTCGGGGACCGGCGTCACCTTCCGCCACGGCGAGATCCAGAGCGCCACCACGAAGAGGAGATACACCAGTGCGAGGATCGCGAGGAACTCCACGACCTGCCCGGCGGTAGGCCACACCGTGGGGAACGTCCCGCCGGCGGGCGCCTCGTAGTACTGTCCGGCGACGAGGAACCCGTACTTCTGCGCGAAGGCGCCGACGAGGGCGAGGATGGCGGACACGGCGAGGATCCACTTCCGGGGGGTCTCGAGGACCGCGTTGGCGGTGAGGAGGGCCATCGGCGCGATCGCGCCGAGGCCGAGGCCGATCCCCAGGAAGAGGACGCCGAGCTCCCCCGTCGCGAGGAGAAGGACCGCGGGCTGTACCTCCGGTGGGGAGTATGCGAGGAACACGTACGAGACCGCGTTCAACGCGAGGAACAGGCCAATCAGCGCGGGCAGGAGGATGCTCCGCAGGAGGACCGTCTCCGGGGGGTTCGGCCGCGCGCGGGGCCGTCCCTCGAGGGCGAGCCAGAGGAGGAGGACGAACGCCATCCCGGAAACCACGCCGGTGAGGAGGAACATGAGCGGGTTGATCGCGTTCGCCCAGAGCGGCTTCGACGGGATCAGGCCGAGCTCGAGGCCGCTGTAGCCGAAGAACAGCACGAGCACGAACGCGAGGGCGCCCGTGACCCGGAGGCCGAGGCGGGAGGACTCCGGGACGGGTCCCACGGGCGGCTTCGTAATCAGGAGGAGGCGGAGGGCCTTCTTCCGAATCCCATGGGCCTGGCGGTACGCGAGAACGACGTCGTCATAGAAGAAGAACCGCCCGTTGAGCAGGAGCACGATCAGGTACGCGATCAGGATCGGCGCCGCCCAGGACATCGGGGACGTCCAGTGGAACGACGTGAGGAGGTTCCCCCACCGCCCGGGTTGTCCGAGGTGTCCGAAGATCGGGATCGGGATCACGAGGCCGAACACCGCCGCGGAGATCCACGCGAGCTTCGCCGTAGGCCGGAACGTGGGCAGCCCGAACCCCTGCCACAGGTAGTACGTGACGAACGCGCCTGCGGAGAGCCCGCCGTACAAATACTTCGCGACGACGGGGAGGCCCCACTCGAGCTCGCTCATGGCCCCACCTCCTCGAGGAGGCGTCCGTCAAGCCCGATGTAGAAGAACATTGGGTCCGTCCCGAGCTCGGGCTTCAGGGTCCCCGTCGGGTAGCGGGCGAGGAGCTTCGACACGCCGCTCTGGGGGTCGTTCATGTCTCCGATCGTGAGGGCGCCGCCAATGCACGTCGAGACACACGCTGGCATCTGGCCCGACTCGAGCCGGTGCGCGCATAGGGTGCACTTGTCCGCCGTGCGCTGGACGGGGTTGAAGAACCTCGCGCCGTACGGGCACGCCTGGATGCAATACCCGCAGCCGATGCACTGGTCGTAGTCGATCAGGACGAGGCCGTCGTCGCGCTTGTACGTCGCGAGGACCGGGCACACGGGCACGCATGGCGGGATGTCGCAGTGGTTGCAGAACGCGGGCAAGAAGCGGGGCCGCGTGTCTGGGTAGGTGCCGACCTCCGCGAACCGGACCCACGTGCGGAAGACGCCTCCCGGCACGTTGTTCTCGCTCTTGCAGGCGACCGTGCAGGCGCGGCAGCCGACGCAACGGCGGAGGTCCACTACCATCGCCCACCGGTGTTCCATCGCGGACCGGTGGGGGAACGAGTCGTAGTACCGCACGTGGCCGTCGCCATCCGCGGACGCCCGCTCCGCGAGCAGGAGCCCCGCGGTGGCGGAACCCGCGGCGATCAGCAAGCCTCCGCGCAGTAACTCCCGTCGCGTCATCCCTTCGGATTTCGACCCTTCGGGGGTCGGTCGTTGCGGCATGTCCCCTCCCTTCGCGGCCAAACGGCGGAACCCCCGCTACATAGGTACGGAACGTGTTGTAGGGACGGCCTATATACGCGGGCCCGGCCACGCGGGAGTTTAAAGCCCGCGGGTGGCTGGCTCTTGCGATGGCGTCGCGCCTCCCGCCGGGCCAACACGTGTCCAAGAGGTTTCCCCGCCTCGACCTCGGCGTGATCCCGCGCGTGGCGGCGGAGCAATGGGACTTCCGCATCACCGGCGCGGTCGAGAGTCCCCTCCGGTTCACCCTGACGGAGTTCAAGGCCCTCCCGAAGGTCCGGCTCACGCAGGACTTCCACTGCGTGACCGGCTGGTCGAGATTCGACTGCACGTGGGAGGGCGTTTCCTTCCCCACGTTGGCGGCGATGGCGAAGCTGAAGCCCTCGGCGGTGAGCGTCTGGATCGAGTGCGGGGAAGGGTACACGACGAGCCTCCGGCTCGCGGACCTCCTTCGGGACGACGTCCTGCTCGCGTATCACCTCGACGGCGGTCCGCTGCCGGACGAGCACGGCGGGCCCGTCCGCCTCGTCGTGCCCCAGAAGTACGGCTGGAAGAGCGCGAAGTGGGTCCGTCTCCTCGAGTTCCGGGAGACCCACGACCTGGGGTTCTGGGAGGTCCGCGGGTACAGCGACACCGCGGATCCCTGGACCGAGGATCGCTACGGGTAACCCGCGGAAACGATAAGGCGGGGGACCCCTTGCGGCCTCGAGGCCCCCCGTGGCGTTCTCCGGCCGGATGCGGATCCTTCAGCATCTCGAGGAGCTCCGCCATCGGGTCAAGTGGGCGTTCCTGACCGTGTTCTTCCTCTTCGTGTTCTTCGCGGCGTTCCGGGCGCAGCCCGTCGACGTCGGCGGCACGACCGTCCCGCTCCCAGTACCCGATCCGACCGCGCCGTTCGCGAGCCAGTTCTTCAACGCCACGCTCCAGTTCCTGAAGCCGGACTTCGTGGAGGCCGCGGCCCTCAGTCCCGCCGAGCCGTTCGTTGTTCAACTGAAGACCGCGTTCTTCCTCGCGATCGCCGTAGGGATGCCGATGATCGCGTATCAGCTCGGGATGTTCATCGCGCCCGCGCTGTACGCGGAGGAACGGAAGGTCATCCTGCGACTGGTCGTTCCCGCCGTGCTCCTCTTCGGGCTCGGTGTCGCGATCGCGTTCCTCGTCGTCCTCCCCTTCACGTTCCAGTTCCTGTACAGCGTGGCGGCGAGCCTCGGCGCCCAGCGGCTCTTCCTGCCCCTCGACGAGTTCCTGAACTTCACCCTGATCTTCACGCTGGGATTCGGCCTCGCGTTCGAGATGCCGATCGTGATGTACGCGCTGACCGCCTCCGGCCTCATCCACGCGGCGACTTGGAGGAAGTACTGGCGTCTCGCAATCATCGGGATCTTCTTCTTCGGGGCGTTCATCACGCCGGACGGGAGCGGCGTGACGATGCTCCTCGTCGCCCTGCCGATGACGGGCTTGTACGTGGCGGGATACATCGCCTCGGCCCTCCACGAGCGCCGCCGGCAACGACACTAAGGGAAGATTCTTAAGGAGAGGCCGGCATCGCAGCACGAAGGCGAACCCATGCTGACCTCGGGGACCTCGGGTGTCCTGCGCCAGTTCGGCGGACTCGAATGGATCATCCTGCTCATCATCGTCGCCCTCCTCCTGCTGTTCGGCCCCTCGAAGTTGCCGGAGTTCGCTCGCGCAATCGGCCGCGCGTGGGGCGAGTTCCGAAAGGGAAAGATGGAGGTCGAGCGGGAGATCCGCCAGGAGTTCGCCCGCGAGGAGGGCGGCGAGGCCACCGCCACGAACGACGAGGTCCTCAAGGCCGCGCGGGAGCTCTCCGTGCCGACGGAGGGTCGGGACTTCCGAGAGATCCGACTCGAGATCGCAAAAGCAATCGACCGTGCGGACCCCCCCAAGATCGTCGCGGTCGCGAGGGCATTCGCGCTCGCCACGGAGGGCGTCGGGACGGAGCGCCTGAAGGAACAGGTCATCCGGCGCCTCCACGTCTGATTTCCTCCGGGGACTGACGCATCTTCATATACGACCGGGGTCGTGAGAGCCCGCCATGGCCGAGGAATTGCCCCAACAGCCCGCGATCCCCCCGCACATCATGGCGGCCATGCAGGAACGCATGCGGATGGCCCAGGCGATGGGGAAGATCAAGCACAAGATCGTCGTGATGTCAGGAAAGGGCGGCGTCGGCAAGACGACTCTGGCGGTGAACCTCGCGGTCACCCTCGCGAAGGACGCCCGCGTGGGCATCGTGGACGCGGACGTCACGGGCCCGGACATCCCGAAAATCCTCGGCGTGGAGCACCTGCCGGTCACGCCCACGGACGAGGGATTGCAGCCCGTCGAGGGCGTCCTCGGGGTGAAGGCGATCAGCATGCAGCTCGTGCTCGGCGACCGGGACACGCCCGTGATCTGGCGGGGACCGCTGAAGATCAAGGCGCTCAAGCAGATGCTCATGGACGTGCGGTGGGGCGAGCTCGACTACCTCGTGATCGACCTGCCGCCGGGGACGAGCGACGAGCCCCTCAGCATTGCGCAGGAGATTCCGGACGCGGACGGCGCGGTCGTCGTCACGACGCCACAGGACGTCTCGCTCCTCGACGTGCGGAAGAGCATCGCGTTCGCGAACGCCGTCAACCTCCCCGTGCTCGGGATCGTCGAGAACATGAGCGGCCTCGTGTGCCCGCACTGCGGCGGCGAGGTCGACGTGTTCAAGAAGGGCGGCGGGGAGGCCGCCGCGAAGGAGCTGGGGCTCCCGTTCCTCGGGCGCATCCCGCTGGACCCGCGGATCGTCGTCGGCGGGGACGCGGGGAAGCCGTTCGTCCTCGAGCACCCCGACAGCCCCGCCGCGAAGGCGTTCGAGGGAATCGTCGAGGGAATCCGGAAGGTCCTCAACCAGCCGCGACCCGCGGCGCGTGCGGTGTGACCCTCAGTGGGTCGCCTTCTTCGCAGGGCGCGCGAGCTCGATTTCGACGCGGGGCGTGAGCTTGGCCGTGCCCGGCGGCACGATGATCTCGACCTCGCGTTTCAGGAGGGCGAACTCTTTCTCGTTCATCGCGCGCGAGTCGATCGGGACGAGGAGGATCGCGTCGGAGAGGGACACGTTCTCGTTGAGGTCGTGGAGGAGCGCGAGGACGCTCGGGAAGTCGTTGTGCGCGACCAGGTACTCCAGGCCGTCGAGCATGACGACGGACTCCTTCCCGACGCCGATGAAGTGCTCCACCGCCAGCGCGATGTTCTCGGGCGGCGACGGACGGATCGAGTTCTTCTGGGTGGCGACCCGGCTGAGCCAGAGGATCGGCGTCTTCTCGAGCCCGTACTCCTCCATGACGAGCTTCGGGGCCTTCCGAGTGATGCACAACCCCTGGGCACCGTGCGTGACGAAGTCCCGGAAGATCTCGAACGAGTGGCGGGGGTTCTCCTCCAGCACGATGTACGTCAGGCCCCGCTTGATGTCGTACGTGGGGGCCGTCGCGAGCTGGGCCTCCGACTGCGGGACGAGAAGGTCCTCCAGGAAGCCGCGCTCCCGCACCGCGTACGCGATCAGGCCCACGAGCGCCATCTCGAGGACGAACCCGAGGGCGCGGCCATCGATTGCGTTGAGCGGAAGGAAGATCTCGACGACGAACTCGGATACCGCGAAGCCGCAGACGCCGAGGATGATGAGGTACACGTCCGTCTTCACCGTGCTCCGCAGCGGGACGCGTCGGACGGATGAGAGGAGCATGAACGGCACGTACACCATGACCGTCATGAACTCGATTCCGAGCGTGAAGAGGAAGGGGATGGGGAACTCTAGTTTCGTCACGGCCGGGAATGGCGGGATCAGGACCGTGGCCTGGAACGCCCACACCGCGGCGATCGCGAGGACCTGGACGAAGACGTAGAACAGGAACGGGTTGGGGAAGTCCTTCCGCATGTACTCCTTGAACGCCTCGCGGGAGTCAATCTCCGGCTTCGCGGTTGCGAGGACGAACGCACCGATCGTGATCGCGAACAGAAGGTCGAACGTCGCCTGGACCTGTTTGCTGATCAGGAGAGCCTGGGCCGCCGCGTTCAAGTCGGACGCGGGCTGCTGGAGGTAGATCGTGATGAGGATGTTCGACACAATCGCGCCGATCAGGAGGACGACGGAGACGAGGAACGCGTACTTCTGGAACGACTTCCGCGTCGCCTGCCGCTTGACCGCCGCGAGGATCAGGATGGAGAGGAAGAGCGCGGTCGCTGCGGCTAGGACCTGGACGAGCGGGAGTTCGGCCACGGTGGCCAGCCAGTCGGTACGACCCGCTAAATAGGGTGGTGGCCCTGTTATCGCGCCTGATACCCTCCGCGCCTGGCCCGCAGGAATCCCGCGCCGGTCCGCGGATTGGGAATCAGGCCGGATAACGACCCGCGAACCGCTTTAAGGCGACCGGGCGCAAGACAATCGCGGGGGCACAGTCTGGTCGCGGTCGACATCGGAGCGGAGGACCTCGAACTCCTCACGCGGTTCGTCTCCAAGCTCGGCGGGTACGCCGAGGGCATGTTCGATTACCACGACTTCCACTTCTCGAAGGCGGTCCTGCGGGAGCACATCGACTCCGTTCGCACGGACCTGCTCCACCTCCGGGACTCCCTCCACGACCCGACCGTGAGCCTGCGGCCTCCGACGCTCGCGAAGGACGTCGTGTGGGAGGAGGCAGACCAGAACTGGAACTATGGGCAGACGCTCCGGGGCGCGGGCGGGATCACGATGATCAGCCAGTACTACCGGGATCGGATGACCCCCGAGAACCTGCGGCGCGCGATGACCGCGAAGGTCCTCCACCACTGCCAGGCCGGGCTCCTCGACGACCTCATCGACACGGGCCGGTACACGTTCATCGAGGCGAAGGACCTGTACCACCACTGCCTGTCGTCGATGATCGACCCGGGCTTCGAGATCAACGCGTTCCGGAAGGAACTCGCGCTGAGCCTGAACCAGGACCAGATGACCGTGTTCGACCTGATGACGAGCATCACCGCGGCGTTCAACCAGCTGTACCAGGCGTCGCCCTACGGAAACGACCTGTTCTACGAGATGGAACGGATCAACGATCGGCACGTCCTCGGCCAGGCGCTCACGATGTTCCAGAAGCACCCGAACATCGACATCCCCAAGCTGAAGCGGGTCGCGACGGGGCTCGGTGCGCCGGACACGGACCTGCGATGGACGGAGCGGCTGAGCCCGTACCTCTCCGGCGTCCCGTACTACAACCTGATCGACATGAGCTTCCTCTCGGAGCCGGCGAGCCGGCAGGAGATCGACGCGATGCTCCGAACGTGGTTCTACTACGACCTCTCGATCACGATGTTGAACCACATCGTCGGCCTGCACAAGGACCTCCGGTCCGGGATCATCAACCTGGCCCTCCTCTCCGTGCGCGAGTCCGAGGTCCTGAACCTGACGTCGCCGCATGGGTACAACCCAAACCTCACGATCCGGGACTACGAGGAGATGTTCGGCCGCACGGCGGAGTTCACGAACCGCGCCCTCAAGTTGGCGATGACCGGGCTCGAGGACGAGCGACTCTTCTACCCGTTCATCACGATCATGATCCCCGTCGTCCTCATGGCGGACTGGATCGGTAACCGCGACGACATGATCCACCGGTACCTCGGGATGATCGCGCCGTCGATCCGCCAGGCGGCCGCGCAGGCGATCACAGAATCGCAGGCGGTCGTCGTCCCGCAGGAAGGCCGGTGACCGCGGACTGTATGGAGTGGCGGGCGTCCCGGCCGAACGCTATTTTGACAACGGTTATATAACCCGGGGATATAAGTCGGCCCGCCCATGACCAGCGGACCGGATTTTGGGGTGGACAAGGAGCTCGGGCTCGTCGAGGCCCGGATCCGGGACGCGATCCAGAGCGACGAACCCCTCCTCACGGACATCGCGGAGTACGTGATCGCGGCGGGGGGGAAGCGGATCCGGCCGATGGTCGCCCTCCTCGCGAACAAGGCGGTGGGCGGGAAGAACCTCGGGCGCACCGTGGACATGGCGGCGGCGCTCGAGCTGATCCACAGCGCCACGTTGCTCCACGACGACATCAACGATGGCGGGCTCCTGCGCCGGGGCCGCGAGGCCGCGTACAAGAAGTACGGGCTCCAGAACGCGCTCGTGGCGGGCGACTTCCTCTTCGTGAAGGCGTTCGCGATCGGCGGGACGTTCGAGCGGGAAATCGTGGACCTCACCGCGCGCGTCTGCACGGCGCTCGCGGAGGCGGAGATCGTCCAGAAGCGGCACGCGGGAGACCTGACGTGGACGCGGGACCAGTACCTGGACGTGATCCAGCGGAAGACCGCGATGCCAATCAGCGCGGGCGCCCGGATCGGGGCGATCCTCGGCGGCGGGACGGACGCGGAGGTCGACGCCCTCACGCGGTTCGGGATGAACCTCGGCCTCGCGTTCCAGATCGTGGACGACATCCTCGACGTCGTCGGCACCCCGGCGGTCCTCGGGAAGCCGGTCGGCTCGGACCTCCGGGAGGGGAACGTCACCCTCCTCGTGCTCCACGCGATGAACGACGGGAGCGAGCGGCGCGCGGCGCTCCGGGACATCCTGCAGATGCCGACCCGCACGGACGAGGTCGTGGCCCGGGGCCTCACGGTGATCCGGGAGTCCGGGGCGGTCGATCGGGCGCGGGTCGACGCGGACCACTTCGGCTTCCTCGCGCGGGAGGCGCTCGACGACGTCCGGCCGGGCCCGGCCCGGGACGCGCTCGCGCGCCTCGTCGACTTCGTCGTCCGGCGGAACGCGTGATCCCGTGATGCCGCGCGGCGCGGACGCCGCCGCTTGGCGGGACGTCCAGGGGGCGACGGAGCGGGTCGTGCCGTGGTACGACCGCGTGAACTTCGTGAACACGTTCGGCCGCGTCCCGTTCTGGCGGCATCGGCTCGCGGGCACCGCGGGGCCCGAAGACGTAGTGGTCGAGATCGGTTCCGGGCCCGGGAGCTTCGCGCGGCTCCTTGCCGCCAACCGCGTGTACTGCGTGGACCCCTCGCGCTACATGCTCGGCGTCGCCCGGGCGCGACTCGGGGACGGGCCATACGGGTTCGTCGGCGGCGTCGCGGAGGGTCTCCCGTTCCGCACGGCGAGCGTGGACCGCGTGTACTGCTCGTTCTCGTTCCGCCAGTTCTTCGACAAGGCCGCCGCGATCCGCGAGGTCGCGCGCATCCTGCGGCCCGGCGGGGAGTTCCACGTCCTCGAGGCTGCCCGGCCTCCGCCCGGCTGGCGGCGCGCATTCATGGACGCGTGGCTCACGGTCGGCGTGCCCGCAGTCGTGACCGTTCTCGTGCCGCGCCGCGTCCGGCGTGAATGGGACGAGCAGCCGTTCGCCGCGTTCTACCGCTCCTACGCCGCCATGGACGCACCGGAGGCGTACGCCGCCACGATGCGGGCGTCAGGTTTTTCCGATGCACGGGTTGACTACCTCTCGATGCGGTCCGTGTTCCACCTCCGGGGGGTGCGCGCGCGCACGACCTGATCGTCGTCGGCGCGGGACCCGCGGGGAGCACCGCCGCGCGGTACGCCGCCCGCCGGGGGCTCAAGACGCTCGTGATCGACCGCCGCAAGGTCGTCGGCGTCCCGGTCCAGTGCGGCGAGTACGTGGCGACGAACGAGGAGGTCCGTGCGATCTTCCCGACCGTCGGGGACCTCGAGGACCTCATGGAGGTCCCGTACCGCGTCCGGCAGCGGGACACGGACGTCCTCCGCCTGTGGAGCCCGCGCCGCCGCCACTGGGACGTTCCCTTCCGCGGGTTCACGGTCGAGCGCGACTTGATGGACCAGGGGATCGCGGACCAGGCCGTCGCGGAGGGCGCGGAGCTCCGGACGCAGACGACGTGTCGGAAGGTCCAGGGGCACGAGGTCGTGACGGACCGCGGCACGTTCACCGCCAACGTGATCGTCGGGGCGGACGGACCGTCCTCGCTCGTCGCGAAGTCCGTCGGCCTGCCTCACCCGGTCACGGGTCCCGCGATGAGCTGCACGGTCGAGGGCGACTTCTCCTCCGCGACGGACCTCTTCTTCGGGTCCCTGGCGCCCGGCGGGTACGCATGGATCATCCCGAAGGACGGGTGCGCGAACGTCGGGCTCGGGGCGTGGCAGCACTTCGACGGGAACCTGGGGACCCTGTTCCGGAAGTTCCTCCGCGACCACGAGTGGCCGGAGGCGAAAGGCACAGGCGGACACGTCCCGGTCCTCGGCCCCGTCGCGCGGACGGTCGCACCGCCCGTGATCCTGGCGGGGGACGCTGCGGGACACGTGATGGCGACGAACGGGGGCGGGATCAACGTCTCGATGATCGCGGGCCGGATCGCGGGGGAGACCGCGGCGGACCACGTGCTCGACGGCGTGCCCTTGGCGGCGTACGAGGACCGATGGCGTGCGGCGGTCGGGGCCTCCCTCGCGCGCGGCGCGCGGACGAAGCGCCTCGCGGACCGGTTCTTCCGGAGCGACGGCTTCCTCGAAGTGTCGATGCTCCTCCTCGGACGACGGCGAATGGCGCGAGCGATCCGGTGCGAGAACCTCTTCCTCCCGACGCCGAGGACTCACCGCCAAGGCAGCACGGGCCGCCGGCCCGGGGACGCGGCGATCACGGGGACGCCGCGGTGATCACGTCCAGGATGCCGAGCGCCCGGTCGGAGAGCGCGTCGATCTCCTCCCACTTCTTGACCTCGTAGGCCTTGCGGATCTGCCGCAGGACGTCGCGGACGCCCTCGTTGTCGAGGCCCGACGCCTGCGCCTTCTTCGCGAGCTCGAGGACCCGCGCCATCTTCTCCATCGCGCGGCCCTTCGGGGTCCGCGGGATCGCATCCGCCTTCGGGCTTGGCGGCACGGGGGCTCCCGCCTGCGCGCCGGGCACCGACTCCCGCACTTGGACCTCCCCGACGTCCGGTCGGATCGCCCCGATCACGGAGGTCAGGCTCTGCTCGAACTCCATGATCTTGCGTTCCCGGTCCACGAGGGTCTGCCGCTGTCCCGCGAGCTTCTGGGCCTCCTCCTGGAGGCCCTGGATCAGGGAGGCGAGCTCGTCCTCGCCGCCGCTCCTCGCCGCGGCCTGCTCGCCCACGAGCGCGACCGCTCGCGTGATCTCGTCCTCCCGCTTCCGGACGGCGGTCGTCCACTCCTTCTGCAGGTCGACGAGGGCTTGCGCCTGCGCCGCCAGCGCCTTCTCCCGCGCCGCCACGGCCGCGCTCGACCGCTTCACGCGCTCGAGGGTCTCCGCGAACTCCTTCTCCCGGTCCGCGAGCGCTTGCTCCCGGCGCAGCACGCTGATCTCCCGGTCGTGGAACTGCGCGGCCTTCATCGCCATCTCCGCCTGGCGGGACTTCAGGTCGTCCCGCAGGGCGACGACCTGCTGCTCCGCGACGTGGAGGGACGACGCCCACTCCTTGAGGCGCGCCTCGTTCCCCGCGAGCCGCTCCCGGTCCTGCGCGAGGGCGGCGTGCGCGCGCTCGAACTCCGACGTTCGGCCCTGGATCCCGTCACGCTCGCTCGCGAGGCTCTCCTCGAGGGCCCTCAGCTCCTTCTCCCGCTCGTCCAGGCGCCCGCGCGCGGCCTCGAGGTCCGCCTTCTCCTCGTCAAGCTCCTCGGACCGCAGCGCAAGGCCCGCCTCCGCCTCCTTCATCGCCTCGACTTTCGCCTTCAGGGCACCGACGACGTCCAACGCCCACGCCCCTTCTTCCGGTTCCGGAGCCATGCCGCTCCCCCGTCCGCCGCGTAAGTTGATCTCCCGCCTTATAAGGATAGCCCAGAGGGGCGGCGCGTCCGCCGGGGTGCCAGAGCGCCCCCTCCCGATGGCTCTTATACCGTCCGCCCTTGTGGCCCTTTCCCATGGAAGTCGAGTTCCTCGGCGGGGCGAGCCACGTCGGCCGGCTCGGCATGCTCCTGCACGAGGGCCCGTCCACGATGCTGTTCGACTACGGCATGCTGCCCGGGAAGCCCCCAGAGTACCCCATGCCCGCGCCGCCCGTGGACGCGGCGTTCATCTCCCACTCGCACCTCGACCACTCCGGGATGATCCCTTGGCTCACGGGGCACCACGGGACGGACGTGTTCGCCACGCCGCCCACGTTGGACGTCGCGAACCTCCTCCTGGAGGACTCCCTGAAGATCGCGGACATCGAAGGCTTCCCGAAACCGTTCTCCTCGGAGGACCTCCGCCAGGCGGAGCGGTACCTGCAGGCGGTGAACTTCGGGGAGACGGTCGAGGTCGGCCAGGTCGAGGTCACGTTCCACAGCGCAGGGCACATCCCCGGCGCGACGATGTTCGAGGTGAACGGGCACAAGACCGTGCTGTTCACGGGCGACCTGCAGACGTGGGCGACGGACCTCGTGAACGGCGGGAAGCCCGTGTCGTGCGATGTCCTCGTGATCGAGTCCACGTACGCGGGGCGGGAGCACCCGGACCGCCTGAAGTCGGAGTACGAGTTCCTGAAGTACGTCGAGGACGTGATCCGGACCGGCGGGCTCGCGATCGTCCCCGCGTTCGCGGTCGGGCGGACGCAGGAGGTCCTGATGGCGCTCGCGCGGAAGAAGTTCGACGTGTTCCTGGACGGGATGGGGAAGGAGGTGAACTCGATCTACGTCGAGCACCCCGGGTACGTGCGGTCCACGAAACGGCTCCGGCAGGCGATGAACCGGACGCGGGTCGTGCACTCGTCGCGTGCGACGGAGAAGGCGTTGGCGGCGGAGGTCATCGTGTGCACGAGCGGGATGCTCGACGGCGGTCCCGTCCTCCGGTACATCGAGGCGGTCCAGGACGACCCGAACAGCGCCGTGTGCCTCACGGGGTTCCAGGTCCCGGGGACGAACGGGCGGCGCCTCCTCGAGGAGGGTGTCCTGGAGATTCGCGGCGCATTGGTGAAGCCGCGGTTCCAGCTCCGGAAGTTCGACTTCTCCGCGCACGCAGGGCACCCCGAGCTCGTGCGGTTCGTCGAGGAGTGCGACCCGGAGAAGGTCGTCCTGATGCACGGGGACAACCGCCAGACGCTCGCGGACGCGCTGCCCGGGCGGGAGTGCCTCCTCCCGATGGAGGGGCAATGGTACCCGATCTAGGTGAGCCGCGGGAGCATCGTCCGTAGCGCCTTCCCCGCGTACTTCAGAAGCCGTGGCTCCTCTCGAAGCAGCCGCCAGCCGACCTTCGACGGGAAGTCGATGTCCCCCTCCTTCTCGATGATCCGCCGCATCTCCGGCGAGTCGAAAAGGTCGAACAGCTCCTCGAACTGCGCGTCCTTCAGCGTCGCGAACGACTCGTGGATCGCGAGGTCCTTCCGGAGTTCCTTCCCGATCGTCTTGCTCCATTGACGGTGGTACTGCCGCAGCTGCTTCGCGGAGAAGTCGTCCCCCTCGAGCGAATCGATCGCGGTCTCCGCGCAGTGCACGGCGCAGCGCAGCCCCGTGTAGATGCCGCCGCCGCTCGTCGCTTTCGTCTGCGCCGCCGCATCGCCGACGACCATCACGCGGTCCGCGAACGTCCGGCGCGGGAAGCCGACCGGGATGCCGCCCGCGATGTACAGCAGGGGCTGCGCGCGCTTCACGAACGGCTTGGCGGGGCCGTCCTTCATCATCTTCTCCAGGTACGCGAACGCGTTCCCCTCGCGGACGCACAGCCCGACGCGGCCCGTGTCCTCGCCGGAAGGGATGATCCACCCGAAGAACCCGGGCGCGACCTCGTTCCCGACGAAGAGCTTCACGTAGCCGGGGTCGCCCTCGACACCGGTCATCTCGACCTCGAAGCCCGGCAGGATGCGCTTCGGCCTCAGGATCCGGAACCACTTCGCGACGTTTGACTGCACGCCGTCCGCGCCGATCAGGAGTTTGGCGGTGAGGCGCCGGCCCGCGCCGTCCACGTCCACCGCCACTTCGACGCCGCCGTTCGCGTACCGCCCCGCGAGCGCCTTCGCGCCGAGGAGGCTCTTCGCGCCGCGCCGGAGCGCGTGCTTCACGATCGCCTGGTCGAACTTCGCGCGGTCAACGACGACCGCCTCCGTCGCACCGCCGTCGATCCGCATGTGCCGCCCGGACGGGACGAAGATGTCCGCGCCGTGGACCTCGTTCACGATCGTCTCCTTCCCGGGCACGAGGTCGAACACGCGCGGCGTGACGAGGCCGCCGCACTGCACGGGCTCGCCGACCTCGCGGTGCTCCTCGACGAGGCCGACGGAGTACCCTTTGGCGGCGACGGCGCCCGCGATATAGCCGCCAACGGGGCCCGCGCCGATCACGAGGACGTCGTAGTCCACGCCCCCGCCAACCCGCGAGGCGCTATAAGCTTCCCTCAGGATTTCGGCGGCGCCTGTTCCATCAGGATGTGGAGGAAGCTCTCGAGGTACTTCGCCAGGTTCGCGTTGTCCGTGTACCCGGACGCCTGCAAATCCGGCGACGCGAGGAGCGCCTTCTCCGCGTCGCTGATGATCGTCGTCGCGAGCAAGCCCTTCCGCCAGTACGTCTGCGCGCCCTCCGGCACCTTCTGCAGGGGCTCCGTGATGATCGTGAGCGCGATGCCGCGCTGGATCGCGCTCTCCAACTTCTTCGATAGCGCCTCGCGGATCTCCGCCATCGTCGGCGTCGCGATGAAGAAGGCGTCCTGGCACGTGTCGAGGAGCTCGCCGACCTTCTCGAGGACGCGGGCCTTGCCCGCGATCGTGTAAACGAGCTGGGGCTCGCCCTTGTCGCGGAGGACCTCGTGGAGCATCTCGAGACGGTCGAACGTCTCCGCGATGTGCTCCGTCACCTTCCCCTTGATCTTCCCTGGACTCTCCGGCTTGAAGATTGTCGGCCGCCCCTTCGTGGAGATCGCGAAGCCCTTCTGGCAGAGGGACTGGAGGACCTTGTATGCGCTCGTGCGCGGGATCTTCGCGGTCTCCGCGATCGCCTCCGCGCTCCCGTGCCCGTGTGCGACGAGGGCCACGTACCCGCGCGCCTCGTAGCTCGACAGCCCGATCGACTCGAGCGTCTTCGAGACCGTCTCGTACTCCTTCTCGAGCTCCACGCCGCTCGAGAGCATCTTCGAGATCTGCTCCGGGAGCATCGCGCGTGGGATGCCGCCGTGCGGGAATAAAGGTTTGTGGAAACGACGTCTGACGATTCGACATCCGCTCGACAAGTCTTTTAAGCCGCCGCCAATATCGTCGCGCCTCGATGATCACGCCGCCGCGGGTCTTCGCCGTCCTCGTCGTGGCGGTGACCGTCTTCTCGCTCGTCCAGACGAACGCCCAGGCGCAGCCGGGGCGAGTCATCGTGTCCTCCGACCTCGAGCTGTTGAGCCTCGGCTCCGTCGACGGCGGAGGCCGCGTCACGTGGACCCTGCAGGGGGACGAGGCCCGTGAGCTGCGGGAAAAAGTCGTGTGGATGTTCGACGCGCAGCTGAACATCCCGCGGGGCTTCCGGTTCGGGTCCGACCCGACCGGGATGCGACGGACCGGAGCGACGACCTCCACGATGAACAACGGGCTGATCGACACCGAGGAGGGCACGACGTACCTGGCGTACCTGGAGAACCAGCTCGAGACGCTCACGTCGACGTACCGCGCAGGCCTCGGCACGGAGTTCCGATTCGTGTTCATCACGCGCGCGGACCGCGCCGCGCAGGACCTCCCGGCGGAACGCAGCACCTCGGGGTTGGTGGACACCGGGGCGTCCGCCACGGAAAACCTTGAGATCCGGTTCATCTTCAACGCGCAGACGACGGACCCGCAGCGGCGCTTCCCCCAGGCGGACCGGGCGCTCGTCGACGCGCTCCACCAGGTGTTCGGCTTCGACACGGGGCTCGAGGACCTCACCCCATCGTCGAACTGCCCGCCGCGGTGCTACCCGTTCCCCGCGACGAACGGCTGGCGCGTCGTAACGAACGCGACCCTCGGTCCGTTCCTGTGGCATGGGAACGTCGGGGCGTCTCCGTGGAACACGACCGGGGCATATCCTAACGCTGCCACGAACGTCACGTACTACGCCGAGAGCATCTCGAACCTCACGATGATGCCAATCGACCTGCGGTTTGCCGTCTCCGCGAGCTTCTCCTTCGAGCACACGGGCGGCGCCGCCCCGGACGACAACCTGACGGTCCAGGTCAGCCCCGACGCGATGAGCTGGACGACGCTCCTTGCGACGAACGACGGTGACGGCGACCCGGCAATCGATTCGCTGCCGCTCGGCACGATCGGGAACTCCACGTTCGACCTCGACGCGTATGTCGGAACGCGCGTCTACCTGCGGCTGAACTTCACCGCCAACGGCGACGGGCTGCAGGACGGCCCCGGGTACTACCTCCGAAACCTGCGGATCATCGCGCCCTCCGTCTACACGGGGACCATCGACTTCCGCCACACGGACTACGTCGTCGGCTTCCTGAGCTTCTCAGGCTTCCGGTCCCAGGTGTCGCGCCCGACGCTCGTCCGCACGCCCGTCGGGGAGGTCATGTGGTATTCCGCCGTGTACGATGTGGACGCGATGCCCTTGAACGACACCGCGCAGTTCGCGACCTTCGACTTCCTCGAGAACCCACAGATCCTCTTCGTCCTCCTCGTCATCGCCGCGTGGCTCATCGGCCTCTTCCAGGACAAGTCGTGGGAGCGCTACCGGATGAGGCACCCGGCGGACCTCCGCGCGACCGCGGTGAAGGTGAAGTGGCTCCACTGGATCGGGCGGATCGTGATCATCCTCCTGATCGTGTTCTACTTCCTGCCCACGCTCCTCGGCGCGGACCTCACGGTCGGCGGCCTCGCGTACTGGATCTTCGCGGTCGCGTCGATCGGGGGCGTCACCGGGTTCACAGTCTTCTGGTACGACCGCCGCGCGAAGATGATCCCGAAGGAGCCCGTGGTCACGACGGGCGAGCGGCTCGCGGGCGAGGTGCCGCCGCCCCCGCCGCCTCCCGGCCCGGAGGTCGAGGCCCGCGTGATCTGCGCGCACTGCGACGCGGACATCGAGGACCCGGCGATGGTGTACAAGTGCGCCTGCGGGCAGGTCTACCACGTGGAGCACGCCGCCGCGCTCGGGACGTGCCCGAACTGCGCGCGGACGCTGCAGGTCGCGCCGCCGCCGGAGAAGCGCCTCGTGACCGTGAAGTGCCCGTGGTGCGACGAGATCAACGTCCTCGAGGAGGAGGTCGACCTCGCGTACACGAAGTGCACCGCGTGCGGGATCGAGGCGCTTCTCCGGCGGC